>JAEIGA010010749.1_pt1 | contig 13891 bp, 15 predicted proteins | sample 9270691 | NCBI WGS metagenome assembly JAEIGA01 (sample SAMN17057246, study PRJNA624740) | gut metagenome | biome: biome; isolation source: fecal sample | host: Bos grunniens | place: China: Xizang | collected 2019 | reverse complement strand
CATTAACTTTTCGTCGTTTGTTTTCAAAGCCTTCTCGAAGTAGTTCTCCAGCCCAGCGTTGACCATCGCCATGAGCATCTTCTGACGCATTTCACGACGTATTCTTTTAGCCGCAGAAGCCTTCGCTTGCACCGCCTTCGAGGACTCCGTGGTAAACGGTCGTCCTACGACTTTTTTAGGCTCAGATGCGGCATTTTCTGCGGTTTCTGGTATATCAGCCATGTTTTCTCCTCTCCAAGCGAGCAATTACAAGCTCCCTCAGTATCATACGGTTGACCTCCACTACGTTGTTTCGGCAGAAACCGTAGTCGTTGTCCATTACTTCGTTTATTTCTTCGATCGTTGGGTATAAATTCAACGCAGTGTCCGGAGCTTGCTCGATAGGTGCTTGGGCTGCTGAGGCGTAGGCATCGACAATTTCATGGTCTTGGAAGTCCTCTGCCTTAGCAATAAATTTGTCTGTCTTCGATTTCTTTGACATTTTTACTCCCAGTTTTCAAGCTAAAAGTAGGGATCACGCGCATTTCACGCGTGATTAGCGCATGAGAACGGAAAAGGGCCAGCCATTACTGGCCAGCCCTTTGTGAACATTGGAACTGATTGACGATATTAAAATCCGAAACATTAAAATGGTAGGTGAGCGGCAAGGGAACAACAACGAAAGGAATACACACAGAAACCTTGCCGCTCACAACAATAAAATTAGTTTAAAACAATTTGAATTGCAACACGGCAGTCACACCTTCAAATGTAAGCCTTATAAATGCTATGGTATTGACAAACGATAGTATAAAATGTTATATTTTAATTGTCGATTTTAAGCCAATTTCGGCAACCATACCGAAGGAACAGCCTATGGAACGCAACAATACTCGCAACACACTGGACATACGCTATACTGTGTACATCAAGAACCCAAACAGACCGTCTGCCCACTACTACGGCAGAGTCCGAGAGAAGGGCGTGAAGGTCTACGACGTGGACTTGAAAACCAAGGAAAAGCCAGTTGCAGAAGCGTGGGCTAGGCTCCGAAAGTCCGAGGTCGCCAGATACAACGAGTACATACTGTGCGGGGAAGAGCCTCCGAAGGAGCTTGCCGACCGCATCGTACGTCGTAGGATGCCGAATAATTCAACAGAAAGGCACCTAGGAGCCTCTGTTTCTATCAGGGCTGCAGTTGATAGCTGGGAACAAAATCTCCGACTACGCGGCCTTTCTGAGCGAACTGTGACCATGTACGTGAAGACCATGGGCTACATATTCAAGGACATGGGATGCGCAGTGTCTTCACTGGGGCCAGAAGAGATAAGAAGTGCAGTCGCCGCCCAGTCGCACATAAAGGCGTCCACAAGGCACAGCTACTTCGTCGCACTCGTGGAATTCCTTAAGTATCTGTCGAGGTACTACGGACTCCGTTCCGACCTCAAGGAAGAAGTACCGAAGGTCAAGGTCATACATAAGGATCAGCCTTACTGGAACATGCAAGAGATTGCTAAAATAATCGACTGCGTAGAGTGCAAGACGGAAGTGCAGACTCAGTGCTACAAGACGTTCTTCTGGTTTCTAGCGTTGACTGGCGCGAGGCAGGGTGAAGGCGGCGCCGTCGAGTGGAACGACATAAGGAACCGATGCGTGACGTTCCGTGCTATCAACGTGAAGACTGGTCAATCGAGGACGGTGCCTCTGGACTGGCGGCTGCTTAACATGATCAGCAAGCTGCCACGGACTAGCAAGTACGTGTTCGCCGACATACATCCGTCGCAAGCCGGACGTTTCAATGTGCTGGCGAAGGCGGTTAGGAAGGCTGGAGTACGCTGGGGAGGCTTGCACAGCTTCAGACGTAGCTGCTCGATGCTCATGTACAAGAAGACGAGCGACATCCGAGGTACTGCCGACATGCTAGGCCATGGCCCGGCCACGGCTATGCGAAATTACCAAGCGGCTCGTGGCGTGGACGCACTGACCAACCTCGTGGAGCAGTCGTTCGGCGACGAATTGCTGATTCCGGATTCCATGGACGATATGATCAAGGCTGGACTGATTTAGAAAGAAAGAAGCAAAGAAAGATAAATCTATACTATTATTATATATATATACTTCTTTATTGGAGCACAAAGTAATACTCCTTACTCCTATGAGCGAACTTTAAAACGAAAAAGCGCTATCTATCTACTTTGTCAATACCAAAAAGAGGTTAATTGTTATATTTTCGAGCTATTTCAGTCCGACTTGCAATTCAAATTTAGTTTTACTACCTTGTTGTTCAACGCGATCAATGAGGTTAGTTCCGAATATTTCCGGTTTGATATAATTTCTTAAAACGTAAGGTGGTGCGGTCAAGTCACGATACTTGGAAAAATTTTGTGGCCTCCACCTAAACTACGAACATAAATATCGCAAGCGCATTTTGCGGCGGACGCCGGACGGGACTGACGAAGAGTTTCCAAGTACACGGTGTCGAGCTAGGAGATGCGCCTCCACGAACAGCTCGGCACCGTTTTTTGTTTTGTGCCGATTGAGAGGCTATATGCCAAGAAGAATTATACTCGAAAACCCAACTGATTGCGACCTTTCCGTGTCGGAGCAGTTGCAGCAAGCTGGGATCAAGGTTGCGGACAGCAACTTCAAGGAAGCTTACGCGAACATATTCCAGATGTTCGCCACACATGCAGCAGAGTACTACGACGTCGTTGAGCAAGGATCCTACGAGCGGGATTCCGATCGTAAGTGCGGCCTTTGCGGTAACAGAGAACTTCTTACCTACTACACCGTAAAGCTCATTAATGACGATCCGCTAGTGACCCATCACCCAGAAAGCGAGTTCGGCTTCGATTTCGATATCGAATGGCCCGACGAGATACGCCTTGGTTCGCACTGCGTAAAGATGATCGGAATACCGACATACGCATCGCGCATGGTTGATTCCATGCTGGACACGCGCATACACTTCAAGAAGACTCCAGGCGGCCTTATCCGTATAGGCAACATAATCAAGAACTACGAGCACTGGGAATACGATTACATGATCATTCCTCACTCGCTGTTCACGCGCTTGCCAGTGAGTGTCCTCAAAGAAAACGTGCATGTAAGGTACGTGCTACTCAACAACGAAGTGGACATATCCGAATGTACGCAGCAGTCCCTTCAGCGTAGCTGGAAGGCGGCGAGCAAGAACGCGAAGTGGGGTACGCTCAGGGATGCCACCATGTATGTAAAAAGCGTCTGCCAGCCACCGTGGAGATACGACCAAGACGTACCCATTCCGATGACTGCAACGGTGATGTCCCGTATGGACGCAAAAGCAATTTGTAACAAATATATTCGTAAATAGGAGAAATAAGAATGGAAGAGTTTGTCCGTTTTTTTCAAGCAAAGTTCCACATCAACAGCAACGGTGACGTCCTCAAGGCCAACGGCCACAAGACGACCGCCGAAGACGTATTCCATGAGTACCGCAACATGCGAGAGAAGGCTTTCGCGAGCGTGGATCTCACGTTGGATGACGTGTCCAAGTACATCGCCGATAACAAGCCCGCAGCGGTCGCGTCCGACGCAGATGAGTTCAACCTCAGACAGTTCATCATGGCCTACCTTGAGACATACGCGAACCCAAGCAAGCAAGACACTAGGAAGTGGCGCATCGGCCCGGCATGGAAGTCTATCGAGCGCGTAGGCGCGGGTGTACCAGTCCCTTCGGATATATCGCAGCTCCAAGTAGCCATCCGTGCTTACGCACTCGACAAGGGCATCAACAAGGGAGCGAAGCTTGAAGACATCAAGGTGATCCTCTCCGACATGGCGATGAATGCCAACGAGAACCGCGTGGCCAAGGTCGTAAAGATGATCAAGTTCAATCCGGAATGCATTTCGGTCGCTGACGAGGCCATCGACAAGCTGCATGAGTTCTGGATGGTCAAGCAGAGCAAGGAAATTTTCCGTACGCTCATTCGCCACTGGATGTGGCAAGTGAAGCACAAGCTGCTTGATCTGCCTACAGTCTGGTCTATCTGGATTAACTTGTTTGGTGGCGCAGCCATCGGCAAGACCGGATTCTGCGAAGCTCTGTCCGAACCGTTTGGCGACTTCGCTCTGTCCACGTCTATCAGCAAGCTTCTCGACGAAGAACGCCAGATGCAGAAGCTTACTGGCGCGTACATCATCAATCTCGACGAATTGTCAATTAACAACCGCGAAGGAATGTATTCCGAAAGGGAGAACACGCTCGGTCGCGACCAGCAAGCGACCCTCAAGGCTCTCTTGACCCAGACGAAGATGACGACCCGCGTCATGGGTGGACAGTCCCAGACTACGAGGCGTCTCACTTTCTCTTGCATCAGTTCCGCAAACGAACACTTGTACGACATCATTTACGATGAAAAGACGATGAGACGCTATTACGAATTCGACTGCATGGTCGAAAAGGTTACGGATTTCTCCGTCATGGACGAGATCAAGACGCATATCCTCGATATCTGGCGTTCTGTTGACGAATCGCTCGATGACGGATACTGGAATCCGAAGTGCAGCGTATGGGACGAGACACGCGCAGAGCAAGACAAGTACTATCCCACGAACACGACAACTGGTCTCTGGATCAACGACATGCACGTCGTCGCTTGCACCAAGGCTGACAGCGAGACTGAAAGCTTGTACGACGAATACAAGTCCTACTGTAAGGAACGCGGGCACATGCCGAAGTCGCAGACGCGCTGGATCACGGATATTCGCCATCTTGTCACTGGTGCCAACGAAAGCGCACATACGTTTATCCGTATTGACGCAAAGGAATAGTATGAGAATAGCTATCGACTGCGAATTTTCATTCGACGCGGACAACGAGTTCTTTCTTGTCTGCGCCGCAGTCACCCAAGAGGACGGAACTACGCGAACTTGGTGGTACGATCAGCTCGAAGAGCTTACGGCCTACATCAAGTCGCACAAGTCCGACACTTGGGTTGCTCACAACGTAGAGACTGCAGAAGGGTACATGTTCCAGAGCCTCGGACTGCGCCCTACCAAGTTCTTCTGGCACGATACCCTCATGATGAGCCGCGTCGTGCATAACCAGTGCGCCGAAGTGCGTCTGAAGCACGACCTTGCGTCATGCCTCGCTAGGGAGCATATAGTGAAGCTGAACAAGGACGAAAAGCATGCAGACCAGCACATGTGCGTATGGATGCAAGACTGTACATGGGAGGAACATCTGGCCAAGCTTGGGGCGAACAAACAGCACCTCATGGCGTACTGCCTCTCCGATACCACCTACTTGCTTCGGCTAGACCGCATACTGGACAAGGGAATGCAGAAACCAATACGGAAATATCTCGACAAGGCTGAACCGCTTGAAGCCAATAGGCGTTCGAACTATTACGGTTTTCTTACGGCTTTCGCGTCCGAGATATCTTGGAATGGCATACCGTTGAGTACGGAACGTGTCGGTAAGTTGCTGCGCAATGCGCCAGCCGCAATGACTCATGCACAGATGCAGTTCCTCAGCAAATATCCGGACAGCTTCCGCGTTCGCGGCAAGAAGCTTGTCAAGAACGTGGCCAAGTGTAGGGAATATGCCGCAGAGGTCTACGGCAGTAATCCTCCTCTAACAGACAAGAAGATGATCTCCCTTGCGAGCGAGAACACGAAGAACCACAAGGACATGGACGACTTTCTTGGGGACTACTACAATCTCGACAAGAAGTGCCGTGCGCTTGCCTCATTCAGCAAGAAGGATAGACAGAAGAACTGGATGGGCATGTTCTTGCCGAAGCGATGCATAGTAAGGCCAAGGCTCAACTTGCTCGGCACACAGACTGGTCGGTGCGGAAGTAAGCCGTCCACGGGTTTCATTTACACGATGGGCAAATGTTTCCGTGGGCTGATCGACCCACCGGAAGGATATGTTGTAGTGGAGCTTGATTACCACAGCGAAGAGATCGGATGCCAGTGCTATCTCAGCGGAGACAAGACGATGGCCGAAATGTACGAAGGGCCTGACTACTACACGTCAATAGCCCAGCGTCTCGACCCTACAGTCAAGGACAAGCACGATCCCAAGAGAAAGAAGTATAAGGTAATCTCGCTCATGAGCAACTACGGCTGCGGAGCAGCGCACCTTGCAGAGATCGCGAACATCCCTGAGGACGAGGCGCGTGACATCCTTAAGGATCTCAAGAAGATGTTCAAGGTGTACTGGTCTTACGTCGGAAAGTGTCTCGACATGTGCGACGAAGGTTCCTATATGTCCTTTTCCGACGGCTTCCGTATTACGAACAAGGGCGGAAAGGTAACCTCGTTGGGTAACTGGCCGTTCCAGGGTGTAGGTGCTCTCATCTTAAGAAAGCTATTGGTGGAACTCTATAAGGAGCATATCCGAGTAGTGGCTCCTATCCATGACGCTATAGCCTTTATGTGCCCGGAAGCGAACTGGAAGGAGACTTCGGACAAGGTCGCACAGATAATGCGTGATGTTTCCAAGGAATGCTTGGGTACGCAAGTTGACGTTGGAGATCCTGAAGTGACGTTCCACGGCATACCTAACTGCCATTCGGAATTTGCATCCAGAGAAGAATATGAAAGTAAAGAACCTAATGCCTATCGTAAGGAATTTGACAAGTACATGATGGAAGGTGTCTCTACTGAAGTATCTGCTGACTCTGTTAATCTGTATGTGGATGAAGAATGGAAGACGAAGTATGAATAGCTAAACATGAGAACGTACGGCAAGACGAGCTTCGTGCATGTGCTGCTTCTCCAGCCTTGCACGGACTTTCTTCCGGACTATTCTCTTTATCTTATTGTCTCGATATTTTGCAATGTAGAACTCTACTTGTCCATCATCTGCTAACTGTTGTATATGTCTATTATTCATATATATCCTTTGAGTATTATCTGCTTACTGTCCTTGAGGGAGAGAGCGGAGAAGAGGCCCCCCTTCACACGGACACGCATCCGTGTTAACCATCATGCAGATGGCGAAGGAAGGTTAAGAGCCGAGAAGTGTCCCGTCGGTCGGTCGCTTCGTGTCAGCCCGCAAACTATCGTCTGCCAACCACCACACACCTACGAAGGATAGGGGCCAATTTGAAAGCTCGGTGTGTGAGCGCGTCCTTCCGCGCAGAGCGTCGTCATTTTCAGACTCGTGAACATGGTTGCCCTTGCGACGAAATGTAGCAGGGTTTGATTGAGTTAGTTTGTTATAAACTTTAAGAACTAAGGAGTCGGGACAACTATGAGCGTTAATACAATAACAAAAATTCGTCAAATAAAATTTTTCAGAGATACCCCTGCCAAAATCAACAATCCCTGCTATATTGCACAGCAAAAGGAATCAAATGAACAAGATCATCGAAAATATCTTCTTCGCCTCGGTTGTAACCGCGTTTGGATGCTTTATTCGCTGGTGCATCCGTGAAATGCGCCAAGCCCCAGTACACAAGATGTACACTCCAGAAGAACTGCAAGAGATCTGGGAGCAGCAACAGCAAGAAAAATACGAGAAAGAACTCGAATGGGAGGCTGAAAATGATTGACGTACGTAATACTCTAGCGTCTCACCGCTACTACGACGCAAGCAACGACTTGCACCACGCACTCACAAGTAATGAACAAGACGCACTGATGGCGTACTTTTCATCTTGTCGAGAAGACGAAGACTTCGACGAACACTACATCCATGTAGTCGCCGACAACGTAATCAAGAAGCGACTTAAGACAGAGCAGGCTGCAAATGCCAAGTTGAAGGCCGAGTGCAAGATCTCGCCAGAGGATGTCAAGTTCTTCAAGTCGATTAAAGTGTAATAAATAAGCCCCAGCCCCTTGATTTAAGTGAGTTAGTTGATACATACAGTTGGGCTGGGGCTTTCTTTATGGCTTTAAAGTTTGTAAATAATTCTTAACAATATTCCGTTTCTGGTCTAATTTAGCCATTCTATATGATTTATTGAAATATTTGTGCCATTGTGTATTGACACGCAGACTAAAAATACTATATTTGTTCATGTAACAAACAAAAGGAAACACAACCATGAATAACACCGAAATCGAAACCCTCATCAACAAGTCTTACGGCGAAGCAATCGAAGAATTCTGCAGCAAGGACACGGCAGAACAAGAAGCGATCGTCATGTACATCGCCAAGCAGCTTGACGCTAAGTATGCCCCGCAGTTCACGTTCTGGCACGGCAACTGGGAAGTGCTTGATGAATCCTTGGACATCACTTACGAAATGTATGCCAAGACCGACGATACTTGGGGCATTATCGCCGACGAACATTACCATCCGATCGAAGGCAACGAGATCGATGAAGAACAGACATTTGCGTCTTACGTCGAAGAACGCCTTGATGGTCGCATGAGTCTGCTTGTAGACCATGAAATTGACCAAGAAGTCCGCTGCGAATGCAACTATCAGCCAGAAGACTTTCTGCCAGCACTTTGCGACGGCGTACGCGAACATAACGCAGCCCGTGACGCAGTGCTCAACTTGGGCCCTGATCTCGAACACGTTAAAACCGTAAAGGCGGTTGACGAAGTTACAGATCTTGCTGTTTACTTCGGTCAAGCAGTACTGGATGGCGTCAAATACAATGTCCAGTATTACGTTGACGCCGAAGAAGAAATTGAAAAACACGGTGACGATGAAGGCAGCTGGGACTGGGACAAGTGCCAGTTCGATATCCACTTCGCCGGAATGGATGCCTAATAATTTTAAACAAGTAACAACAAACTGAAAGGAAACAACACAATGAAAAAGATCGTTCTTACAATCGTCTCAGCAATGATCTTGGTTGGAGTCGCTAATGCAAGTGTTCTGACTGCAAAGATGACAGCAACGAAACATAAGAGTTTCAGCAAGAAAAGGCACGGTTTGATTACTTGGTGCTACGGACTTGATGTCACAGTCAAGTACAACCCTACGACAGACCGTGGTAGTATCGACTTTGGCAAATCTTGCGTTTCAGACGCAGACCGATTGCAAGCTTTCATTCGTGTGTATGACGCTGACGGCTTCCAGATCAACACTTTCAAGTCTAACCGTTTCGAAGAGTTCTCCAGTTATCACATCATGGCCACCAGTTTGACAAAGCAAGAACGCAAGGCTATCCGTAAAATAAGCATCGACTTCTACGGTGATGATAATGTAAAATGGGTTACGGATGAGGAACTGACATGCCCATCTAATAGAGAACTTAACGAGGATGACTTCATTTGCGAACGCAAGTGCGACGACAATCATATTTATGACAGTGAGACGGATAAGTGCGAAGCTCTGTACGACAGCAAGGCAACGGCTGAATATGAACCAGTTCTCGAAGAGCCGAAACTTGACAACGTTGCCGATAAAGTGGAAACCTTTGTCAGCAACGTTGTCAATAAAGCGGAACCATTTGTCGGCGATTCTGTTGTCTATGTAGACCAGAAGAGCGAAACTCAAGTCGTAGAGACTCAAGTAGTGGGGACTCGTGAGCAAATGTATGCCAGACTTGGCATGAGTGACATGCTCACTTCAAACATCGCGCCCGAACCGTGGTACAGCTCTGGGGATGGAAAATGGCATTGCGACGCTCCGTATGAATTTGACGGACAAGGCGGTTGCGACTTGCACAGAAGAGGTAAGTAAAATGCAACAAAATTTTTATTAGCTATATTTACTCAGGAGTTAACATGAAACAAGCACCAAAGAAACGACTCAAGACCAAGGCCATCACCGTGTACATCGATCCCATGTACACCGACAAGGTTGACTACCTCAAGCATAACGGAGGTCTCACTCGGTTCATCGAGAAATGCCTCAGCGAGTTCCAAGTAGATCCGAAGATAATGGCCGCAGTCAAGCTCATTGAGGACTATAAAAAGAAGGAAGGCTAACGGCCTTCCTTTTTTGCTTTTCTCTGCAAGTAGTATTCGTGCATCTGTAATTGCTTGAGACGTTCTTCCTCTGTCTTAGGCTCCTTCTTCGGCCTACCTTGTGGACGTGTTGGGGACACCTTGCGACGTCGCGCATTCTCCAGTATTTGTTTACGTTTTCGAAGGTAGTAGCTGCGCGTGTAGCCGGAATTCGAAATTCGCTCATGGCCGTCCTTGAAGGCCATTCCGTCTGGGTTCAAAACCATTTCTAATTCGCTCTGGAAGTGCCGTCTGAGCCAAGCTTCCCGTGGCACGATATCGGTAATACCAAAGTCGCAGCAGTCAGTCATATAGGCGTCGTAGGCATCGTTCAGCTCTCGTTCAAGGGCCTTGCAACGCTGGTAAGGCAAACAATATTCTTGCCAATTTCTTGTCTGGAATTGTTTGTTCGTGTCATAAGCTGTCAGCCATGTCGGAGCATGGTCGATGCGGTCAACAAGTGCAATGGACTTGTTGTAATCGTCACAGCCAATGCTGGCATTGACATCTATCAAGTCATTTGTCTGCCTCTGTTCATCGATCCACGCCGCAACAATTTGTCCCACCTTCGCGAATGCGCAGCTGCGGACGTTGAGGTAGAAGGAATAGTTGCGATTGTACTTGCCCATACGCACCCTACGGCGAAGCTCAAGATATGTCGCCATTAGGCAGTCTTGCTCAAGCTGTTCAATAGGCTCTTTGGCTTCACTCCACACTTTATACTTGTTGAGCCATACGTGTGAACAGATGTAGCAGTAACGCCAGATCTCTTCCTTTGGGCTTTTGTTCGGATCAATCAGCATGGGCTTGGGTATGTCCATGTTGTCCGTGCGCCACACCGACTTACCGTCTCTTACAGATAAACGTGCCATCAATACACCACCGTTATCACGATCACCATTATCGCCAAGGCAATTATGAGTGCCTTGACAAGCATGACCATTAGCTCTAGCATAAATTACCTCATTCTTTGTAGCGAGTCATCTTGAAGAACAATCCGTCCTCGAACTGGTCGTGAGCCTTGCCGTAGTGGCTGCGACCGTAGTTGCACACGGCCCACTTGACGGTCGATGCACGGAGTTGCGACAGTCCGGCTACATACAACATTGTTTCAAGTAGGTCATCGCCAGCACGGCGGTTTAAACATTCCGTTGCGTAGATGCCGTCGTGCAAGGCGTACGCGATGTTTATCAGTTCGTTGTCCTTGCTCCAGCTTGGAACGAACCACTGGAAGGCCCAAGGGACGCTTCCACCATCACACGTAAATCCTGGGAAGAAAACGAAGGTGTATCGCAGTCCATCGTCGCCCTTGAACCTTGTTATGATCTCGTCAGTAGCTTGGTGACGACCGTTGTGCAACGTCACCCATGAGTCGAGGCGTTCGCCGCCTAAGTATTCTAAGTACATACAAACTCCTTTTGAAAGAAAAGCCCAGAGCGGCATGTCCGCAACTGGGCTTCATGGAGGCGAAAATGGTATGGCTACGCTCCAGTGCCGCCCCAGCTTGCCGGGATCTGCGCCAACTCTGCAGCACCGGTGGTAGTTCCGGAACCGCAGTTCGCGAACATGCCAGAGTATGAAGTAGGCGGAGTTGTCTGTGTGCTTGCTTGGGTGTACAAGGCCAATGCGCCGCTTTCGACCGCAGTGCAGCCGCTGAACATATAGCTTGTATTCGTGGCAGAACTTGTATCGAACAACGGAACTGTCTTGAGCGCAGTGCAGCCGTTGAACATATAGCTTGTATTCGTGGCAGAACTTGTATCGAACAACGGAACTGTCTTGAGCGCAGTGCAGCCGCTGAACATATAGCTTGTATTCGTGGCAGAACTTGTATCGAACAACGGAACTGTCTTGAGCGCAGTGCATTGTCCGAAAGCACCATACCGGCTACCGCCATCTATATAAATAAAAGTAGTCACCGAAGATGTATCAAACAACGGAACACTTTCCAAGTTACTGCATCCGTAACACAGGCCTCCCATGATAGTCGCACTGCTAGTGCTGTATTGCGGTAATTGAGTTAGATTGTAGCAATTCCTGAACATGTTTTTCATGTCAGTCACACTGCTTGTATCAAACAAAGGAACAGACGCCAAGAGATTGCATCGGTTGAACATGCTGTTTGTTGCCTGTAGTGCGGATGTGCTATAAATGCTACCAACCGTAGTCAGCTTTGTGCATCCGCTAAACATATTAGTAAACGATGTGCTTGCTGGGAAACTTAGATTACAGACACTTGTAAGCGTTGTCTTGGACGAGAATAAGCCCTGAGTCGTAGTTACGGTGCTGCAGTCACCTTGTCCAATTACCTCCGCTACGTTACTCAGAAATGTTTTGTTCCACTGAACATTTGTTCGAGTAACGTCGTAAATCAGGTTATCCTCATCCACGGCGCGAACAGTCCAGTTCGTGTTAGAGCTGGGTGCTTGCGTGAACACGCATCTAAGAGTCATTGGCGGAATGTACGTGTTCGAAATCCACGTGTGGCCGCTGCCAATCTTGATAGCTTTGTTGTTAAAAGTAAGCATAAATTCTCCATAAAGTAAAAGGGCTGGCTGGCTGGCCGGCCAGCCCTTAGTTTGTAATGACTTAGGTCAGCGATACCCAAGCAAGGCCGCTGTTAGTCACTTGCAACACTTTACCTACGTCCGTCGTAGTGTCGTAGGTCGGAATCGGATTGGCTACCGCAATCTTGTTGGACGTAACAGTTTCGGCGTATTGCAGCAAGTGCCCAGTGGCTCCGTAGCTACTAGCAAAAGCCCACTGGGTGCTTACATCTTGGTTACTCTTTGTCGAAATGCCGATACCAGCTACCGCACGGGATAATACAGCCTGAGCATGGATCCAGTTGTTCGCGCTTGGAGCATCGGCTGCTGGGCCCTCAAGTACAATGTCTTGTTCGTCAACCCAATAGCGGTATGTTTGCGGGTCTAACGTTGTGGTCAATGCCGTTGCGTATCCAGACAAAATCTGCATATCACTAGTGGATTGATAGTACGACGTAAACGCCAGTATCACATCGGAGGACGGCTGACTATTAAAATAGTACGTATTGCCCGGTATGTGAATTGTTGCACTGCCACCTTCGGTCATCAGCAAGTAAAACTTTGAAACGATATCTTGCCCTGGGTCAACGATATAGCCCCCGTTTGACGCATAAGAACCGCTACCGCTACCGTTTATGTCGGTCGTTGTCGTTGTTGATGCTCGCTTGATCGTGACATCGTCAATGTCGGCGCTTACAACTTCAGCTGTGATGTCAATGCCGACTCCAGCCGTATATATGGTCTGCGCTGGAGCTACCCAGCCATAGCCGTCACCCTGTGCATTAACGGTTAATACCTTGTTCGCATCTGCGACTGCAGTAGACGGAAGCGGATTTGCCACGTCGATTGATACAGTAGTAGCGCCTTCAGTGATGTTGATGGTATTGTTGGCAGATGCAAGTGACTTTTCTTCTGGGAGCTGTGTACTTGCCCATTCCACGCCAGTTGCTCCAGCATTGACAGTAAGTACCTTGTTAGCATTTCCAGTAACGCTTGGGAAGGATTCCGGAGGATTGATCCACTGTGCTTCCGTCGTGCCTTCGACATCGACGGCACCGAGAATCTTGCCGTCTTGGCCAGTCATGTCCGGAAGGCTGACTGGTGCATCTGCCCATTCGACAGCCGCGCCACCTTCGTCATAGATTGCGGTCAATACTTTTCCGTTGTCACCTTCTTCGACAGCAGGGACTTCGCCAGATGCTCCAGCAATGGCCCTTGCCACAGCGTCAGACGTGATTGCATTGAAGCTGTTTACAGTCGGCTTCGCGTCAAGAACAAGTTTGTCGGTAAGTACCGGACGGTAGTCCTTGTTTTCATCGTTAATAATTTTGGTTAAAGCCATTGCTAAAACTCCTTATCTTTCAAGATAAAAGTAGGACGCCGTTAGTTACGGTGGCCCCAGTCATCCATGCGGAAGAGCCACCTACCAGCCAACAACCACGCGACAACGAACACTACGGTTG
>JAEIGA010010748.1_pt1 | contig 13891 bp, 19 predicted proteins | sample 9270691 | NCBI WGS metagenome assembly JAEIGA01 (sample SAMN17057246, study PRJNA624740) | gut metagenome | biome: biome; isolation source: fecal sample | host: Bos grunniens | place: China: Xizang | collected 2019 | reverse complement strand
TACCCTCTCCTATTCCCTTTATAAACTTTTCACATTTTTTCTTATATATATATTATAACATATTTTTTATAAAAAGTCAAGTTAAATCGGGAGGACTAGTAGTTAGTCCTCCTCGATTCCATCATTCTGGAAAGAAAACTGTGGGTTCTGGTCCCATGTATGGTCGTCCTTATCCAGTTCAGAGTAGAACATTGGGGATTTGTCCAGCCACCATTCATTGTTCCAGGTCTTCTGACCATGCCAACGATTCCAGATAACTTCCATATCTTCATAGTCCCAATAGAACTGTTCTACACAAGGACGCTCAACACGGTCAGCGTGGAAGTGACCAAAGCACCAAACGCCAAAGCCAATGTGCTTACGCAGTTCGTCCATCCACAATTCCATTCCAGTCTCTACAGTAGTCTGGTCTACGCAACCAAGGAATAGGTCAGTAGGCTCCCAAGAGAAGGGGCAAGTGTGGGTAAAAACGAAATCAAAATCTTTGTTAGCAACCTTGTTGCCGATGGCTTCCATTTCATCGGGCGTCAACTGCTCACTAGCAAACCAGCCAGAGAAGGACTGACCTGCCGCAGCCGCACGCTGCAAACGCCAATACTTGTCAACGGAATAAGCACCACCAATAGTCAAAACAGAATGACCATTGATATTGTACTCGCCACCGTCCATGAAGTAGCGAATGTTTTCATTTGCGGGATCGACATACACATTGCCGTGAACATCTTCATCCCAAACTACTTCATAGTTAAGGTTTTCAGGGCGCTCTTCGTGATTGCCACGGACGCAGTAAATGCAGATGCCCTTGTATTTCATTTTCTTTTTCTTGTTAGCTTCGGACTTATTGCAATAGAAGTTGAGACCAGCGTCGCCAAGGATAATTACTGCGGTTTCCTCACAGTTCTCAATATTCTTATTGCGAACAATGTTTCCAATTCGAGTTTCAACCTGTCCGTGAGTATCACCCGTAATAATCCAGCGTTTAATCATACTTCAAACTCCTTCTGAACAGCAATTCTCATAATGTTATGAGAAACATCTTCGAGTAACATTCTGCACCACTCCTGCTCAGTGTCAGTGCGGCTAGAGCAGAACTCTTCTGTCATAGCTTCGACGTGCGCCTTGGCAGCGTCCGCAATCACACGGGCTTCCTCAAGAGTATACTTACCTCTCTTTACCTCGATGAGGTATTCGGGGTCGCGAGGACTCAAGCACTCAAAGTAAGGCTCGCCCGCGATGTATCTCTCAAGATACTCCTCTACACGAAGTAGATGATGCAGCTGTTTAGGGTCGTAACCCCACTTTGCAAGAACTTCAACCTTGGAAGGATATTCATGCTCCATCGCATGATACTTCTCCAAAGCGATACCCTTCATAGACTTAACCGCACGATACTCGTTCATACGAGCGATGAACTCACGAGCTTCAACCAGTCTGTTCCATTCCTCTTGGTACATCGGGTTTACGATGAAGAAATCAGTAAACAGAATTTCGAGGAAGTTCAGGTTCTGCTTGCGGAAAGTTTCCATGTAGAGGCGCACGTCCTTCCAGTCAGTATGCTCGTCGTTGGCGCGCACATGAGTGGTAGAAACAGGTTTCTTGTTTAAGCAAATATCTCTAAAGTTCGGTACGACGATGAGCTTGGTGTCAACGTCGGAACCTTCATAGTCCAGACCGTAGTTCTGACTACCCTGAAGGAAGCAGCCTACAATCTGTTCTGCAGGGAAATACTGCAAGGATTCGTCATAATGTTCCTGCAGTCTTGCGAAAATCATTTCTTTTCTTGTCATTTTAACACCAGCTTTCTTCAAAATCTTTTTTCTTTACATATTCGATAATGCCTTGGCTGTTACCAATCAGCATGACCTGAAGAATAACAATTTCTTCTTCCATGCGGCGGTCTATATTCCAAGTCGTAGGATTGTGTACATTGAATTCTCGATTATCCCACTTGAGTTCTCGAACAATCATCTGGCTCTTGGGGTGAGATTTACGAAGTGTGCCACTTACTGCATTGATATTGTAGTTAAAATGACTACCACCTACATGAACATTCGTGCTATCAAACATAATTACCAACCTCCATATCGAATATATACACTTAACATAGATAACCCCAGTAGTAACAAACTACCAAGGATAAGTATCAGACATTCCTTTGCTTTCATAACGCATAACCTTTCCGTGTTTTCCAAGTTGTTGCATTGTAGAAATCATATTCTGAGTACCTTTGGATTTTCCGTCCCAAAAAGCCACGAGGAAATCTGCATATTCTGCCATCTGTTTGTTGCGGGCGTGGCCGGCGTAATTTCCTAATCCATCCCAATCAGCAGGAAAATACTTCACAGGGATGTTGTGATTTCGTGCCCATTGCTCGCCCAGGGAATCGGCTCCTCGAGCACCACCGCAAACTACCTCTGAAACAATAATATTCAAATTATCCATCGTGTCGGAGAGATACTTGTAGTTATCGAAATCTCTGCCTCCGGCAATTATCACTTTCATTACTTTTTTCTCTCCTTTCACTTTTCTATATATATTATAACATATTTTTATTAAAAAATCAAAAAAGCCCTTATGGTTTACATAAGGGCCGTTTTATTCTATGTGACCGTCTGAGTTATTTTCGTCAATCATATCTTTAACGAATTCGTCGATGAAAGTGTATCCGCCTTCTCTATATTTCTTGACCAAGCAATGTGCTATTGGGAATAGTAGAACGAATCCTCCCGCCCAGGCAAGCCACCAGCTGATTAAAGCGAGTAAAGAGAAGAAGCCGACAATCACCACTGCAGCAATCGCCGCAAATCCCATTGCTGGGAAAATATGTTTATCAAACTTTAGTTTCATATTGTCAACTCCGTTTAGTTTTCTATATTATAATTATACCAAATTTTTTGTAAAATGTCAATAAACAAAAAAAAGGGAGAACGATACGAAATCGTTCTCCCAATTTATTAGTTCTTAGCAGGCTTGTTAACATTAACAGCAGCTTCGATCTGCTGAGTAATGTATTCGTTCAAGTCGCCAACTGCATTTTCAAGGTACTTCTTAGCTTCTTCACTAAGGATTGCCATAACAGCATTCTTTGTCATATTAAATGCAGTCTTCTGAGCCTCGGCGTCAAACTTGCCAGCGGCTTTAAGTGTTTCGACATATGTCTGGTTTGTTGCAATTACGCAGTTCTCGATGGTAACAGCAAGCATATTGATGTACTTGTCTGCGAGGTCGTGATCGACCTTACCAGTGATTTCTGCACTCTTAACCTGAATGAACTTAACAATATACATTGTCAAGACACCAAGAAGAGGAAGCACACAAACTTCGAAAATGTCAGATAAAAGTGCTAACCAATCCATAATATTACCTCCATTATTAGGTTAATTACATTATACCATAAAATTAGCAAAAAGTCAAATAAGGGAGGGAAGATAATCTCCCCTCCCTCATTAAATTAGTCCTCTAATTCAGCGATGGACTCAAGAACCTTGTCAGTGAAAGCCTTGAAGTCAGCATCAACATCAGCCTTGTGAAGAGCAAACATTGCATGGTCTTCAACAGAGATGCCGATGTAGATGTTCTTCTCACCATTGTAAGAAGCATTGAAGGTAGCGATAACTACATCGTCCTTCACAGAGGAGCCGTTAAAATTAGCGTTCATATTCAAATTCAACATTTAAGTTGTCCTCCTTGATATATTATTCAACGACCCAAGTAGGTGCGCCGCCCACAATCTTCAAGACAGCGCCCTCCATGGAATCATCATACGCTGGAATTGCAGTCTTTCCGTTGATATAAACGGCCGCAACATTCAATCCTTCGGCAGTCGCACGAAGGATTACATTACCCTGACTGTCGCAAATAACAACCTCATCTTCGTTATCATTAACGATATGAGGAGCATTCTCTAAGTCAGCATAGTTACCAGAGAAATTAGATTTAGCATCCCAAGCCTCTTTGTCTTCTGCTGTAACGTGAACGTCAGCATCATCCAAGTGAGAGTCAAGAGCAGACAAATCTACTTCTGGTACTTTATTTTCAAGAGTTTTTAACTTTTCAGCCAAATCCTCTCCATTGAGCTGGATAGCGCCAGCGCTAACTTTAGTAGTTGTGAAACCATCTTTGTCAATTCTAGCAATTACATATCCCTGTGGGTCTGCAATTACTAACGCGCCAGATTCATCTTCCCAAAAAGTTGCGCCATCTGCTGGTGTATATCCAAGTGCTGCAATAATTTTTTCTTTTGTTAAAGCTGAACTTACTTGAAGAAGTCCTTCGGAAGTTTGTACATAAATCATTTATTTAAAACCTCCTTTTATTTACATTCCATACTCGATTTTTGAAAACATTCTGTCAGCAACTCTCTTATGACAAACTGCTGTACCATGTACACCATCTGTAGTATAGAGAGATTTATGTGTTGTATTGTTAGCAACATCCATGCCACCCTCGGAGTATAAATCTAAGAATGGAATTCCTCTCTTGGCGCAGATATCTCTCATTGCGTCTCTAAATTTACTAAAAGGGCCATAACCATAATCATTTTCACAGCTTGCACCTTGATAAGCCTGGCTAAATGGGAAAACAAACAAAAGCTCTTTAGTACCATTATTATTACAATGATAATTGATAATGGTATTGATGGCTCCGCAGAATGTGTTTGTATCGGTAGAGTCTAAATCTCCAACAGCGGTTCCTTTGTGCCAATAATCATTAGTGCCACCAAATACGATTGTTAAGTCTGCGTCTTTGCTTACATCAGGGAATCTTGCGTGAAAAGCATTAGATGCTGTGCCACTAACTTTAGTTCCGCTAATGCCATAGTTATTTACAGTCGCACCAGTCATATTTGTCAAATGAGTAGTAATGTTTTCTTTTACTCTATCAGAAAGGCCGACTCCATAAAGAATGGAGTCGCCTAATACGCTGATCTTTTTTCCATGCCATTTGCTAACAATAGCATTTTCCATTGCATTTAATTGCTCGGCAGTGAGTACATTGCCGTCTGCAAAATTTTGTTTTGTATACGCCATATCAATGTACCTCCTTATTCAGCAGTATAACCAATATTAGCGATATATGCAAGTTCATAATTACTGAATGGAGCTAGGCCAGTGCTCTTAGCTTGATACCATCCAGAAGTTTCAACTGCAAGTGGGTCGACATTAGCTTTCATAATATAGTAACCGATAGCCTCTCCAGATGCACCTAAACAGTTCCATACAAAGAATTCTCCTTCATTAATTGTTAAATCATCGAATCTTAATGTTACTGGAGTGTCAACTTCAGAAATTGTAACTTTACGTTTTTCTGTTACTGTATTAGTGCTTGTGTCATATTTACCAACATAGAAGTCACCAGTGCTCTGAGGAATCATTTCAAGTGTATTGATAGTTTTACCAACGAGCTTGTCATTCATTGATTCTTGGAATGCCCAAGAGTAGCTAGAGCCGCCAGACTGGAGTTTAACCTTCTTACTTAAATCATTGCCAGAATCTTGTAGCTGCTTCAAAGAAGCAATGTACCAAGTTGTATTTCCATCTGTTTCTGGGACTGATGGAGTATTTGTGGAGTCTCCGTTATCCCCAGAGGATGTATTATCATCGACAGAAGGAACATCATTGTTATCTCCGCTATCAGCATTAGCCACATAACCAACATTGATAACAACAGCTAACTGATGGTTGAAATCAGTAAAGCTGCCGTCATCACAGCCACTGTTCATCTTAGTTACACATTCAACTGCCAATGGGTCAACGTCTGCTTTCAAGAAGTAGCCTGTCATACCGCTATCTCCATCTGCATTGAAAGTGAAATATTCATTCTCTTCAATGGTATAAGCTGGGAATGTGTAAATAGTACGGTTGCCAATATCAGCCGCATCAATTGTAAAGGTTCCCATAGTAGAATATGCAAAAGTAGAACTATTAACTTTACCTACAGAGAATTGACCCGCTTTACGAGGTACAATTTCAACTGCATTAATAGTCTTACCTACAACCTTGGAGTTGATATTGCTGTCAAATGCCCAAGGCACATACTTGGTTGCGCAGGTCATATCTGTCGCTGTAGTAAGGTCTTCTCCACTTTCAGCCAATTGGCTAAGAGTGGTAATATACCAAACTTCTGCTGGTAAAGAAGTGTCTCCAACAGTAGTAGCAACAATAGTAACGATACCAGTGACGGATGCGATGTTAATAGAAATTGTATTTCCATTAACAGTGTGAGCGTTAGATAAAGCCACTCCACCCATTAAGATAGAGATGTTATCTAAGGTGTAATTATCACCTAAAGTAATGGTAGCGTCTAAAGCTGCATTCTTAATTACACTGTTAGGTCCACTATAAATTAGACCTGAGCCTAAATTAGTTAAAACTGCAAAGCTATCAAGAGTGCCAATGTTATTAGCACTAAAGTTAGCTCTTACAAGTGTAATAATCATTTATCTTTTCCTCCTTTTTATCAGGACTGCCCCAAAATCATAGAACCCAATAGGGCAGTTCCAAGGATTGCAGTAGTAGAAGAAATTTCTACTTCGGGTTCAATAACATCACTTTCATCAGTGATAATTACCATGGTGCCAATTTTAATGGTGTTTGCAGCTGCTTCATACTCTTCACGAGTACCAATCCACATTTTACCATCTACATAGGCCTCCATTAAATTCCAAAGTTCGGTCAAACCAATTTCACCTAAATATTTAGAAAAATCCATAGTCTGACCTCCTTAATCTATATCAGTGAGCACAACAATTGCACCAACACCAATTTTATTTGCCATATAAGCTTCAATATATTCATCTTTTGTGCCAACAAAGATTTTTCGCTTATCTGCTTTTGTCTCATCAATAGCGTTAATAACTGCCATCAAGACATCATTATTAGGATAGTCTTGAAGGCTTAGTAAATCAAATAGAGCTTTAACGCCATCGGCGTCAAGTACTTTAATTACTGGCATTTCAATCCTCCCCCACATGTCAATTGATCCTGCCGCATAATTCATTCCTTCATATCCGACTTTGAAATAAGGAGTAAAATCTTCTCCTTCAACAACGGGAATAGTGTAGTCTTCATCATAATACCAAACAACGTTTGGATTATCTGCTACTGGAATTGCAGATTTTGGCAGTAATTCATTATAAATTGATAAATTCTGCGGATAAGAGGTAACATTGAAACCTGTATAATGCATATTAAGATAAGACACTTCAACAAATTCATATTGCATGAATAAATCGTTAGCCGTAGCCATAAGCTTCAAGTCCTCCTTTTAATTATGGGGAGGATAACCTCCCCATAAGTTATCCTAATAATTACTTACAAGCAGCAATAACTTCGTCTGCAGTCATAGGTACTACGAGAGCATCAATACGACCGTCAACATAGGCCTGCAAACCAGTAACAGAACCAGCTGCAACAGAACCAGAAATGGACAAGTTACCATTTTCTAAGTTCAACTTAGCCAACTTATCAATTTCATCCTGAGTAATAGGACGAACACCCTTAGCAACAAAAGTGTTATAAGTCTGCTGTAAAGAAGTTAAGCTAGAAGCCAAAGCATATTTACTGAGGTCTTGATCTGCAATTGCCTCAGAAATCTGAGTTGCAACAGCCTTAGAACCTACCAAAGCTTCTAATTCATCAATAGCTTCAGCATTGTCTGTAATTCTCTTATTATATTCAGCAGCATCAGATGGGTGAGCTTCAATCCAAGCAGCAATTTCTGCTAACTTATCAACGCTACCGCCATCAGCAGTAACAATCTGTGCAATCTTATAAGCAACAGAGCCTTCTACAGTAGCAGCACCATTCAAAATGCCAATAGCAGTCTCATTAGCTTCTGCCTTAGCGAAAGCCTGATTAGCCTTAGTCTGAGCGTTAGAAGCGGCAGTGGCGTTAGCCTTTTCAGCTAGGTCTGCACGAGTAGCTTCTGCATTAATTTTACCAAGTAAATCTGCCTCAGCTTCTAAAGCACGATTCTTTTCAGTTGTTACCTTAGAAGAAATCTCAGCAGCAACCTGAGTCCAAAGAGTAGAAACACCAGACTGGTCTAAAAACTTTTTAATATCAGCCATTTTTATTTACCCCTTTCAAATTATCGATTAATAATTTGCTGAACGTCCTCAGCGGACATTTCAGTTAATACTTGTCCAGAAGGAGTTACAGGAACGCCTTCTCCGCTCGCAGCGCCGATCGCCGCAAGAATATCTTCAGTAGTCATTGCCACAGCAACAGACGAATCACCAGTTCCTTCAATGGCGCTGACAATTTCATCAACTTGAGTCTTAGTATAATAATTACCAAGGTCAATTTCAGGTGGTTCAATAGACTGAAGTAAAGTATCAATTTGTTCTTTATTATAATAATCAGACATATCAACTGAAACATTACTTAACATTTCATCAATCTGACTCTTGGAGTAGAAATTAGAAAGGTCAATCATAGAACGATACTTAATTGTATCATCCTCTTCATATAATTGATATGCTGTATTATCTGATAAAACAACGATGATTTGACCTGGATATGGATATGGAGTTCCACCAGTCCAACCTTCTGACATCGCGGAAGCATCGCCCGCGCAATAAGCATTCAAATCATCAATGGTAAGTAATACGGAACTCACATCAAGAGGGCCGTATTTCTGTCTATTCAGGTTGACACCAAGGGTGGCAACACCTTCGTATTTCATCATACGCTACCTCCTTATCCGATTACTAAATTGTATTTGGTAGCCGCAAGACCATTTGCGTTTTCACAAACCCAAACATTATACTTAACAGCAGTTGCGCCGTCCTTGCCTTCTACCATAACTTCACTCTTGGTGAAGTTTCCGATAACATCGAGGTTCATACCATCAACGTCGATAACTGATTTCAATTCTTTGCCGTATGTGTACTGAGCGCCAGTTACCTTCTGTGGAATAGCAACTACAACTCTCTTAGTACCACCAGCGATTGCTTGGTTGTTAATAGTGCCTGCGTCCTTGGCATTGCCCTTTGCAGTGCACTTACTTCTAATCCAAGCACTGTCAATAGCATCTGTATTGTTACCAACATAGATGAACCACTGACGATAACCCTTCAAGCCGGTCTTAGTCACGGCTGCCGTAGAGTTCGCCGCAATTCTAACAACCGGATTGGATTCATCACCTAAGTTGTCATATGCGATAGCACCCTGGTCGTGAGTTACGCTAACAGTGTAAGAATAATTATCAGAATCAGTTACAACAAAGCTTGGGAAAGAACCAGAAGCCTTGTTTGATGTATTTCCCTTGCTATCTGTGATTGTCCAGGTCTTTGGAGAAATGCCAGTTACAGGGCCATATGTATAGGAACCTGAATTCAAACTTGCGTTCCAGCCTGGAGTTACGCTCGTACCAACCTCAACCGCACTCATACCAGAAGCGGTACAAGAAATTGAAGGTTTAGTAGGAGAGCCTGGTTGTTCTCTCTTTGAGAGCATCTCTTGGAGTGCCGCAGCTACGGATTTACCCTTTGTTGCGAACTTTGCAGTACCAGTAGATGTCTTAGTTAAGTTACCAACCTGAGTATATGAACCCGCCAAAGTAATGTCGATAGGCATAATAACCTTGCTTGCATCAACGTTTCCGTCACATGCAATCCAATCTTCGCCATTAAAATGGTAAGCGGATTTAATACCTGTACTATTGGTTACAATCAACACATCGCCACTCACGAATTCAGTATCTGCAGGAATTAACTTTTCCATTTCAATTTCATCGCTAGTAACCTCGTAAATAGAAGACTGTTTTGCTTCTGGAATTTCAATGTTGTTAATTGCGTCAGTTACAAACTGTTCTGTCGCCATACCTGTCAAATCTACTTCAGGAATTTCGATTTCGTTAATTGCATTTCTTACGAATTCCTCAGAAGCCAAACCTTCAATGGAAGGAATTGAAATCTTTTCCACCTCGTCCTTAACAAACTGTTCGCTTGCAAGTCCTTCAGTTGATGGAATTTCAATTTTTTCAATTTCCTGTCTTACGAACTCTTCACTTGCAAGGCCCTCTGTTGAAGGCATCTCAAGACCAGAAAGAGCTTCGTTTACATCTTCCTTAGTAGCGTACTCGTCAAGACTTGGGAAGTCAGGATGCTGAACTGCGTCAACAGCTTCCTTAATCTTTTGTTCAGTTTCGCTCTTAGTATAGAATACACTTAGGTCAACTTCAGTATCTCCACCACCCAATTGTGCTTCAGCAATTTTCTGAGAAACAAATTCTTCAGTAGCAAGACCAGTTGGGTCGAACTCTGGGATTTCAATTTGCTCAACTGCTTCACGAACAAACTCTTCAGTTGCTAAACCTGAAAGGTCAACTGTAGGATGCTCAACTTTTGCAATTTCTTCTCTTACGAACTCCTCAGTAGCTAAACCATCAAGATTAACCTCTGGGATTTCGATTTTGCCAATAGCTTCTTCAACATCGGATTTCTTTGCATATTCGTCTAAATTTACATCAGGAATGTCGATATTCTCGATAGCGTCCTGCAAGTCTTGTTTTGTCGCAAAGTCCTCATGTGATGGAATCTCTGGAATTCTTTCACTCAGAATGTCTTCCAATTCCTCAGTTGTCACAAACTCTTCATGTGAAGGAATGTGAGGAAGCATATCCTGCACATCATCAGCTGTAATGAACTTGGAAACATCTGGTAGTTCTTCCCTCTTTGCGTAGTCGCTAAGATCGGGTTGAGGGATTGCCGCAATCTTTCTATCCACATCGTCTTCGGTTACGAAATTAGAAAGGTCTTCAGTCTTTGCATAACCGTCGAGGTTAGGTTTAGGATGGACGATTTCTGCAATTTCTTCGTCAACTAATTTTTGAACCTCTTCGCGAGTCGGATAGGCGCTTAAGTCTACCTCTTGGTCACCATCCAACTGGGCCTGAGCAATCATTTGCTTTACCCATGTTTCAGATGCCAATCCAGTAGTATCAGGAATTTCGTCCTTCTTAGCAAAGTCGGACAAGTCCTGTTGAGGATGCTCAATATCCTCGATTGCTTGCTGAACAAAACTCTGTGTAGCATATCCTGCTAGAGAAGGAATCTCTGTCTTCAACGCATATGGAGTTAAGTCCACTTCTGGGAACTTGATGTTCTTAATTGCTTTCTGAAGTTCTTCTTTAGTCGCATAAGAGCTCAAGTCCACTTCTGGAATTGCTTCAATAGCTTTATCAATATCAGCCTGAGTGACAAAGCCACTCACATCTGGAATTACAATCTTTCCAATAGCTGTAGAAAGTTCTTTCTTTGTCGCATATGGAGAGAAGTCTAACTTTGCCAGTTGCGCGCTAACAAAGTCTTCAGTTGCATATCCAGCAAGGCTTGGAGAGGCGATGACTCCAGTATCGACTTCGCCAATGAACCAATGTCCATTTTCCCCAATGTGTGGTGTTGTACCATTAAGGCTAGCTAACCAATCCTTTTCAGAACCAGTAAAACCATTACTCTGCGCAACCTCATAAGCAGATTTACCTTTGACTGCACCAGCACCAGCAAGGGAATCATCTACATATTTTTTTGAAAGAATAAGGGAAGTAATATTCATCTTACAACTTCACCCATTCTTGAGCACTGTTCATCATATATACTTCTGAGGTTGAGATGACAATGCAAGTAGAGCCCATGCCGCAGTTTCGAGGAAGATTTGGCACATCGTCTGGGGTGTCGCATACATATTCCTTTACGTCATATACAACGTCACCGTTTTGACTAGTCATTTTAATCATTTTAGTTCCTCCTCCTTTTTGTTATAAAAATTTCCCATTGGAATTTTTATTTTGGGTTTTCGGTTCTTTCGTCCATCTCCGGTCGGAGTAGACAAAAGAAAAGTAAGGTGCAAATATTCACACCTTACTACTATATATCTTTGAAAATCAATCCAAAGGTTTTATCTTATTATGTCCAACATTGAACTCCCAATTCTCAAGCACTGCTTCGAGACTTGAGTACGGGCACCAATTCCCTGTTTTTCTATCATGTAAGCAAATACACCAACCGTAAATCTGTCGTATCTGCGTGGTCAGCTCATACGTCTCGCCAGTGCGGAAGCCGCAAGAGCCATCTTGACCTATAAATCTCGCCTTAACCATATTAACCTCCAAATGAAAAAATGGGGCGGCTCAATTAAGAACCGCCCCTATGGACAAACCCTTGCGGGTTATTAGCCGATGACAGCGTAGCGGTCAGAGTTCAGCTTCTCCATCATCAGTCAAATACTTTTTTACACCAAGAACGTTTTCCACACTCTGGACATTTCAAATAACGTGTAGTTCCTCCATGCATAGCATTTAATGCCTGCTTATAAGTTGGAATAATTTTATTCCCGCAATTTTTACATTTATAAGCTCCAACACTTATTTCAAGTTTTAGAGCATAAAAGCAAGGAATTAAAAATAAAACACAAGAGCCTAGAATCATAACCAACTGCCACACTCCAGCAGGGATTATGAAGGCAGCAATACAAAGATTTCCCAATAAGGCCAGGACACTTACTGCCATAATGACCCACATAGAAATCCAAATCAATTTAGTTTCCTTATTCATTATTATCTCTCCTTTTAATTTTGTTTGTGCGGCCGGCCCGGTTAGCCGGTCGGCTGACCGGCTTCCCGCACCTCATAAGTTGAGCTTAAAATCATTTCTAATGTAATTTTATCTCTTTCCCAGTATGGGATACGAACTAATGGGATATTATTATCAATCGCCCACTTATTTTTTCTATTATCTCTCTCTTGGCGTTTCTGTAAATCATCTTCTGTATCATTCCATACTCCACTACGAGAAGTAAAATGTTGGATACCATCAAATTCAATCAGTCTTATCACTTTTTCATTTTCCAATAAGGCAAAATCAAATCGTAGATTACCAATTTCTTTTACAGTGTATTCTTTCTTATACTCAATACCATTTTCTTGTAAAATCTTTTGAATATTTATTTCTCCAATTGAAGAAGTAATACAGCCGCAGGATTGAGTCATTCCTTTACGAAGATTATAACTTTCTACATCACATTCATTACCACAATCACAGCGACAATGCCACATAATACTTGAAGCTCTTTTATAATCACAAGGATATAAAGCCGTTAGCTTTCCGAAACGTTGATTAGAAATATCATTCCCTTGGACTTCACGAACCAAGCAGCCACAAGATTGGGTGTGATTATTTTGAAGTAAATGAGTTGGGACGTTTTTATAACCACCACAATCACATTTACATTTCCAAACTACGCTACCATTGACTCGCTCATCAGTTCTACTTTCTACAACTAACTTACCGAATCTTTGTCCTACCAAATAATTTAGCTTATCTTCTTTGGCTTGTTCTTTCTCCTTTTGGAGTTGTAATTTTACACATCCGCAGTCGTGAGGAATATTTCTTTTCAAGGATTCTGCGGACACCTCTACTACATTACCGCACTCACATTGGCATTTCCAATATACGTGGCGAGCATGGGATGGTGCTTTTTCAAGCACGATTAATTTATCAAATACTTTACCGGTTAAATCATTTAATTTTGGCATTTTTATCGCTCCCTTCTATATGATATAAAAATTATTATGGGCACGATATCGTGTTTTGTCCAAAGTTTTTAGGGTGAGAGTAGAAAAAGCCCCGTCCCACCGAGCGATGAGACGGGGCAGCCGCATATCCTTAATGGATTACGGAATATCTATCAGAGTTGAGCTTCTCCAGCATCAATTCATATCCAGTCTTGCCAGACATGATGGTCTCGAAGATGGAAGGAGAGAAACCAGACACGTAGCTGATAGGTCCGTTACCCAACATAGGAATGTTGTTCTGACGAGCATCGACATTCCAGAAAATCAGATGAGGCATCTGATATCCGTACTGTGCCCACTTGCGAGCGATACC
>JAEIGA010010747.1_pt1 | contig 13891 bp, 18 predicted proteins | sample 9270691 | NCBI WGS metagenome assembly JAEIGA01 (sample SAMN17057246, study PRJNA624740) | gut metagenome | biome: biome; isolation source: fecal sample | host: Bos grunniens | place: China: Xizang | collected 2019 | reverse complement strand
GATTACAGTTATTGAAACAATGCCGGATGATGATGCAGAAACCATTATTACATCCAAGGAAGATGCACAGGTCAATATCACAGCCGACCTGCAGAAGATGTATAACGCGGATGATGTCGTTGTTACCGTACAGGATTTTATGTTGGATAAATGATTGAATGGACATAGGAAGTTAAAGTTGACTAAAGTAGTAGGAAATCCTATAATATAATTAAGATTCTTTGAATAGGCAAGGAATAAAGACTAATTGGAGTCAGGCATTGTGTCTGGCTCTTTTTGTTCTATGGGAAAGGAGGTTGCATAAGGGCAAACGAACAGAACCTAATACCACAGGCCCACGTATTGAGCGTGGAAGAAGCGTCGAAAGGCGGAAAGGCATCCGCACAAGCACGAAGAAAGAGAAAAGCATTGCGGGATTCAATGAATATGCTGCTTGAAATGCAGCCGACCGCAAAGGAATGGAATAAGCTGATTGAAGCAGGTTTTCTACCAGAAGATATCGATAATAGTCTAATGATAACACTTGCATTATTCAATCAATCCAAAAAGGGAGATATACAGGCCATTAAGGAACTGCGTAACCTTATTGGAGAAGATAAACCCGATTCAGACGCAGAGTACACGAAGGTTGATGAACTGATTGCATCAATAGATAGGTTGGCAAAGTCATGAGTTTTGATTTGACAGATATGCAAAAAGAATACTGGAATAATGCAACGCACAGATGGAATATTAAGACCGGCGCGACTGGTTCTGGCAAGACTTTCCTTGACTTCTATCTCATTCCAAAGAGAATACGCGCTTGTACTGGGCAAGGATTGATTGTTCTGTTGGGCAATACAAAGTCAACCTTGAGCAGAAATATTTTAGATCCAATGCGTGAGATATACGGCAGCAGGGCAATAGGGAACATAAACAACGAGAATATTGCTTATTTGTTTGGCAAGAAAGTGTACTGTCTTGGTGCGGATAAAGTCAACCAGGTAAGCAAGATACAGGGTGCTACTATTGAGTATGCTTATGGTGATGAGGTAACGACTTGGAACAGGGAAGTGTTTGAAATGCTAAAATCACGTTTAAGGTGTGCGAATAGTCTATTTGATGGAACTTGCAACCCTGACAGTCCTACACACTACTTTAAGCAATTTTTGGACAGTGATGCAGACATATATCAGCAGAAGTACACCATTGATGATAACAAATTCTTGCCGAAACACTTTGTTGAAGAGTTAAAGAAGGAATATGCCGGTACTGTTTACTATGACAGATATATTCGTGGAGAATGGACCAGAGCAGAAGGTTTATTGTTCCCGCAATTTGCCAGCAATCCAAGAAATTGGAATATAGATTATGAAGAAGTGCTAAAGCTTCCAATAAGCAGAATCTTTATAGGCTTGGATATTGGTGGAACGAAATCGCATAGTACATTTGTTGCTACTGGAATAGTGGGGAACTATCAAAAACAGATAAGACTTGCGTGCAAAAAGGTTGTTCATGCCAAAGGAACGGTGGACCCCGACAAGATATATCAGGCATATGATGAATTTATGCAGATGCTTGATGATATGTACCCGGCATTTACCGTGCAATATGTGTTTGTGGATAACGAAGCACAAGTGATTGAAAACGGATTAAGGGCATATAGCCAAAAGCGTGGATATGTTGCAAAGATAGCAGACTGTAAGAAGGTAAACTTCACTGACAGAACATTATCATACAATTATATATTTAATACTGGCAAATTTGGTATTGTCTCAAGTATGTGCGGAGATATTATCGAGTCATTATCCACAATGGTATATGCAGATGCAGACGAGGATTCACTTTTAGATAACTTTACAACGGACGTAGATACATATGATGCGGACTTTTATTCATGGTCGCGACATATGGATTACTTTTATACAAGGTCAAGAAAATAGGAGGATTAAACAAGGGAAAGTTTTGTAAGAACTTATCTCAACAAAAGAGGTTATGAAATCAACGAAACAGCACAGGTGATCATTGAGCAGTGCAAAGCGTGGTATCAGAATGAGCTGATTGACGACTTCCACAAGCGGAAAACTCTGCAAGGACAAGAATATGTACTTAGCAGAATGAATTTTGCAAAGAGATGTTGCGCCGATGATGCCAATTTGTGCGAAGTGGTTAGTGTTGCACCTGCGAAAGAAAACGCAAGCCAGCAATTCATTGATGATATTCTGTCAAATAACAGATTCAGAGTGCGTTACCGTGAGCAGTTGGAGAAAACTTCTGCACATGGTACTGTCGGTGCGTACATTTACTTGAAGAATGCAAAGTATATGGAATATGAGGACGGCTTTACAAAGATACAGGGCGGAGATATTCGCATTAACTATGTGGATGCTGAAAACATTATTCCGCTGACAGTTGATAATGGCCTAGTAACAGAGGTTGCTTTTACCGGTACCAATATCAGACGAGGCAAAAAGGAAACAACACTTGTTATCTTCACGCAGGACGAGAATAACAACTATATTGCAGAGACAGTTAAGTTTGATAATCAGGGAAAAGAAGTGCCTGAGCAGTATTCAAAATTACAGTTAGGCGAAGTAAAGCCTTTTAGTATTATGCAAGTTGCGGAAGTAAATAATGTTCCCGATATGGATGGTTACGGTCTCCCCAAGATTTACAATGCCATTCCGTTGTTTAAAGCATTTGATTTGTGCTATATGGTTCTGTATGGAGACTTAGATAAAGCAGAGAAGATTGTACTTGTAAATGAATTGCTTTGCGAATTTGACCAGGTAACAGGCAAACCGAAAATGACATCTGAACAGAAGAAAGTATTTATGTTGTTGGGTGAGAAATTGCCGGATGAAAAGAGTGTCGTGCAGGAATATAATCCCGAAATCCGTATCGAGCAGATTACAAAGTGCTTTGAATTGGTTCTGTCCTTAATATCTATGCAGTTTGGTTATGGAACCAAGAAGTACAGTTTTGAAAATGGACAGATTCAGACCGCAACACAGTATATTGGAGAGCGTCAGGACATGATGCAGGAGTTAAACAAACAACGGCAGCAGGCATCTGATTATGTGACAGACATTCTGCGTGCTTGTATGTGGTTTTCCAATGCCTTTAGCAAGACCAATTACAATGTGGATGAAGATTTGTCGATTGAGTTTGACGATTCCTATATTGAAGACAGAGTTTCAAAGCTGGAAAGTATGAGAGCAGATGCGTTATCATTCCCCGAAGTGCCGGTTCTTCGGTTGTGGTACTTGATGGAAAAATACAATCTGTCAGAGGAAGAAGCACAAGGATATGTGGAAAATTTGGAAGAGCCTGTTGATGATCTGGAGGATTAGGGAATGAAATGTGTAAAAATTAGTCTTCCAGAAGAGTTGGAGAAAATGAAAATAGAAATATTTTCCGACTTGCATTTAGGTTCCAAGAAATGCAATTACAAACTCATTCAAGAAAGAGTGAAAGCGGTACAGGAAAACGAGGACACTTATGCTATTATTCTGGGTGATGTAATGAATAATTCCACGACTTCCTCAGTGGGTGATACTTACGAGGAAGAACTGACACCAATGCAACAAATTAACCTTGCAATTAGGACATTTGAGCCGATTAAAGACAAGATATTGGGAATATGTTCCGGCAATCACGAAAGACGGTCATACAAGACCGAGGGAATAGACCTATTGTATTTTATGGCCAGTGAATTAGGGCTTGCAGACCGATACGATTACGCATCTTGTTTATTGTTTGTAAGATTAGGACACGACAAACAACATAACAAAAAGGGCAAGGGAAAAAGACAGATATGCTATGCCATTTATATGACGCACGGAGACGGTCAAAGCGGTCGTACTGTTGGTGGAAAAGCAAACGGATTAGCCAAAAGAGGGCAAGTGGTTAATGCAGACATTGTAATTACTGGACATACGCACGCACCATTATCCTTTAGGGAATGTTGTTTTTCTGTAGACTATGCAAACAGTTGTATTACCAAAAAGGAACAGTTATTTGTTAATGCATCCGCAACGCTTGAATATGAAGAATATGCGGAGTTATACGGTATGCGTCCGAGTAGCATTGTAAGTCCTAAAATCGTACTAAGTGGCAAAAAAAAGGAATGTACTGCGATTATGTAGGAGAGTGATTAAAGGTTAACCCCAGAACAGATTGATATATTGACAGAAAAGTACATAATAGGGATTTCCCAAGACTTGGAAAAAGAAGTGATTGCGGATATTGCCAGGAGAGTGAAGAAGACCGGACGCTATACAGAGACTGCAGAACTGCAAGCAAAATTTATGCGGGAGCAGGGATATTCTACTTCCAAAATCCAAAGCGAAGTAATGAAGTTGTTACGTGCCGATGCTGAATATATGAAGTGCGTTGCAGAGAATACGAAAGCATACAAGGCAGAAATTAAGAAGCTGATTGATGAGACGGTGGAAGAGGCAAGAAGACAAGGTGACAAGTTAATCGCTAGTGCCGGTAATATGTCTTTCAATGATGATTTATCTATGTGGAGTATTGCTGATATTGATTTGAAAAAAGATGCTGCAATCAATCAAATTATGATAGCATTCCGTAAGCAGACGAGAAATGAACTTAAAAATCTGACGCGAACAATGGCTTTTAAAGATACAGTGTTTGGAACTACTGGTGTTATGAATGCCTATCAGAAAGAGGTTGATAGAGCATTGTTAAAGGTTGCTACTGGAACATTTTCATATGATCAAGCGGTAAATGATTGTATTCACAGACTGGCACATAGCGGATTAAGAAGCGTTGATTATGCAAACGGAAGAACATACCAACTTGATACGGCCGTAAGGATGCAAGTTAGAACCGCACTCAGTCAGATGTCTGGCAGAATAACAGAGCACAATATTGAAAAGACAGGTGTAGAATTGGTTATTGTCTCCCAGCATATGGGATGCAGACCCGAACACGCTTTTATGCAGAATCAAGTATTTGTGTATAAGGGTAAGAGTAAGAAATATCCCGATTTTCACGCACCAATAGAAAAAGGCGGTGCTGGTTATGGTATGGGTAATGGTATAAAAGGTCCGAACTGTACGCACAATTTTTATCCATATTGGGAAGGTCTTTCTGTTAAGGAACCGGATATTCCGTATGATGAAAAGCGTTACAACGATACACAGACGCAACGCAAGATGGAAAGAAACATAAGAGCCACCAAAAGAGAGATTGAAGCAAAAAAGGCCATTGGAGAAGATACAAGTCAGTTGAATGCCAAATTAAGGCAACAAAGTGCAGAATACAAGGCTTTTAGTGATAGTGCGGGATTGAAGCCGAAGAATAACCGATTAAGCGTGGCTAGTGGAACTTCTGCACCGAAGAAAAAGAATGCTAAGGCATAAAAGCGTGCGATTATATAAAGGGTGGAGTGTATCATTTTTTATTCTTGCCAATCTGTTCTATATGTTCTATAATAAATAGAGAGGTGTATTCTATGTCGGAAAAAGAACAAAAAATAATGGATGCTATTAAGAAGATAGTAGAAAAAGGCAACAATGCCGAAGTCAAGCGTAAGAAAGACGGAACATTGATTGTCTATGAGGTGAAAAAGAATATCGCGGTATCATAATTGGATGATATTAAGAGCTGTTAGGGGCTGATGCGTATTGCATTGGCTCCTTTTTTGTTCATTGTACTCCCCCTTATAAGCCACCGTCACCCCGCGGTGGCACATAGCGGATTAGTGAAAAGGAATCATGTCGGTCTCCTTAGCCGAAGTTGTAGGTTCAAGTCCTGCGTCCGCAATTTCCTATACTGCAGAAAAAGCAGTCAAAACATCATTTTAAAAAGGAGATAAAACTAAATGAAGAATTTTGAAACAATCTTGTCTGAAAACGGTGTAGAACTGACAGACGAACAGAAAACGGCCATTAGCAAGGCAATGGGAGAAAACTACAAGACCATTGCAGATTGGCAGAAACAGCACGATAAAGTGCAAGCATTGGAAACACAGTTATCTTCCACCAAAGAAGCGTTAGCAAAGTTTGACGGAGTTGATGCAGATGGGTTAAATAGCCAGATTGCAACTCTGAAAGCAGACTTGGAAAGAAGAGACGCAGAATATCAGGCGCAGATTGCAGACAGGGATTTCAGTGATATGCTGAAAGACGCTATTGCTTCAGTTAAAGGCAAAAATGCAAAGGCAATCACCGCTTTGCTAGATGTTGAGGCTTTAAAGGCTTCCAAAAATCAGAAAGAGGACATTGCAAGTGCGTTAAGTGTATTGGCAGAAGCAGAAGACAGTAAAATGCTATTCGGTGAAGCAGAACCGGTACAGACCGGCACAGGTTCCCCGATAGGTGTAGTAACTAACAAAAATAATAATGACGCAGATTACTTATCACTGCGTAGTGCGTTCGGATTACCGGACGAAACCCAAAAATAGGAGGAAAATTAAAGGGCAAACACAATTCAGACATTCAAAAAGTATGTAGTAGGTTTATTGGACGAAGTTTACAAGAGTGCTTCCAAGACATCCGTTCTTGATGGCGCTGCTGAACTTGCACGCGAAGGAGCAAACGCTGACGAATTAGTTATTCCTAAGATTTCTATGGACGGCCTTGCTGATTACAATAGAGCATCCGGCTATACCGCTGGTGATGTAACCTTCACAAATGAAACTGTAAAGTGCAACTATGACCGTGGTCGTATGTTCACAATCGACAATGTAGACAATATGGACACTGCAGGTGTTGCTTTTGGTAGACTTGCATCTGAATTCATCAGAACAAAAGTTGTTCCCGAAGTAGACGCTTTCCGTATCGCAAAATACTGTGGTATTACTGGTGCAGACGTAACCGGTGCTGCAGCATACTCTACTGCTGATGCATTATATGCTGACATCGCTGCAAAGTATGACGCAATGAGTGATGCAGAAGTTCCTGAAGCAGACAGACATTTATTTATCCGTCCTGCATTACTTGGCATGATCCGTGACATGGATTCCTACAAGAGCAAAGATTTACTTAGCAAATTTGCATCTGTACAGGAAGTTCCTTCCACCAGAATGTACACTGCAATCGACTTAAATGATGGTACAACATCCGGACAGACTGCTGGCGGATTCGCAAAGGCAGCAGAAGGTGCAGACCTTAACTTCTTAATCGTACACAAGGGCGCAGTTATCCAGTTCCCTAAGCACATTGCTCCTAAGACTGTAACTCCTGAACAGAACCAGGATGCAGATGCATACAAGTTTGGTTACAGAAACGTAGGTATCGCAGATGCTTACGAAAACAAGGCAGCAGGTATTGCAGGTACTTACGTTCAGTAAGGAGGTAACTTATGGCAAGAACTATTGGATTAATCGTAAAGCCGATTGAAAAACCAATTGAAACGCCTGTTGTGAAACCCGTTGTTAAAAAAGACAAACCGGTAAAGACTTCAAAAAAAGAAGTAAAGAATGATTAGTAGGAAGGGGGTTGTGATATGCAGAATATAGTTTCTTGGGAATATTACAACTCCCTTTCAAACCTAGTCAGCTTTGAGGATTTTGAAAGAGCCGAAGCATTGGCAGAAAAAGAAGTAAGATATGTAATTGGTTATCGTTGGCACGGTATCAGCGAAGACCATTTCTATTTTAATCAGTTGAAAGATTGTATTTGCGAAGTAATCGACAAGATGCACAGAGATAAATTGAGCGGTATTGGTAACGGTATCGCATCTGTAAGCAATGATGGTTACTCTGAAACATACAATATTCAGACCGAATTTGATAGAATTACAAACCTACGCACTTGCATCAGACTTTGGCTGTCCGGTACTGGATTGGTAGGTGCATATTAAGGGCATTATTTACGGACACAGTTACAATTTACAATAAAATCTCTGATACAGAGTGGAAAAGGACAGTTGTTAAAGGTGTTCAGTGGTCTGATAAGACAGAAAAAGCCAATTCAAACGGCAGAATCTCTGTAGCACATTACACTACAATCACATTCCCGCAAGGTGCTTATGAAGGATTGATTTTCAACGCAACCAACGAGGAAGATTGCATTGTGTTAGGCGAAGTTGACACAGTTGTCACTGGCGAAAAAGGAAATCGTATTTCTGACATCTTAAAAACTTACCCGAAAAGCGGATTGATTAAATCAGTCAATGACAATTCAAACAGGGTAATGCTCCCCAATGTAAAGGTGGTGCTTGATTAGGGCAGAAATGTTCTACTTGAAAGACTTTAAATTTGACGTTGACAAGTTTCTGCAAGGAAGAGGCCTTGCGAACAACGGAAAAGTGCAACAGTTTATAGACTCAGAGTGCTTGCGGTTGTGTGAACCAAAGGTGCCAAAAGATACTGGCGCGTTGATTCAATCAGGTATTGCCAATACGAAAATTGGTAGCGGTCAAATAAAGTACATCACACCATATGCCAGAAGGTGGTATTATATGCCGGCAAGTTTCCAAGATGCACCGGAGCGTGGCAATTATTGGTTTGAAAGGATGAAACAACAACACGGCACCGCAATTTTGAAGAGTGCCAAAAAGATAGCAGGTGCAAAATGACAATTAGTAAAGCAATCAATGAAATATTAAGTGAATACGAAGGACTGCAGATTGATACAGACCATATCGCAGACGGTTCTGACCAATACGGATTATTTAAAAGTCCGGCAAGGGATGTGCAGAGATTCAATGATGGAAGTTATACTGTCACGGAAACATATCAATTCTTTGCGAAATATGATAGCAACTCAGACAGTGAACGAATGGAAGCTGATGAATGGCTGGAAGACTTAACATATTGGGCGGATGATTACTCATACAACTATGAGTTTCCGGAGATTGGCAAAAATCGTCAGATTCAAGATATTGCCGTTGTGGGCGTTCCTTATCCAATGGAAGAGGACAACAGAATCACATTGTATCAGATGCAACTTCAGATAACTTATGTTAGGGAAAGAGAGGAATTGTAAAGGGCATTAACAAGACTCAAAAAACATAAAACTATTCCATTTCTGAATACGGGCAAAGCAGACGAGCCTGTATGGGCAAGGATTGGAAAATCTACCGTTTTCGATTTGGTTCTGAACGCTCAGACTGAAGAAAACGACTTTATCCAGGATGAAATGAAATCTACAGAAATTATGTCTTATGCGCCTTCACTTGCACAGGAATTGCAGTGTAACAAGGGCGATGCTGCATTCGATTATCTGTATGATATGTTCTACAATCTTCCCACTGGAGAAGATGTAAAGAAAAACTTACTTATTGTTTTTGACGGAAATCAGGGAACAGAAGAGGCTCCCAGCTTTAGAGCATGGAGCACACAGGCTACATTGACTTTAGATCATTTTGATTCTGTAGCAGAGAAGATTTATTTCTCCTTTGCAATCAACAGCATTGAAAGAGGTACTGCAACAGTAGCAGACGGAGTTCCTTCATACACAAAAACTGCATAATTAGGAGGAGAGCAAGGAATGGTATACACGCTTATCGTTAATGGCAGAAGTTACGACCTGCCGAAGAAAACTGTTTTAGTAATGGAAAAGATTGACGAGGTTGCAAGAGTTGACTCATTGGGTTTGCCGGTGAGACAGCGAAACGAGATTATTCACAACTTGGTCAAAGAATTGGTAGGTAAAGAAAATGCAATTGCCATATTTGGAAGTGATAACCTGTCAGAGTTAGACGTATCAGATTTGGAAATCACACTGTTGAAAATCATTGATGCTTACAGAAAGCCGGTTGATGATTACAACGCAGAAAAGACAAGACGCAAACTTGACGTTCTTCCAATAGATAAGATTGTATCAATTACCAATGCTGCGAAAGATGCAGAAGCCTTAAAAAAATGATGGATTTAACAAAGAGAGGGTTGCCGAATGTCGTTGAGATAAACGGCATCCCTTATTCAATTTATACGGACTTCCGCTTGTGGATGAGGTTTGAAAATTCGGTCAAGCATATGAAACGCAATGAGGGTATTGATGTTTCGTACTTATTCAAGAATGAAATGCCTTTGCATTGCGATTTGAGAGAGTTGTTCGCATTTAGCAGACCGAAAAACGAGTTGCCAAGACCGATTAGGCACAGTAATGTTATTGCACTTGATTATGAACTTGATGCAGACCTTATTTATTCGGCTTTTTTAGGGCAATACGGCATTGATTTGGTGGATATTGAAGATTTACACTGGCACAAGTTTTTAGCCCTATTAAACGGCCTTAACGAAAGCACACGGCTATATGCAGTTATGGGCTATCGGTGCTATGAAAAGCACTCTGACAAAAACAGAGATGTTTACGAAGAACTGCGTCAGTCATGGGAGATTATTCCACCAATGACAGAAGAAGAGCAAGCGGAAATTGATAAATTTAGCGAATTATTTGGAGGTTAGCAAGGGCTGACGGAAGTTTGATTTTTGATACAAAACTAGATACGTCCGGCGCGAGCAAAGAAGCGAAGGGGCTTGGTAGCACACTTGGTAAGACCTTCGGTGCAGTAGCAAGTACTGGACTAAAAGTATTTACGGCTGGTGTAACCGCCGCAGTTGGTGGAATGTCTGCCCTTGGGGCATCAGCAGTCAAAAGTTATGCAGAATATGAGCAGTTAATTGGTGGTGTGGAAACGCTTTTCAAAGACTCTGCTGATATTGTTTCGCAGTATGCGGACAATGCTTATAAGACCGCTGGACTTTCCGCAAACCAATATATGCAAACCGTGACAAGTTTTTCTGCATCATTATTGCAGAGTTTAGATGGTGATACTGAAGCGTCAGCAAAGGCAGCGGACCAGGCAATCACCGATATGGCAGATAATGCCAACAAGATGGGAACCAGTATGGAAGCCATCCAAAACGCATATCAGGGATTTGCAAAGCAGAACTATACAATGCTTGATAATCTGAAACTTGGTTATGGCGGAACTAAAGAAGAAATGGAAAGATTGCTGAAAGATGCAACGGCAATATCTGGTGTGGAATACGACATTAGCAATCTGTCAGATGTATATGGTGCTATCCACGTAATACAAGATGAATTAGGTATTACCGGCACGACTGCAAAAGAAGCAAGTACCACTATTAGTGGTTCCGTAGCGTCAATGAAATCCGCATGGACCAACTTAGTCACTGGCATGGCCAACGGAGACAGAGACATTACCGGACTGATTGAAAACTTTGTTGATAGCGTAGGAACCGTAGGCGAGAACATTCTTCCAGTGGTTGAAACCGTGCTTGTGAACATTGGAGAATTGGTAGAACAGTTACTCCCTAAAGTGATTGACCGTATTCCTGCTCTGATTGAGGAAGTGTTACCGCAGTTATTAGAATCCGGTATCAATATGGTAACGACATTACTTGAGGGAATACAAACTAATCTTCCGGCAATCGTGGAAGGTGCATTGGCAATCATTAGCCAGCTTATAACAACCTTTATCGAATTATTACCAATGTTATTAGAAATGGGCTTGCAGATAATCGTCCAGTTAGCACTTGGCATTGCCGAGGCGATACCGGAGTTAATACCTACAATAGTGCAAGTGATGTTACAACTTGTGCAGGTTCTGATTGACAATATTCCTTTGCTTATTGATGCATCCATTCAGTTAATGACAGGCCTTGCGAATGGATTGATTGAAGCACTTCCGTATCTTGTGGAACAGGTTCCCGAATTGGTACTTCAGTTAGTCAGTGCATTGGTTGATAATGCACCAAAACTTGTAGATGCTTCGTGGGAAATTATTCAGACATTGGCAAAAGCACTTTTTGAATACTTACCGCAGTTGCTTGAGCAGTTACCTGAGCTGATGGGAAATATCCGTGACAAACTGATTGAGTTAGTGACAAACTTCTATGAAATCGGTTCAGAAATTGTTAGCGGTATTTGGAACGGCTTAAAGGATAATTGGGATAGTATTGTTTCTTGGATTACAGACGCTGCAGAAGACATCATTGACAGTGTAAAGGCATTCTTTGGAATTGCCAGTCCGTCAAAGAAATTCAAATATTTGGGCGAGATGTGTGTTGCCGGATTTGATGAAGGTATTAAGGACCTGGGCGATACAGAAGAAATCCAGCGGAATATCAATACTGGTTTTAACACATTATCTGTAGGAATTGGCAGCAGTGCTGGATACAACAATCAGAATAATGTCAATGTAACATCCCACGTATATCTTGAGGGCGAAGCTGGTGGAGTCTTCCGCTTGGTCAGACAAGAAAACAACGTATTCAAAAAAGCAACAGGACATAGTGCGTTTGCATAGGAGGTAAACAATGCTTTATTCAATAAATGGGATAGATATTACAAAAAATATTATCACAAATAGTTATTCCATGAATGCAGAAGACGTTTACGAGGAATGGACGGACGCAAACTACCGCAAACATAGGGAAGTAATCCGTCAGAGAGTAGGTGGAAGATTTACACTGAAATTTCTGACGGAAGAAACCTATACGGATTTTGTTTCTTTAGTAGCAAATTGCAAGAGTGCAAGCGGTAGTGTTCCGGTCACTGCATTTGTGACGAACCAAAATAGAGAAGTGGAAGCAGAGATGTATATTGCCTTTAGTCCGCAGGTTTATAAGACTAAAGCAAATGGAAAAGTGATTACATCCTTTGAAGTGGAGGTGAGTGAGCCGTGATTGAAAGACCGAATGAAATTGCTGAATTATATAAAATGGATTCTGTCAGAAAAAACGTGCGTATTCACTTCCCGAATGGTGAAAGAGCCGACATTGTAAATAAGGACCTGATTGCAGAAAGTTTTTCTTTTACGGAAAGCGTTTGTTCACAAGATAAGTTGAAGTTTGGCTTATGCGAAGCGAGTGTTGTGCAATTCACCTGCGTGGGCATTGAGAATATCAAAGGATATGAAATTGAAGTGTTTCACGAAATAGACATTTCCAGTTTGGGAGAAGAGTTTATTGCAGAATACGGCATGACAAGTGATGATGTTGCTTTTCCGTTCTACCAGATACCTTATGGCAGATTCACGGTTGATGAAGCACTTAGGCAGGCGGATATGGTTAGAAGAAAAGTTGTTGCTTATGGGAAAATGCTTGAAAATTTAAAGCCAAACAAATTTGAATTGTTTAAATCAGAAATGGCATACACCGGTAGCACAAGCACGCAAAAAAGATATGATATAGATTTGATAAAGTATCTTTATTCAAATTCAAACTTTGAAGGGGATATACCAAATTCTACGATTTCTGATGTTTATGTTCAATCAACTAATATCGCACAGTTTTGCAATAATAATTTTAAATTAGAAGTATCAAATATTTCCGTGAGTGAAAAATTTGGAGACAATAATTTATACAAAGTCACGTTAGGAAAAAGAAGTTTATCTGTCGAAGATGTTTATTATGCAATATGGGAATATCTTTCAGAAATAGGATTTCCTAAAATGGAATTGTTTTTTGAAGATTGGGATAAGACTTTAAAAGAAATTGTTTCTGATAGAGTTACAATAGGAAGTTATTATGGAAAATCTTTGTTTTTAGAAAATGATATGTATATATATGGCGGTGTTGATATGGGTATTTATATGCCTATTTCAGTTTCTATATATGACATTAGTGGAAGCAAAGAAAGAGAGATAGTTGTTAGAAATAATGACTTATCAAATATTGAAAAAGTAGAGTTTAACGCACCACAAATTGTTGTTTCTTATCCTTTGAAAAAATTAGGCAGTAACTATGTAATCAAAGACATTCCCTACGACCAGTTATCAAAAGACATTGAAGAAGCAATCGAGTTGCAAGGGAAATTTGGCAAAGTTGACCGATACGGAAATTTCCAAATGATTTCTGTTAATAGAAATTTCGGTCTTACACCGTCAAAAACACTCGTACCGTCAAAGACATTAGTTCCTCGAGGAATAAAAGGGGAAGTAATCAAAAAGGGGAATTATTCTTCCT
>JAEIGA010010746.1_pt1 | contig 13892 bp, 15 predicted proteins | sample 9270691 | NCBI WGS metagenome assembly JAEIGA01 (sample SAMN17057246, study PRJNA624740) | gut metagenome | biome: biome; isolation source: fecal sample | host: Bos grunniens | place: China: Xizang | collected 2019 | reverse complement strand
GAGCAGGGCGGCGGTCCTCTGATCGATATCGGTACCCACGCGCTCGACCTGACGCTGTGGATGATGGACAACTACAAGCCCAAGTACTGCATCGGTACGACCTATCACAAGCTCAACAACGACACCAAGACGGGCAACGCGTGGGGCGACTGGGATCCCGCGAAGTTTACCGTTGAGGACAGTGCCTTTGGTATGATCGTTATGGAAAACGGTGCGACCATCATGCTGGAGTCCTCCTGGGCTTTAAACATGCTGGACACCCGTGAGGCCATCACCACCATCTGCGGCACCAAGGCAGGTGCGGACATGCTGGACGGCATTCGCATCAACGGCATCCGTAACGGTTGTCAGTACGTACTCAAGCCCTCGCTGGCCGCCGGCGGCGTTGCGTTCTACGACGGCAACGGTAACGAGGCGCCCGAGGTTCGCGAGGCGCGTCAGTGGATCGACGCGGTCATCAACGACAAGACTCCTTGCGTTACCCCCGAGCAGGCATACACCGTTACCCGCATCCTCGAGGGCATCTACACCTCGGCCAAGACGGGAGAGATCTACTATTTTAACTAATTCTTTGGGAGGGTTGACACAATGAAATTGAGTGTTCTTGCCAATCTCTACGGTAGCAAAACCTTGGACGAGACGTTGGCCATTTTGACCGGTCTTGGCGTTCATACCGTTGAACTGGGCGCGGGCGGTTACCCCGGAAAGGCACATTGTAATCCCGAGGAGTTGCTGGCTGACGAAGCAAAATACGAGGCCTTCATCGCTACGCTGAAAAAATACGACGTGACCGTTTGCGCGCTGGCTGCGCACGGTAATGCTCTGCATCCCGACGCCGAGATCGCGGCACAGTTTGATAAGGATTTCCGCAATGCCGTTCTTCTCGCGGAAAAGATGGGCGTGGATACCGTCATCACCTTCTCGGGTTGCCCCGGTGACCACGAGGGCGCCAAGTATCCCAACTGGGTCACCTGCCCATGGCCCGACGATTATCTGAAGATTCTTGACTGGCAGTGGAATGAAAAGGTTATTCCTTATTGGAAGGAAGCGGCGGCGTTTGCCGAAGCACACAACGTTCCTCACATCGCCTTTGAGATGCATCCCGGCTTCTGCGTTTACAATCCCGAAACCCTGCTTCGCCTGCGCGCGGCAGTTGGGGATGCGATCGGTGCGAACTTTGATCCCTCGCATCTGATCTGGCAGGGCATGGACCCCGTGGCGGCCATCCGTGAGCTGGCAGGTGCCATCTATCACGTACACGCCAAGGACACCAAGATCGACAGCTACAACGTAGCCAAGAACGGTGTGCTGGACACCAAGCACTACGGCGACGAGCTGCACCGCGCGTGGGTATTCCGCACGGTTGGCTACGGCAACGGCGAGAGCTACTGGAGAGATCTGGTTTCCAACCTGCGTCTGTGCGGCTACGATAAGGTGCTTTCCATCGAGCACGAGGACAGCCTGATGACCATCGACGAGGGTCTGTGCAAGGCCGTCGAGTTCCTCAAGGGCATCATCATCGAGGAGCCCAAGCCCACTACCATGAGCTGGGCATAAACCGAATATAATTCAATCACCATCCATTTGCGAAGGCATTTGGGTGGTGATTTTTTTGTTTTGGCACGGCGCGGCACGAAAGGGCGCTGTTTGACACTTAAAGGTGTGGTATCATGCCGCCGTACAGGAAAGAAAGGAGGAGATGATATGGAATGACGAGTGAGCAGGGAAACACGGCGCGCAAGGGGCGCAAATGCGGCAAACAGCATTTACAGAGCGTCGAGCGAATGTTTCGCGACAGTAGCATCATCGAGCAGGCCGAGCGGTACGTGAGCGGTTGTCTGGAGCACGGGCAACAGTTGGGAGATCGGGCACTCTTCCCAAATCTCGCCGGCTTTGGACGGGCGATGGGCATCGGTCTTGGCGAGCTAAAACGGCTGGGAGGCCAATATCCCGCCGTGTATGATGCGATTTTAGCGGTGCTGGAGGACGGTGCGCTCAATGCGGAACGCATTCCCGGCAAGTCGGCGCTGTTGGCGATGACCTACTTCCGACGCAGGCTTGGCTATGAGCAGCCTAAGGCGGAGGTCAAGCAGGAGAGCGCCAAGGAGGTGCGGGTGATCTTTGACCACGACATTGAGGAGGATGGCAAATGAGCGGCAGGCAGACGGTTCGCATCCGCGGCACACCCAATGAAAAGCAGGCGCAATTCTTTGCTTCACGGGCGCGTTACACGGCCTACGGTGGCGCGCGGGGAGGTGGCAAGTCGTGGGCGCTGCGACGCAAGCTGGTGGGGCTGTGTCTGTGCTATCCCGGTATTCGCTGTCTTTTGGTGCGGCGCACGCTGGTCGAGCTGAAGGCCAATCACATTTTGCCGCTCTTGTCCGAGTACGGTGCGATCCTTCGGTTTTCATCGGGCGAGAACGCCTTCCTTATGGACAACGGCAGTCGCATCGATTGCGGCTACTGCGACAGCGAGCGCGACGCGCTTCGCTATCAGGGACAGGAATACGATATCATCGCCATTGACGAGGCGACGCAGTTGAGCGAAACGCAGTTTGCCTGCCTCAAGGCGGCGCTTCGCGGTGTGCGCGATATGCCGCGACGGATGTATCTGACCTGCAACCCCGGTGGCGTCGGTCACGCCTGGGTCAAAAGACTGTTCATTGACCGTGATTTTCGCGCTGGGGAGAGAGAGGAGGACTACTGCTTTATCTCTGCGCGGGTGTGGGATAACACCGTGCTGACAAGCTCGGATCCCGACTACGTACGAGGGCTGGAATCGTTGCCCGAGCGTTTGCGTGCCGCATGGCTGGAGGGGCGGTGGGACGTGTTTGAGGGGCAATTCTTTTCCGAGTTCGACGAGGACAAGCACACCTTGGGCGTGGGAGAGGAGAGAGGGCACGCGGTGTGCTCGTTTGCGGCGATGGACTATGGGTTTGACCGTCTGGCAGTGCTCTTGTTGAGTGAGGATGAGCGCGGACGGCTGACGGTTGAACGCGAGCTTTGCCGATCGGGATTGACGCTGGGAGAGGCATCGCGACAGCTGGAGAGGTTTTTATCCGATGCGCCGCATCGCGTTGAATACGTCGTGGCTTCGCCTGACCTTTGGAACAGGCGGCAGGACAGCGGTCTTTCGGGTGTGGCGATTATGATGGGTGCGGCCAAGCTTCCGCCGCTGTGCCGCGCGGACGACCGCCGCGTGGCGGGCTGGCGCCGGCTTCGTGAGTATCTGCACGGCAAGGACGGGGTGAGCGATCTTCGCATTTCCAAGCAATGCACCGAATTGATTTCCTGTATGCAGTCTTTGTTGTGCGATCCGCACCGCATCGAGGATGCCGCCTCACATCCCCATGCGGTGACCCACGCCCCCGAGGCGTTGCGATACGCCGTTATGAGCCGCGTCGGCATTGTCGACGGGCAAACGATCGAGCCTTCGGGCGGACAATTCCGCTTTTCTGTACGCGACGTGTGGGATTGACCCACGGAAAGGAGAAAGACATGAAATATGAAACTATGAGCGATCGCACCCGTCAGGTGGTGATCGACTCCTTTGGCTCGCTGGACCGTTCGGTGGCGCTGTGCGGCGGCAAGGGCAGCTTTGAATTGCGAAATCTTCGCCGAGAAAGCGACGGATCGCTGACGCGTCGGGGCGGTCTTGTGCCGCTGGTCACGCTGGAGGGAGACCTTCGCGGCGGCACGACAGTCTTGCGCGAGGGAATGCAGGAGCATTACGTCGTTGCAGGGAGTGGCGTGTATCATCTGTCCGAGCAGGATAATGGTATGAACGCAGTCAGAATCGGAAGTCTGACAACGGTGGAAGGACAGGTGGACTTTGCTTGTTTCAGTGGTACGGTGCTGCTGTTGGACGGTGCTCAGCTGTGGACGCTGACGCCCGAGAGCATGACACCGACGGAGGCCTACGTGCCTCTGTACGGCAAGGATTGGTCGCCGACTGACCTTACAACGCACGTCATGCACGAGTCGCCCAATTTACTTTCACGCCGGTTGCGTGTGCGCTATACCCTGACCGACGCGACCAAAAACGTTACGCTGAGCACGCTCGTTCCCGATTCGATCGACGCGATTCTGATCAACGGCAAGAGATACGAGGGCAATCCCAGCTACAGCCCGATCTCGTGTTTGGTTTCCATCGGAAATGAGATGCCGGCGGGGGCGCAGGTTGAGGTCTATATGACGATGCCCGCTGATTTTGCCGCGGCGCGAAGCGACATTACCACTTGCCGACGCATGGCGGCTATTGGTCAGGCAGAGCGGCCCCGGATGATGTTCTATTGTGGGACGGACGCGGCGAGCGTCTTCCTTAGCCGCGCGATTTCGCAAACGGAATGCGACCGTATCCGCACGGCGGTGGCTGATGCGTGCATGCTTTACGTAACCGAGCAGGACAAAATAACGATCGGTGACGGTATCCACGCAGTGACAGGCGCTTGCCGCCATTACGACCGTTCGCTGATCTTTACTGCGTGCGGCACCTGGATGGCAGATGGTGAGGAAAACGCTGACGGAACGCTCAAGCTCACCTCTATCAATACGACGCAGGGCTGCAGTCATGCAGGAGCGTTTTTGACGGTGGGCAACGATCCGATCACGGTGCACGGGCATTGTGTGCTGCGTTGGAACAGCCAAACGGACGAGCGTGACGAATGCAATGCCGCACCCATTTCTATGCCCATCGAAACCATGCTGCCGTCGGATTTCGGACGGAGCGCGGCGGTGTGCATGGACGAGGCGAGTGGTGAGATCTGGTTTTACCGTCCCAACAAGCAAGGACGCGTGTTCGTTTATCAGACGGCGTGCAAGGGTTGGACGAGCTTTGACGGCTTCTTGCCGCACGTTGTCTTTGCTTTCGCGGGCGGCGTTGGTATCGGCATCGGACGGACGCTTTACGCCATGAGCGAGGAGGCAACTGCTGATACGCTGATCACCGAGGAGCATCCCGAGGGGGTGCGCGTCGGTATTGACGCGGAATTCGCGGGCAGCTTTGCCGATTTCGGTCTGGCAATGCAAAGCAAGCGTCTGGGTGCGGCGGAAGTCGTGGCATCCTGTGCGGATCATACGGTGCAGCTGACGCTGCAAAGCGTGAACGGCCGTCGACAGCAACTTCCTTTGCGGGGAGACGGAGACGGAATTTCCTTGATGCGGCGCCGCACAACGCTTGGGCGCGTGCGGTTTGTGCGGATTGGTCTGCATGCTGACCATGACGGTCCGATGCGGCTTTACGCTATCCGCCTGAGTGCGCGCGGCGGGGAATGATGCGCGCCAACATCAAGAAAGGAGAAGCAACATGAGAAAAACAAAAGCCTGGGAGCAATATGAGGCCGGGCGCTCCTACAAGCGACGCATTGGCCTGTATGAAACTGTCGGGCGCAATCAGCGTTTTTATTGCGGCGAGCAATGGGGCGAGAGCGCGGCGGATCGCCCGTTGCCTAAACCCGTCTTCAATCTCGTTCGCCGCGTGACCGACTATCTGGTAGGCGCGGTGGCGGGCGGCCGCTTGTCGGTGACCTATTCGGACGATTCACTGCTCCCTCAGCCTACGGCGGCGATGGAGGAGAGCATGCGACAGGGGATCGCCCTGCTCAATTGTCACATGGCCTATCGTTGGGAGCATTGTCACATGGATCGACTGACCTACCGACTGCTTTTAGATGCGGCGCTGTCGGGTGACGGCGTGCTGTACTGCTATCTGGACCCGCAGGCGGTGGACGGAGAGAGTGAGATCAAGACGGTGGTGTGGGACAGCTGCGAGCTGTATGCCGCCGATATGAATCGCGCGGACATTCAAAGTCAGGAATACGTCCTGCTGGCGGGCAGAGAAAGCGTTGCGGCCTTGCGACGTGAGGCGCGTGCGGCCGGATGCTCGGACGAGCAGATCGCGGCCATTCGATCGGATCTGTCAACTATGATGGCTGCGGACGGTCGCCCTGTGCCTGAGCTTGAGGAGGAAGAGCAGGCCAAGGCAACCGTACTACTCAAATTCTGGAAGCAGGACGGTGTCGTCTGGTTTGAAAAATCAACGCGCGAGGTGGTCTTGCGCCGCATGGCGACGGGAATGCGTCTGTATCCCGTGGCGTATTTTAACTGGATGCCGACGTACGGCTCCTTCCACGGCACGGCGCCCGTCAGCGGTATGATTGCCAATCAGAAATTTGTCAACCGCGCCTACGCCATGATGATGAAACACATGACGGATACGGCGTTTTCCAAGGTCATTTACGACAAGAGCCGAATTCCCGAGTGGACCAACGAGGTTGGTGAGGCCATTGCGGCGGTTGGCGGCAATCTGGCGGACGCGGTGCAGGTCGTCGGCTCTGGTCAGATGCAGGACGGTTATATGGCGCTGATCGAAAGCGCCATCAGTGTAACTAAGGAAATGATGGGCGCGACCGACACGGTGCTCGGCTCGGCGCAGGCCAACAACACCAGCGCGATCCTTGCTTTGCAGGAGGCGTCGCGCACGGCACTTCAGCAGGTATGCTCGGCGTACCAGCAGTGCATTGAAGACATGGCCGACATCTGGGCGGACATGATGTGCGCGTATTGCGGTGACAAGACCATTCTGCCTCTTCTGACCGAGGGTGAAAAGCAGATCGGAGAGGTCGATTTCGGCGTGCTGCGCCACGGTATTTTGCGCGCTCGCGTTGAGGTCGGCAATCTGACGCAGTACAGCGCCAGCGGTACGCAAAATACGCTGGAAAAGCTACTGGACGGTGGACATATCACCCTCAAACAGTATCTGGAGCAGTTGCCGACGGGGATCTTACCCATGCGCGGTCGTCTGATCGCCCAGCTGGAGGAGGAAGGAGAAGAGAACGATGCAGGAAAATGAGCAGATGAACGAAGTGCTCGATTGTCCGTTTGAGGTGGACGAGGTTGCAGCGCCGCCACCTGCACAGGAGGCAGAGCCAATGCCAAAGGCAGAGGATACGGCGGCGACGATCGAAACGCTGACGGCACGCGTGTGCGAGCTGGAGCAGGAGATCGAGGCAAGAAGAACGCTCTCGGACCGAATGACGCGTGAATGCGAGGAATTTGAAGCGTATTTTCCCGAAGTATCACTTCGAACGCTCCCTGACAGCGTATGGACGCAGGTGCGTGCCGGGGTTCCGTTGGCGGCGGCCTACGCGCTGTACGAGCGCGGTCTTCAAAATCAGAAAAGGGCGGCAGAGGAACAGACCGCCCGTAGGGATGCGCTCTCGGTCGGTTTGCCCGGCGCGGCGCAATCCAACTATTTTTCACCCTCACAGGTGAGAGCCATGAGCAGACAAGAGGTGCGGGAAAACTACGACCGTATTTTCGAAAGCATGCGTCATTGGCAGTAAATCAACAATAAAAAGGCCTTATCAAGGCATGAAAACAAGGAGGAAAAACAATGGCTATTTCGAATTTTATTTCTACCGTATGGAGTGAGACTCTGGCATCCTCGCTGGACGCGCGCTACGTTGCCGTTGCCAACTGCAACCGCGCATACGAGGGCGACATCCGCGAGAAGGGCGCAGTCGTCAAGATCTGCGGCGTTGGCGACGTATCCGTTGGTGATTACACCAAGAATACCGATATGTCCACGCCCCAAACGCTGGACGATACCGCGCGTGAGCTTTACATCGATCAGGCGAAGTATTTCAACTTTCAGATCGACGACATCGACCGCGCACAGTCCTCTCCCAAGCTGATGGGCGAGGCTATGCGTGTGGCGGCCGCCGCACTGGCCAACACGGCTGACGCTTACGTCTTCGGTCTGTACGGCGATGCGGGCAAGTCTATCAAGAACGACGCCGTCACCGCTGACAACATCATGGACGTGCTGATCTCCGCACGCACCGCGCTGTATGGCAGCGGCGTGGGTGACTCGTCCGACGTCGTGCTGGAGGTCTCTCCTGAGATCGCCGCGCTCATTCTCAAAGCCAAGATCACGCTGTCGACCGACAACGGTGAGGCGCTGGAGACCGGTTGCCTTGGTAGCGTTGGCGGTTGCAAGGTCTACGTCAGCCCCAACATCGTCAAGGAGGATGGTGAGGGTGTGACCTACCACAAGTGTCTGGCAAGAACCAAGCGCGCTGTAGCGTTTGCCGAGCAGCTGTCTGAGATCGACGCTTACCGTCCCGAAAAACGCTTTGCCGATGCGGTCAAGGGTCTGCATCTGTACGGTGCCAAGGTGGTCCATCCCGCCGAGATGATTCTGCTCGACCTGGGTATTGCCGCCTAAGGAGGGCGTATGACCAATCGTGAGATCTACGACGCGGCGCTTGCCTTGCTGGCCGAGGAGCAGTACGAGGATTGCGCGGACTACGAGTCGCGCGCGCCCTATCTGCTGGCCGCGTTCGTCAGCGAATGTCGCGAGGTAAATGGCTTTTATCACGCGGCGCATGGCAGGGGCGCGGGCGCGCAGGAGGATTGCGTTGCGTTGGATCTGGACGGAGAGTTTCCGCTCCATACTCGTTTTGCAAGCGCGGCGGCCTCTTATCTTGCGGCCTTGCTGGTCGAGGCGGAGAGTGAGACGCTGTCTGACCGACTGTTTGCGCGCTATGCCGACGAGATTACTCGCATCCGCTGTGCGGGCTGTTCGGGTGTATCGACGCCCATTCGTGACGTGTACGGCTTTGCATAAGTTGCAGTAAATAGAAAAGGGGAGAAGTCTTGGTGAAGGCTTCTCCCTGAGTTTTTATTCCTGCGAGTCAGATTCGAGCTGATTGAGCAGGCGGTTGTTGAATTCCTCTGCGGTGTTATATCCCATGCGCTTCTGGCGGTTGTTCATGGCCGCGATCTCAAGGATGATGGCCAGATTTCGTCCGGGGCTGACGGGAATGGTCATGGCAGGCAGCTTGAGGCCGAGGATCTCGACGGTCTCCTCGTCCATGCCCAAGCGGTCGTAGGGCTTGCCTTGCTGCCAGGGCTCAAGGTTGATGACCATATCGATCTTTTCGGTGTCCTTGACGGCACCCATACCGAACAGTCTGCAGACATCGACGATGCCGATGCCGCGCAGCTCGGCGTAGTGGCGAATGATATCGGGAGCAGAGCCGACGAGGGCCTTGGACGAAACGCGCTTGATCTCCACGGCGTCGTCCGCGATCAGACGGTGGCCTCTCTTGACCAGCTCGATCGCCGTCTCGCTCTTACCGACGCCGCTGTCGCCCAGAATCAGGACACCCTCGCCGTAGACCTCGACGAGGACGCCGTGGCGGGTGATGCGGGGCGCGAGGTGGACGTTAAGCGAGGCGATCAAGGACGCCATCAGCGGGCTGGTCTTTTCATTGGTGCGGAACAGCGGTACGCCGAGTTCGCGGCAGCTTTGTTCCAGCACGGGCGGGATCTCATGGCCCGACGTCAGCACGATGGCGACGGGGCGGGCGTTGACCAGCGCCTTCAGGCGCTTGGCGCTCTCGTCCTCGCCCAGCGAGCGCAGATAGTGGATCTCGGCGTTGCCGATGATCTGAATACGGGCGTTTTCAAAGCGCTGATAATAGCCGCCAAGGGCAAGACCGGGACGGTTGACCTCGGGCGTGGTGAGCTGAATATCCTCAAAATGCGCGGGAACGACGATCTTTTCAAGCGAAAATTCGTCTGCGATTTTGGAAAGCGGGATGGTATATTTTGACATGGTGTTCCTCCTTGTACGGCGGTTTGACCGTGACTATTCCTCTCATAGTATAACATGAAACGGACAACTTGTCTACCCCCGTCGGGCAATTTTGTTCGGTTTTGTCACCTCTTGGCGCGATATCATATACTGGCATTGGACCGTTGGCGGGGCCGACGGGGAAAGGAGATGGTAGGATATGAAATTGGATCGCAATGCAATCAGGCGCTTGCTTGCCCTTAACGACGCACAGCTCAAGGCGCTGATCACGCGGCTGGCAGGGGAGAGCGGGATCGATCTGGCGGGGATATCCATTCGTCCCGATGATATCGCCTCGGTGCGTCGGGCATTGGAGATGGCAACGGACGAGGATATTACGCTTGCGGCACAGCAGATCGAGCAGATGCGCCGCGGCAAGTAAAAGGGGGAGCTTATGCAAGAGAGTGCCTCGCGTCACACGCTTGAAGAAATATTGACGTCGGTTGAGCAGGATGAGGCGCTGAAGGACACGCCTGCGGAGGCGGTGACCGAGCCTGCAACGTTGGAAAATGGGGCGTCGGAGGAAGCACTTAGTGGCTTAGGAGCGTTACTCAGCAAACCTGAGCTGTTGGCCAAGTTGCCGCTACTGCTCAAGGCGGTGCAGACACTGACTGAGCCTGCGGATGGCGGACAAGAAATTAAAAAACCGGAGACTCCTGTTGCACTGCTCTGCGCGCTGCGCCCCTATCTGAACGAGCACCGCCGCCAGGCGCTGGAGACCATGATACGAGTGTCAAAATTGAGCGAGTCGCTCCGATCATTACAGTAGGGGAGGGAAAATATGTACACACAACGGCGCACACCTTCTGATACAAGGGGAATTCCGCAAAATTACAGCGGAAACGCTTTCCGTTATCCGCCCATTGGCGCGCTGGGACAGGAGGCGGATATCATGGCTACACCTCCCGAGCCCTTCACCTCACAAAGCACGGTCGAGCGGGGGAATGAAAACTATCCCGTTGTGCTTGAGTCCGGTCCGACGGAGCCGCCCAAGGAGTCGGGGCTTTTGTCCATGCTCGGCGGTCACGGTGTTGGCAATGAGGAGTTGCTTTTGCTTGGATTATGTCTGTTGCTGTCGGGGGAGGGGGGCGGACTTTTTGGCGGCATGAAGGGCAAGGGAGATGTGGTTCCGTACTTATTGCTGTTGCTCTTTTTAGGGTGAAAAACAAGGCTGTCACAATGTGACAGCCTTGTTGGGGTCAATGTTATTGCATAGCGAGAAGGTCGATCGAGGCACCGTATTCGGTCCATTCGATCACGAGCTGGGCGCGTTGCTCCTCGATGAGAAGCTCGGCCTGCGCGTACTGATAGCGTTGAAGCAGCTCGGTGAGATTGGCCATGATGTACTTCTCATCCAGCGGCTGACGCTCAATGATATAGAAGCCGTCCTCACACTCGACGATCTCACTCTGCTCGCCAACCTCAAGCGAAAACGCGGCCTGCTCGTAGGCGACGTCATATTCGCCGTGGGTGAAGTGATAGGGAATACCGGATGAGAACACGTCCTCGTTGTAGGTCGAGCCGATCAGCTCCTTGATGGGAGTACCGTTTTGCAGCATCTCGTACATTTTTTCGGCACGTCTGCGATTTTCTTCTATGTCGTCACCCGCGTCGTTACCAACGTAAACGTGATAGGTTGCGCAGAAGTTTTCATTGTCCAGCACGTAAGGGAGAAAATCCTTTTCGCTTTTGATGAGCAGATCCATATCCATCATGACGTAGATCATTTCGGTTTCACACATATCCGTAGCCAGTGTAAACCGAACGAAATGGTCTGTCATATACATTTCCTCGAGTGCGGCGATGTATTTTTTTCGTCCGCCGAGCTCGTCAACCGTCTGGTCGACCATTTTCTGAACAGACTCCTGAATGGCCTTTTCCTCGGGATCGATGTTCATGTCGCGGCAGAGCGAAAGAATGGCGTAGTTGATTTTCAGGCTGGTTTCCACCTTTTCCTTGAGTATGGGAAGATACTTGGCCGTCTTTTCGGGATCGGTCCAGATATCCTTACCGTAGCGAGCGGCCAGCTCGTCGCGGAAGGACAGCGTCACGTAACGCAGCTCCTCGTAGTATACGTCGTAGCCCTCGCACTGGGCAACGACCATGAGATCCTGCTCACTCGGTTCGATGGGCTTGGAGGAAGAGGAGCAAGAGCAGAGCAACGTGCCCATCAGAACAAGGCAGAGCAAAAGGCAAACCAGTCTTTTGCCGTGATGTGCAAAATGTGTCATGAAACAGAAACCTACCTTTTGAAGATTTATGTCTATATTATACTCTGCTTTTGTGACCGAAGTATGAATAAGTGGAGCAAAAACAATATTTTTTTTGAAAAAATAAAAAAAGACTATACAAACGGAACATAAAATGATATAATAAATTAGGTATGTACTCTGATATGTGGTGTGCCACGGAAAGAACAGGAATACGACATGAAGCATATTTATTTGATCAATCCTGCCGCAGGAAGAAGCGACGCGACCGAAGCGCTCAGCGAAAAGATTCGCGCGGCTTACGCGACGGCAGACAACGTAGAACTGGATATTTACAAGACGAAAGGCGTGGGGGACGCGACGCGCTACGTGCGCGAGTGCTGTGAGCGCTATTGTGACGAGCCGCTGCATTTTTACGCGTGCGGCGGTGACGGAACCTTCAGTGAGGTTGCGGGCGGCGCGGTCGGTTATGCCAATACGGCCGTGGGACTCGTTCCCGTGGGCACGGGCAACGACTTTATGCGTGGCTTTTTCGGCGCGGACCGCTTCATGAATATTGAGGCACAGCGCGACGGTGAGATCGTCAATCTGGATATGATCCGCTGCAATCACACCTACGGCGTCAATCTGCTCAACACGGGCTTTGACTGCGAGGTCGTGGTCAAGACGTCCGAGATCAAGCGCAGTAAGCTGGTGCCGCGCGGCATGGCCTACGGCATGGGCGTGGCGATCGAACTGGTGCGTAAGCCCGGTGTCAACGTTGAAATATCGATCGACGGTGGCGAGCCGCGGAAAAAAGAGCTCTTGCTCTGTGCGATCGGCAACGGTGCCCGCTACGGCGGTGGCTTTACGCCGCTTCCGTTCGCTTCCATGCGGGACGGCCTGCTTGACGTGTGCATCGTTAAAAACGTCAGCCGCGCGAAGTTCGTTTCGCTGGTCGGCTCGTATAAAAAGGGAACGCACGTCGTTCCCCAAAACGCGGATATCCTCGAATATCTGCGCTGCCGTAAGGTACATATGAAATTTGACCGCCCGCAAAACGTTTGTATGGACGGTGAGGTGCGCAAAATGACGGAATGTGATATCGAGATTCTCCCCGGAGCGTTGCATTTCATTCTGCCCATCGGATGTGCGACCATCATTCGCCCCGATTTTTGCGGTGACGTCCAAAAACAGGAGGAGATCCTTCCCGTCTGATCATATACAAAGGATGTTAACATGGATATTCTGGTGATCTCGGATACGCACGGCCGACGCCATGCGATCGAACAAGTATTTTCACAATTGAATTTTCGCCCGTCGACGGTGCTGTTTCTCGGCGACGGTCTGCGCGATCTGTCCGTGATCACGGGGAACGATCGTTATGACGGCGTTTCGGTCTTTGCGGTAGCAGGTAACTGCGACGGCTCGATCATTTTTCCTTCCGACGAACCCGAGGTCCGATCGGTCGTGTTTGGCACGACGCGCATCGTGATGATGCACGGTCATACCTTTGACGTCAAGTGGGGCTTGGGCGAGGCGATCTGTTACGCCGCCAAGCAAAACGCGGACGTCTTGCTCTATGGACACACCCACGCGCCCTATGAAAAAACGCTCCTCGCAGGCGAGCGGTTGCGCGACGGTACGGTCCTGCAAAAGCCGCTGCTTGTGGCCAATCCCGGCAGTCTTGGTTCGCCGCACTACGGGCAAGAGCCCGGTTTTGGTGTGTTGACCATACGGGACGGACAGCTGCTGTTTTCTCATGGCACTCTGAACGAATAAAAAAGCCGCCGAGGAACGCGCCCTTGGGCGTTCTTCGGCGGCGGTTTCGCGCACGGGAGATCGGGGTTAACGATTGCAGTTCAGTACGCGACTTTGACCGAGCGATCCGAGAGAGCGGGATCGACGGATCAAATGCTGACGGCGGGGGTCTCTTCGACCAGATCGGCCTGCATATCCAGCTCAGCCTGACGAGCGGCCTCAGCGGCCAGCTCCTGCTCGTATGCCTCGATAACGGCATCCTCCAGCGACGCGCGGAACTGCGAGTTGATGGGGTGAACGAT
>JAEIGA010010745.1_pt1 | contig 13892 bp, 13 predicted proteins | sample 9270691 | NCBI WGS metagenome assembly JAEIGA01 (sample SAMN17057246, study PRJNA624740) | gut metagenome | biome: biome; isolation source: fecal sample | host: Bos grunniens | place: China: Xizang | collected 2019 | reverse complement strand
TATATGGATATGCGCCAGGCAGAGGCCCGACGGATTATGGAGATTACCCGCCGGAAGGATAATGTGCCGGTCCGGGTCACTACCGATATGCAGGATCTGGTGCAACGGGCAAGTTCCCAGAACTTTGTCCCTGTTGTGGACGATAAGGATACATTCATCGGTATCATTACCCGAAGCGCCATTATCAAATACTGTTACAAACAGCTGTTTCCTGAGGATTGATACATAAACGCCATCGAAAGATGGCGTTTTTTCTATGGTTGAAAAACCGGACAGTTTCTGTTAAAATATAAAAAACTATGCCTTGGAGGAATCCAATGAACGACGAGAAATTAAAAGCCATACTTGGCGCCAATATAGCCGCCTACCGCAAGCAGCAGGGACTGACTCAGGCAGGTCTTGCGGAGAAGCTGAATTATTCTGACAAAGCCGTTTCCAAATGGGAACGGGGTGAGTCTATGCCCGATGTGCTGACCCTGGTGCAAGTTTCCGATCTGTTCGGTATCAGTGTAAACGATTTACTCACCGACCCCAACACCTTGCCGGAGCAGACCGGCGCAGTGGTGGGAAGAATGGAAAAAGCGGTAGAGAAAACCTTGAAGCGGAAAGCCGATAAGTTGAGCATCTTGGGATTGAGCTCCCTGCTTGTGTGGTTCGTGGCCCTTCTGCTGTTTGTGATTATCTCCTCTCTGGGAATTGCCAAAAGCTGGCTGGCGTTTATCTATGCGATTCCTGCCAATGCCATTGTACTGCTGAGCCTGCTTTCCGCATGGCATGATTTCCGGTGGAATAAGTCGCTGGTTTCCGTGATTGTATGGGGTAGTTTGCTGAGCCTGTATGTATCCCTTCTGATTTTTGCGAAGGTGAATATCTGGAAGCTGTTCTTGCTGGGTATTCCCGGACAGTTGGCAGTGCTTTTGTGGTTCCGTCTGTTCCGGAAGCAGCCTAAGGAGGAGCATAATGGATAAGACCGCTCTGCGCCGGGCAATCCGGGAGAAGAAACGAGCTATGTCCCCGGAGGAAATTGTTTCCCGCAGCGAAAAACTGGGAGAACTGTTTGTAAAGTCCCAGGCCTACCAAAATGCCAAAACCATATACGGATATCTGCCCTATAACCAGGAGGTCCGTACTGTGCCCATGCTGGAACAGGCGCTCCGGGATGGGAAGCGGGTGGCCGTTCCTAAGGTTTACGGGGACAGGATGAAATTTATCTATTTAGAGGACTTTTCTCAGGTGGAGAAGAGCGATTTGGGGATTCCTGAACCCATAGGGGATACCCCTGTGGCGGAGGACAGAACCGCTTTGGTGCTGATGCCCGGTCTTGCCTTTACCAAACAGGGCGACCGCATGGGTTACGGCGGTGGATTTTATGACCGGTTTTTAGCAGAAGAGCCGGACCATCCCACACTTGCGCTGTGCTACGATTTTCAAATTGTGGACAGCCTGCCCACGGAGGAATTTGATATTCCCGTGGACACAGTCCTGTGGGCATAGAATGGAGAGAAAAATATGCACATTCCCTCGGTGACTACCGATCAGCTGGAGCTGGTGACCTTTGCCCAGGCGCTGAAGGCCGCCAATACCCCCAGTGAGGAATACGATATTGAAAAATGGCTGTATGCGCCTAATTTCTATTCGGAGTATCGGTACATATTGGGCACAAGGGGCAAAAACCCGTTGATTTGCATCGGCATCAATCCCTCTACCGCCCAGCCTGGGGATTTAGACAATACCTTAAAATCTGTGGAGCGGATTGCCCTTGGCAACGGCTTTGACAGTTTTATTATGTTCAATGTTTATGCCCAGCGGGCAACCGACCCGGATGCTATGGAGAAGAAATGCAATCTTCGATTGCACCGGGAGAATTTGGAAGCCTTCCGCTATGTGCTGTCCATTTCGGATAAACCGGCGGTGTGGGCAGCCTGGGGTACGATTATTGAAAAGCGGGATTACCTGCCGGACTGCCTGCGGGATATGCTGGCAGTAGGAGAGGAATATGGCGCTGTTTGGTACTGCGCAGGCCGTACCAGCAAAAAAGGTCACCCCCATCATCCTCTATATCTGCGGAAGGATGAAAAGTTGCGTCCGTTTGATACCGAGAACTATTTAAGGAGTTTTTGATATGGAAAATGAATGCGAGACTTGTTGGCATTACGATTACGATGAGGAGTATGACGAATACTACTGCAAAATGGATTTAGACGAGGATGAAGTATACCGTCTGTATACCAATCCCAAGGCTCACTGCCCTTACTACCGGCGGGGAGATGAGTACACCCTTGCAAGGAGGCAGTAAATGAAACGATTGTGGATACTTCTGCTGGCAGTGCTCCTGCTGGCAGGTTGCAAGAAACAGCCCCCTGAGCCCAGTACAGAACCCACCGACATTACGGAGGAAACCAGCGGCCTGTATGTGTCGGGCAGTACCGTGGAGCAGGCAACAGATGGCGCTGTTTGGATGTATGCGCTGCCGGAGGATACCTATTTTGACCTTGTCGGTATGGGTACCAATGTGCTGGTTGTGGGCCAAAGGGGTTTGACACTTCTGTCCGGAGAGCAGGCAGCGGTGGTTGCTACGCTGGAAACGAGTGATATTACACCGGTTTCTGTGGTGGATACCGATGCCACTGGTATGGCATACTATATACCCAATGATAGGCAAATCAATGTCTATAACCCTCAGTTGCAGGCGGTGATCCAGTTGGCCCTTCCGGAGACGGTGGTGGGAAAGCCGGTCATCAGCTTTGCTAAGTATGAGGTGTATTACTCCACCGGAACGGAAATCCGTGCGCTGAATATGAACACCGGAATCTCCCGCCTGCTGCGACAGCAGACCGTGGCGAATCTGACACTTTTGGGAGCGTATTTCGGCGGCGATGTACTGTTGTGCCAGTATACCAATGAAACCGGCGCAACCCAGATGACCTATATCTCCACTGAAACCGGACAAACCCTGAAGGCTGCCCAAGGTATTTCCAATCTCCAGACCAACGGCGCAGATTACTTTGCCTACTGGCTGGACGGCACTGTCCGGCAAAGCGTATTCGGTGCCCGTGGCGGAGAGACAAAGTGTTTTTTAGGACCTGCATTACCGGAGGATAAGATCGGTGGCAGAGTAGCGATGCCGGTTATGCACGGCATTGTGGACTATGTAGAAACGGACAGCGGTCTGGAACTGAACTACTATAATCTAAACACCGGAAAACGGACCGCGCAGGTGACGATTCCCGGCTTGAAAGCGCCTACCAAATTCCACAGTGACGGCACCCATATCTGGATTCTTGCAGCAGATGCGGAAGAGGTTCTTTACAGATGGAATATTTCCCGTTCTCCCGTTGCGGATGAGGAAAGCTATACCGCCCAGCTGTATACCGCCGAAAACCCCGACACTGAAGGTTTGGAGGAATGCGCAGAGCTGGCAAGCGCCTATGAGAAACAGTACGGCGTAAAGTTGCTCCTTTGGCAGGATGCGGTTGCCCGTTCTGGTGGATATACACTGGTTGCAGAACACAAAACCCAGATCATTCATACTATGCTGGAACAAATGAAGCCGGTTCTGGAAAGCTTTCCCGAGAAGTTCCTTCTCAAGACCGTGGAAAAAGGCTGGCTCCGGATTGCTTTGGTCCAAAGCATTGACGGAGGTAAGGACTGGGCGCAGTTCTGGGAAGAAGGAGATTGCTGGATCCTCATCTCTGCAAAATCCGATGCCGGCAAAGCCCTGATTCAGGGAATTGCCTACGGTATCGACAGCCGTGTGCTGGGCAACAGCCGGAAATATGATGTTTGGAATCAGTTGAATCCCAAGGGTTTTGCCTATTCTTACAGCGATACAGCAGAAGTGGTCCAGAAGTATCTGGAGGGTCAGACCCGGGCATTTACCGATGTGACGGCAATGACCTATCCCCATGAGGACCGCTGCCGGGTGTTCTATAATGCTATGCTGCCGGAAAACAGCGCAATGTTTACATCACCGGTTATGAAGGAAAAGCTTCTGCGGGTGTGCATGGGAATCCGGGAGGCATATGGTTTGGAAAAGTCGGAAGAAACCTACATTTGGGAGCAATATCTGGATACATCTTTGGCCTATGTAAAGAAATAAAATGTTACCCCCGGGGCATCCCCGGGGGTAATGTGTTTGAAAAACCTGCTTGCAAAGTGTAGTAAAGTTGTTATAATAAGGTAAAATACCACCATTGTGTGCAAAAGGAGGAATGGTCGTGTCCGGCGGAAAGGAAACTTTGCGGCTATGGAAGCGTATGCGTAAGCTGCGTTTCAATGCAACCCAGATGATTCCTCTTGTTTTTGCGGGAATGATTCTGTTGGGTACAGTGTTGCTGGCATTGCCGGCAGCTTCCCGCAGCGGAAGCTCCTGTGGTATTTTCCCGGCGCTGTTTACAGCCACCTCTGCGACCTGTGTGACAGGCTTAGTGTTGTTTGATACCTTTACGCAATGGTCCGGTTTCGGACAGACAGTAATCCTGCTTCTAATTGAAGTGGGTGGGCTGGGCTTTATGTCGGTAGCATCTCTGGTGATTTTCCTTTTGCGGCGGAAAGTGGGACTGAAGCAGCGAATGGTGATGGCGCAGGCCATGAGCTTGAATGATATGCAGGATGTTGTCCGTTTGCAGAAAATTGTAATTTTCGGCTCTTTGGGTGTGCAGTTGGTAGGCGCTACAGTGCTTACACTCCATTTCCTGCCCGACTACGGATTCCGGCAGGGACTTATTTGGGGTGTTTTCCATTCTATATCGGCTTTCTGTAATGCAGGCTTTGATATTTTTGGGGCGATTGCGCCGGGACAGAGTGTAATAACCTTCAATCATGACCCTGTTGTGCTGATTACCCTGATGTTTTTAATTACCATCGGCGGTCTTGGTTTCTTCGTGTGGGAGGAGTTGGCACGGGTCCGCAAATTAAAGAAACTCAGTGTCTACACCAAACTGGTATTGATTGCGACGGTTTCTATTATTGCGATAGGCACATGCTTGGTTTTGGTGTTGGAGTGGAATAATCCGGACACCTTAGGCCCTATGCCGGTATGGCAGAAGGTGCTGAACGGCTTTTTCCAGACTGTGACTTTGCGGACAGCCGGTTTTGCATCGGTGGATCAGGCGCTCCTGACAGATAGTACCAAGGGCCTGTCCCTGCTGATTATGCTCATTGGAGGCTCCTCCGGCTCTACCGCAGGTGGTATTAAGACAGTTACCTTTGTGGTGCTGGTGCTGTTTATCTGGGCAAAGGCCCGGGGCAGAAGCACCGTCCACGTGTTCCACCGCACAATTCCCAATGAAAAGGCAATCGATGCTTTAACAATTTTTCTTATTGTGATGGGTCTGGCATTCTTTGGTGGTGTGTTTATTTCTGCAACCTCTAACCTACCGTTTGTGGACAGTTTGTATGAAGCGGTTTCCGCGTTGGCAACGGTAGGCCTGACCGCCGGTGTGACAACGGCTATGGGCATTCCTGCCCAGGCAATGATTATTGTGTTTATGTTCTTCGGACGGGTGGGTGTGCTTACCATCAGTCTGGGCTTCCTGATGGGTGATAAGGCGGAGGACCGCTTCCGCTATGCAGATACCAATTTGCTGATTGGATAGGAGGATGGCTATGAAATCTTATATTGTTGTAGGTTTGGGCCGTTTTGGTACAGAGGCAGCAAAGCGCCTATGTGAGTTGGGCTGTGAGGTGCTGGCTATTGATTGTAAAACCGAACTGGTACAGCAGATCAGTAGCTTTGTGACCCAGGCCGTGGTAGCAGATGCACGGGATAAGGGTGTACTGAAGGCACTGGGCGCAGGCAACTTTGACTGCGCTGTGGTTGCTATCGGTGACAGCCTGGGCGATTCCGTTCTGGCTACAATGAATCTGAAGGAACTGGGTGTTCCCTATGTGGTCTGTAAGGCATATGATGAAACGCATCGGCAGGTGCTTTTGAAACTGGGCGCCAATAAGGTGCTGATTCCAGAGCAGGAACAGGCAAGCCGTCTGGCGAGAAGCCTGTCCAGTTCCAATGTGCTGGATTATATTGAACTGTCCGATGCCTATGGCATTATTGAAGTGCCTGCGCCGACCTCTTGGATTGGTAAGAGTTTGAAGGATTTGAACGTACGGGCAAAGCTGGGTGTGAATATTATCGCCGTAAAGCAGGGAGATCGTATCAATGTATCACCTGGCGCGGATTATGAGATTATACCTGGCGATGTGATGGAAATTTTGGGCGATACCGATGCCCTGACAGCGGTGCAGAAGCTATGACAGAATTGATTACTTCCCGAAAAAATCCGCTTTTGCAGCAGGTGAAGAAGCTGCTTTCCTCCCGAAAGGAGCGGGAACAGACCGGACTGTTTGTGGCAGACGGCACAAAGCTTTTGCAGGAAGCCATTCGTTGGTGGCCGGGGCTGGAAACTGTGATTCTTTCTCAGGATGTGCAGATGGAAGTGCCGGACGGGGTGCGTACAGTAGTGGTGCCTAAGGATGTGATGGAATCTGTTTCACCCATGCAAAGTCCCCAGGGGGCACTGTTCCTGTGCCGCTTGCCGGAACGGAAACCCTTTACGCCCAAGGCAGGTATGCTTCTGCTGGACGGGATTCAAGACCCTGGAAATTTAGGTACCATTCTGCGGACTGCCGATGCGTTGCAGGTACCGGTAGCACTGCTGGAGGGCTGCGCAGACCCTTATAGCCATAAAGTGGTGCGGGCCAGCATGGGCGCAGTGTTCCGTATGGAAGTGATGCAGACCACTTGGGCGGAAGCGAAAGCTGCTTGCGCCACAGCGGGGATTGCTGTGGGTGTAACAGCGCTGAATGATCAAGCCAAGGACTTACGGGAATCTCCCTTGAATTCCATGGCGGTGGTCATCGGCAGCGAAGGGCAGGGCGTGCGACAGGAGATCCTGGACTGTGCCGGACACGCCCTGATTATCCCTATGAATCCCAACTGCGAATCTCTCAATGCGGCGATTGCCGCGGCCATTGTGATGTGGCAAATGAAACAATAAACCGGAGGTAACGGATATGCTCCTGCACTGGATATGGTTTGCAGAACTGAATCTGCCCCTGCGTGAGAAGCACCGCCTTTTGGAGCGGTATGCCGACCCGGAGGAACTGTATCATTGTGCGGATGTGCCTGTGCAGGATAAAGACCTGACCGCAGCGGAGGAGATTCTCCGCAGATGCAATAAAAAGGGTATCAAATTGTTACCGATAGAGGATGTTGCATATCCCAGCAGACTTCGCAATACCCCGGATGCACCGGTTTTGTTATATTATAAAGGTATCCTGCCGGATTGGGAAAGTGTTCCCTTTATCGGTGTGGTAGGCACACGGAAAGCTTCCGCCTATGGTCTGCAAGTTGCCCACCAGTTGGGCAGCCAGATTGCTTACAGTGGCGGATTTGTGGTATCCGGTGGCGCATCGGGCATTGATACTGCGGCTATGCAGGGAGCATTGGATGCAGGCTGTCCGGTAGTTGGTGTATTAGGTTGCGGTGTGGATGTGGTATATCCCCGTAACAATCGCCGGCTCTTTGAGGCAGTAATGAAAAACGGCTGCCTAATTTCCGAGTATCCGCCGGAGGCCCAGGGACTTGCCTGGCATTTTCCGGAAAGAAACCGGATTATCAGCGGTGTGAGTAATGGTGTTTTGATTGTGGAAGCACCTAAGAAAAGCGGCGCGCTGATTACTGCCCGGCAGGCATTGGAGCAGGGTAGAGATGTGTTTGTGGTGCCGGGCAATATCAATACGGTTACCTGCGAGGGCAGTAATATTCTCCTCCAGGAAGGCGCTATGCCTGTGTTTTCCGGCTGGGATGTGTTACGCGAGTATGAATTCTTATATCCCGGGAAGCTGCAAAAACACAGAAAGGCTCCTCTTTATACGGAGGAAACGGTGTCTGCGAAGGTTGCTCAGACGACGCAAATGCCTGGGGAAAACGCAGCTGACGACGAGGGCCGTCGGAAAAAACCCATTGACAACAAGGAAAATTCCACGTATAGTGTGTTAGAAAATAGAAATCCTGCTCTCGGCGACGAGGAGCGGGCGGTTTTGGCGCAGCTAACCCGTGAACCCAAGGAAACGGCGGAGTTGATTGCCAAATTGAATATGCCATCGGGAAAGGTACTGTCAGTGCTGACTATGCTCACGGTCAAAGGTATGGTGACTAAGCACCCTGGTGGTCGTTTCAGCTTGAAATAAAGGATTTGGAGGAAGCTATGAGTTCCAATCTTGTAATTGTGGAGTCACCGTCCAAGGCAAAGACCATTGGTAAATATCTGGGACCCGAGTATGTGGTAAAGGCCAGCATGGGCCACCTGCGGGATTTGCCGAAAAGCACCATGGGTGTGGATATTGCAGGCGGCTTTGTGCCGGAGTATATTCCCTTGGCAAATAAGGGCGATGTGATTGATGAACTGAAGAAACTGGCGAAGAAGTCTGACACTGTGTATCTGGCAACGGACCCTGACCGGGAGGGTGAGGCGATTTCCTGGCATTTGAAGGAACTGCTGAATCTGCCGGACAGTAAGACATACCGTGTCACCTTTAACGAGATTACAGAAAAGGTAGTCAAAGAGGCGATTGCCAATCCCAGAGCCATTGATGCCGACTTGGTGGATGCCCAGCAAGCAAGACGGATTCTGGACAGAATCGTAGGCTATGAACTGTCTCCGCTGCTGTGGAAAAAGGTCCGCAGAGGTCTGTCTGCCGGTCGTGTCCAGTCCGTGGCAACCCGCCTTGTGGTGGATAGAGAAAATGAAATCCGCGCCTTTGTTCCCAAGGAATACTGGTCGCTGGATGTGAAACTGAGCCTGCTCCAAAAACCCGGTAGCTTTTTGGCCCATTACCACGGTGATACCAAAAAACGTGAACTGGAAAGCGAAGCGCAGGTGCAGAAGATTATTGCCGACATTCAGGGCAAGGAGTTTACTGTTGCCGGTGTGAAACGGGCAGATAAGAAGCGTTCTGCCGCACCTCCTTTTACTACTTCTACCTTGCAGCAGGAGGCTGCCCGTAAGCTGAATATGACCCCCAAGCGCACCATGGCTATCGCTCAGCAACTGTATGAAGGTGTGGATGTAGCTGGCGAGGGCACTTTGGGTTTGATTACCTATATGCGTACCGACTCCCTTCGCCTGTCCAATGAAGCTATGGATGCGGCAGCGGACTTTATCAAGACCCGCTATGGAAAGAACTATCACTATGGCTCCCGCCATGTGTTTAAAACAAAGTCCGGCGCCCAGGATGCTCACGAAGCCATCCGGCCTACCCATGTGGAACTGGATCCGGAGCGAATTGAAAAGAGCCTGACCAAAGAGCAGTATAAGCTCTATAAGCTGATCTGGAGCCGTTTCCTGGCATCCCAGATGGCAAATGCTGTATATGATACTGTGTCGATCGACACCGAATGCGCCGGTCACATCTTCCGTAGCTCTCACCAGAGCGTGAAGTTTGCCGGATTCCTGGCCGTCTATGAAGAGAGCCGGGATGAGGAAACCGAGGCAGTCGGTGTACCCCTGCCTGATCTGCAGGAGGGCGATAAAGCAAAGGCACTGGAAATGAAGCCGGAGCAGCATTTCACCCAGCCTCCCGTACGTTACAACGAAGCAAGCCTTGTGAAGGCTATGGAAGAAAAGGGCATAGGTAGACCTTCTACCTATGCAACTATTGTTTCCACCATTCAGGATAGAGAGTATGTCAACAAGGTTGATAAGCGCCTACAGCCCACCGCTTTGGGCGAGGTGGTAACCGGCCTGATGATGGAGCGGTTCAATGATATCATTGACATAGAATTTACCGCCAATATGGAGACCCGTCTGGACGAAGTGGAAGCGGGTAATCAGAACTGGAAAGATCTTCTTACCGAGTTCTATGGCGATTTCCACAAGGAACTGACCGATGCAGAAGCTGCGTTGGAGGGTACTCGTCTGAAAGTGCCCGATGAGGTGACAGAGGAGATTTGCGATGTCTGCGGTAGAAATATGGTGGTCAAGATTGGACGTTTTGGCAAATTCTTGGCTTGCCCCGGTTTCCCTGAGTGTAAAAACACCAAGCCCATTGTGGAGAAAATGCCCGGCCGCTGCCCCAAGTGCGGCAGCACCATTTTGAAGCGGAAATCCAAGCGCGGCTATGCTTACTACGGCTGCGAACGGGGCGCTGAGTGTGGCTTTATGACCTGGGACGTACCCACCGCAGAGGATTGCCCCAAGTGCGGACAGACTATGTTCAAAAAGTCCGGCAGAGGCCGCATGAAGCCCTTCTGTATCAATGAAGCTTGCGAAAATTTCCTACCGGAAGATAAGCGGGGATACTATAAGAAGAAAGAAGCCGAAGAACCGGCAGAAGAAAAGAAAACAACGAAGAAACCTGCGGCAAAAAAGACCGCAGCCAAGAAAACTACAAAAACCAAGGAGACCAAGTGATGGCAGCTGTGAAAGTCATCGGCGCGGGTCTGGCAGGGGCAGAAGCCGCCTGGCAGCTTGCCCAGAGGGGAATCCAGGTGACGCTTTATGAAATGAAGCCGCACAAAAAATCCCCCGCCCACCATGTAGATACCTTTGCAGAGTTGGTTTGCTCCAATTCTCTGCGTGGAGATAAAATTGAAAATGCCGTGGGCCTGCTGAAAGAGGAACTGCGTCGACTGGACAGCCTGATTATTGCTTGCGCTGATGCCACTCGTGTTGAGGCAGGCGGCTGCCTTGCGGTGGATAGACAGGGCTTCTCGGATTTGGTAACGGAGAAAATCCGCAATCACCCCAACATCACCGTAGTAAGCGAAGAGATCACCGAAGTTCCGGAAGGCCCGGTGATTATCGCCACAGGACCCCTGACTTCCGACGGCTTGTCTAAGGCAATCGGAGAATATTTTGGTAGCGATTACCTGCACTTTTTCGATGCGGCAGCGCCTTTGGTGACTGCGGAATCCATTGATATGAGCCAAGGTTGGTGGCAGAGCCGCTATGACCGGGGAACTCCGGACTATATCAACTGCGCCATGAACAAGGAGCAGTACGAGGCCTTTGTTGCGGAACTGATTTCCGCGGAAGAAGCAGAGGTGCACGGCTTTGAAGATAAGCGAGTTTTTGAAGGTTGTATGCCTGTGGAGGTTATGGCCCGTCGGGGCCAGGATACCCTGCGGTATGGACCTTTGAAGCCTGTGGGCCTTACTGATCCCAAAACCGGTAAGGAGCCTTATGCGGTGGTCCAGCTGCGGCAGGACAATGCCGCCAAGAGTGTGTTTAATTTGGTGGGTTTCCAGACCCACTTGAAGTTCGGTGAGCAGAAGCGGGTGTTCTCCATGATTCCTTCGTTAGCCAATGCAGAGTTTGTCCGCTACGGCGTGATGCACCAGAATACCTTCCTGCAAAGCCCGAAACTATTGGATCAATACTATGCTGACCGGCGCAACCCCCTGGTTGCTTTTGCCGGACAGATGACCGGTGTGGAGGGCTACGTAGAGAGCGCTGCTTCCGGTTTCCTGGCAAGTGTTGCTATGGCAGCCAAGGTGCTGGGCAAAGACCTTCCCGACTTCCCCAAGGAAACGGCAATCGGTGCGCTGGGTCTGTATATCAGCGATGAGCGGATCGAAAACTTCCAGCCGATGAATGTGAATTTCAGCATTATCGCTCCTCTGGAGCAGAGGATTCGGAAGAAAGCGGAGAAGAATTTGGCCATTGCCAACCGTTCCCTGGCAATTATCGATGCACTGAAAGAACAAGGTTTTTAGAGAAAGAGGTAGTCTATGAAGATTATTCTGGACGCAATGGGCGGTGACAACGCGCCGTTCGCGCCGGTAATAGGCGCTGTGCAGGCGGCAAAGGACTTTGGCGCGCAGATTATTCTGGTGGGCAGAGGAGAAGAGATTCTGTCCGTGTTGAAAGAGCAGGGTATTGATACCTTGCCCGCCGGTGTAGAGGTCGTTCACGCTGACGGCGTTGTGGATAACCACGAGGACCCCACTGCGGTTGTGCGGAAACAGAAGGATTCGTCTATGATGACGGGCCTGAAAATGCTTGCTGACGGAGAAGGAACAGCCTTCATTTCCGCCGGCTCTACCGGTGCATTACTTACCGGTGCAACCTTGATTGTCAAGCGGGTCAAAGGCATCCGTCGGGCGGCTATGGGCCCTGTTATGCCCAATAAGGCAGGGGGCAAGACGGTGATCTTAGACTGTGGCGCCAATGCCGAGTGTACACCGGAGTTTTTGCTCCAGTTCGGTGTGGTAGGCTCTCTGTATGCAAAAAAATACTTAGGCGTAGAAAATCCCAAGGTGGGTCTTTTGAACATCGGTGCAGAGGATACCAAGGGTACTGACCTGCAGAAAGAGGCTTATGCTTTGCTAAAACAGGCAAGTGATAAGGGGATTATCAACTTCGTGGGTAATGCCGAAGCAAGAGATGTGCCTCTGGGTATGGTAGACGTGGTGGTATGCGACGGCTTTGCCGGTAACGTACTGCTCAAGTCCATTGAGGGCACGGCCATGTTTATGGGCAGCCTGATGAAGCATAAGATTTTCAAGCGGAATTTCCTGTCTAAAATCGGCTATCTGTTTTGTAAATCCGGTGTGGATGAGGTGATGGGCATGCTGGATTACCGCACCATCGGCGGCACCCAGTTTTTGGGTATCCGCAAGCCGGTAATCAAGGCTCACGGCTCCTCCGATGCCCTGGCATTCCGCAATGCAGTGAAACAGGCGATGGAAGCCTCCAAGACGGATTTTTCCGCTGAACTGGAGGAAAGCCTGTCTGAGCTGACGGAAAAGGAGCTTGAAAATGATTAAGGATTTAGAAACCGCCATCGGTTATAAGTTCAAAAATATCACCTTACTGCAAAACGCACTGACCCATTCCTCCTATGCCAACGAACAGTGGCACGACAGCTTGAAAAGCAACGAGCGGCTGGAGTTTCTTGGAGATTCTGTGCTGGGCATGGTGGTTGCGGAGCATCTGTATAAGACCCAGCCCAACCGCCCAGAGGGAGATTTGACCCGTATGCGGGCGGATATGGTCTGCGAGAGAAGCCTTGCGGAGATTGCCAAAAAGCTGAATTTGGGTGAGCATCTGCAATTGGGCAAGGGTGAAGAACTCAACGGCGGCAGAAACCGCCCGTCTATCCTTGCTGACGCAGTGGAATCGGTGATTGCTGCCTGCTTCCTGGACGGTGGTATGGCGCCTGCCGAGGACTTCATCCGCAGATTCGTTCTGTGTAATGTGCCGGTGAGCACTATGAAAAATGCCGACTACAAAACCGCCCTGCAGGAGTTGGTTCAGCAGAAAAAGAACCAGCAGCTTGCCTACCGATTGATTGGTGAAAGCGGTCCGGACCACGATAAGCAGTTTGTTGTAGAATTGACTTTAAACGGCGATGTGGTAGGTAAAGGCGTTGGCACAAGCAAAAAGCGGGCTGAGCAGGATGCTGCCAGAATTGCGTTAGAAACCCTTTTTCCAAACAAATAAATGTATAATCCCTCCTGCGTAAGGAAAAATAACGCAGGAGGGATTTTGTTATGACGGAAAAAGAGTACGGAAAACTGGTGAAAAGCTTAGAGCCACGGTCGCCCTTAGGTAAGGACTGCCTGATGGCATTTTTGGTGGGTGGACTGATTTGCTGCATCGGACAGGTATGTATGAACGGCTATACTGCCTTAGGTCTGGAAAAAGAAGGCGCAAGCACCGCTACCTGCATCACATTGATTACTTTGTCTGCGTTACTCACGGGTCTGAGCCTGTATGACGATATTGCCAAACATGCCGGCGCAGGTACATTAGTACCCATCACCGGCTTTGCCAATGCCATCGCCGCCCCCGCAGTAGAATTCAAAACCGAGGGCTTCATCCTGGGCGTCGGCGCAAAGATGTTCACAATTGCAGGACCTGTTATCGTCTATGGAGTAGTGGCTT
>JAEIGA010010744.1_pt1 | contig 13892 bp, 9 predicted proteins | sample 9270691 | NCBI WGS metagenome assembly JAEIGA01 (sample SAMN17057246, study PRJNA624740) | gut metagenome | biome: biome; isolation source: fecal sample | host: Bos grunniens | place: China: Xizang | collected 2019 | reverse complement strand
GAATTCTTTTCCTTATATTCGTTGCATCTTTTAGATAAGTAACGATATGTTGTCGACAGATTCTTTTCTTGACTATTTGCAATATGAACGGAATTACTCCGAAAATACAGTTGCAAGATACCGTGAGGATATTGAGCAATTCTGCGAATATGTGAAAGAAAAGTTCCAAGGGCGAGTAAGTCCTGAAGAAGCAGATGCGTCTATCATTCGCGGGTGGATATTTGACTTGATGGATGAGAAAAAGTACGCAACTACTACTGTCAACCGAAAACTGAGTTCTTTGCATAGCTACTTCCGATTCTTGTTGCGTAGGGGAGATGTAAAGGCCGATCCGCTGAGAAAAGTGATAAGGCCTAAGAACAAGAAAACCTTGCCTACGTTTATTAGAGAAGACGATATGAATCGCTTGCTGGACGAAGTTGATTTTGGCGATAGCTACAAAGGGTGCCGAGATAGGATGATAATCCTAATGTTCTATGCAACAGGCATGCGCCTTTCAGAACTAATCGGACTTAATGATGTAGATGTGGATTTTAACGCATTACTCATTAAAGTAACAGGAAAACGTAACAAACAACGTTTGATACCTTTTGCGGCGGAGTTGAAAGAAGAGTTGATGAACTATGTTGGCAAACGCAATGCGGAAGTGTCACAGCGAACAAGTGCTTTCTTTGTTCGCGAAGACGGACGACCATTAAGCGCAACTATCGTTCAGAATTTGGTAAAACGAAATCTATCGAAGGTGACAACGTTGAAGAAACGGACGCCCCATGTGCTTAGGCACTCTTTTGCTACGGCAATGCTAAACAATGAAGCAGAGCTAGGAGCCATAAAGGAGCTATTAGGGCATGAAAGCTTGGCAACGACGGAGATTTATACGCATACCACCTTCGAAGAACTAAAAAAAGTTTATAACCAAGCTCATCCAAGAGCTTAAAACAAAGGAGGTATTTATGGAAGTAAGAATTCAATCGATTCATTTTGATGCATCCGAGCAATTACAAGCTTTTATTCAGAAAAAAGCAAGCAAGCTCGAAAAGTATTACGACGATATAAAGAAAGTAGAGGTGTCGCTGAAAGTAGTTAAACCAGAGACTTCGGCAAACAAAGAAGCAGGCGTAAAGGTATTGGTGCCAAACGGCGAATGCTTTGCAAGTAAAATTTGCGATACGTTTGAAGAAGCAGTCGATTTGTGCGTGGAAGCACTCGAAAAACAGCTGGTTAAGTACAAAGAAAAGATACGTAATAAATAAAATCCCGTTAAAATTTTGCGGGTAAAAAATAAATGTCTAAATTTGCAGCCGTTTCCGCTCAATTGGATTTTGAGACGGCTGCAAATTAGACTATGCCTCTTTAGCTCAGTTGGCCAGAGCACGTGATTTGTAATCTCGGGGTCGTTGGTTCGAATCCGACAAGAGGCTCACAAGGAGAATGAAGTAAGGGCGAATACCAGAGTGGCCAAATGGGGCAGACTGTAAATCTGCTGGTTTTTACCTTCGGTGGTTCGAATCCATCTTCGCCCACAACAACTCCTTGCTGTTATAGCTCAGCGGTAGAGCACTTCCTTGGTAAGGAAGAGGTCCCGGGTTCAAGTCCCGGTAACAGCTCTTTGAAAAGTGAAAGCTGATTATTAATCAATTAAATAAACAAGTAAAGCTATGGCTAAAGAGAAATTCGAACGTACCAAGCCCCACGTAAACATTGGTACAATTGGTCACGTTGACCACGGTAAGACTACTTTGACTGCTGCTATCACTACAGTGTTGGCAAAGAAAGGTTTGTCTGAGTTGCGTTCATTCGATTCTATCGACAATGCTCCAGAAGAAAAGGAACGCGGTATTACTATCAACACTTCTCACGTAGAGTATGAAACTGCTAACCGTCACTATGCTCACGTAGACTGTCCGGGTCACGCCGACTACGTTAAGAACATGGTAACTGGTGCTGCTCAAATGGACGGTGCTATCATCGTTTGTGCTGCAACAGATGGTCCTATGCCTCAAACTCGCGAACACATCCTTTTGGCTCGTCAGGTAAACGTACCTCGCTTGGTTGTATTCTTGAACAAGTGTGATATGGTTGATGACGCTGAAATGTTGGAACTCGTTGAAATGGAAATGCGTGAACTTTTGTCAGCATACGAATTTGATGGTGACAACACTCCATTCATCCAAGGTTCTGCACTCGGTGCTTTGAACGGCGTTGAAAAGTGGGAAGAAAAAGTTATGGAATTGATGGAAGCTTGCGACAACTGGATTCCACTTCCTCCACGTGACGTTGATAAACCATTCTTGATGCCTGTTGAAGACGTATTCTCAATCACTGGTCGTGGTACTGTAGCAACTGGTCGTATCGAAGCTGGTGTTATCCACGTAGGTGACGAAGTTCAAATCCTCGGTCTCGGTGAAGACAAGAAGTCAGTTGTAACTGGTGTTGAAATGTTCCGCAAGTTGTTGGATCAAGGTGAAGCTGGTGACAACGTAGGTTTGTTGCTCCGTGGTATCGACAAGAACGAAATCAAGCGCGGTATGGTATTGTGTAAGCCAGGCCAAATCAAGCCTCACACTACTTTCAAGGCTTCTATCTACGTATTGAAGAAAGAAGAAGGTGGTCGTCACACTCCATTCCACAACAAGTATCGTCCTCAATTCTACCTCCGTACTATGGACTGTACAGGTGAAATCACTTTGCCAGAAGGTACAGAAATGGTAATGCCAGGTGATAACGTGGAAATCAACGTTGAATTGATCTACCCAGTTGCTTTGAACGTAGGTTTGCGTTTCGCTATCCGCGAAGGTGGACGTACAGTAGGTTCTGGTCAGATTACTGAAATTGTTGAATAATTCCAACATTAAATAATACTAATCAGTTCCCGATTTTACGTCGGGAACTGATTATGTTCAAACGGGAGTAGCTCAGTTGGTAGAGCACCGGTCTCCAAAACCGGGTGTCGGGAGTTCGAGCCTCTCCTCCCGTGCTAATTCTTACAAAATGAAAAAGATAGTATCATATTTTAAAGAAACTTACAACGAACTTGTTCATAAAGTGTCGTGGCCTACTTATAAGGAACTTACTAACAGTGCAGTAGTTGTTTTATATGCTTCCCTGCTTATTGCATTGGTAGTGTTCTTGATGGACGTGTGTTTCGAGAATTTAATGGAATTCATTTATCCACATTAAAAAGTTAGGAAATGTCTGAGATTGAAAAAAAATGGTACGTTTTGCGTGCTATTAGCGGTAAAGAGGCCAAGGTTAAAGAATATCTTGATGTAGATATTAAAAACAGTGGCCTTAGTGATTTTGTCTCTCAGGTGTTGATTCCTACTGAGAAGGTATACCAGGTTCGCAATGGTAAAAAAATTGTGAAGGAAAGAAGCTATCTTCCTGGATACGTTTTGGTGGAAGCTGCTTTAGTTGGTGAAGTTGCCCATCACTTAAGAAATACTCCGAATGTAATCGGATTCCTAGGTGGAATGGATAAACCTGTACCTCTAAGACAGTCGGAAGTGAACAGAATTCTTGGTACAGTCGATGAACTTCAAGATGCTGGTGAAGAAATTAACATCCCATACATCGTTGGAGAGACTGTTAAAGTAAACTACGGTCCATTTAGTGGATTCAATGGTGTTATCGAAGAGATTAACAACGAGAAGAAGAAACTTAAAGTAATGGTCAAGATATTCGGGCGAAAAACTCCGCTTGAATTAGGCTTTATGCAAGTTGAAAAAGAATAAAGCAGGTTGTTACACTGTGATATTCTTTGATTAGTGTTTATTATATAAATCATTTAACAAAATGGCTAAAGAAGTTGCTGGACTAATCAAATTACAGATTAAAGGAGGCGCTGCAAATCCATCACCCCCAGTAGGACCTGCATTGGGTTCTAAGGGTATCAATATCATGGAATTTTGCAAGCAATTCAACGCCAGAACCCAAGACAAAGCAGGAAAAGTTCTTCCTGTTATTATCACTTACTACGCAGATAAGTCTTTTGATTTCGTAATCAAGACTCCTCCTGTTGCCATTCAATTGCTTGAAGTAGCAAAGGTAAAGAGTGGTTCTGCAGAGCCTAATCGTAAGAAAGTTGCCGAATTAAGTTGGGAACAAGTTCGTACGATTGCTCAAGATAAGATGGTTGACTTGAACTGTTTCACTGTAGAAGCTGCTATGAAGATGGTTGCTGGTACAGCTAGAAGTATGGGTATCGCTGTAAAAGGGGAGTTCCCGGTTAATAACTAATAAACTTCAATTAGAATGGGTAAACTGACAAAAAATCAAAAGTTGGCTGCAGAAAAAATTGAAGCAGGGAAAGCATACTCTCTCAAAGAAGCTGCTAAGCTTGTAAAAGAAATCACTTTTACTAAGTTTGATGCTTCTCTGGATATTGACGTACGTTTGGGTGTTGACCCACGTAAGGCAAACCAGATGGTAAGAGGTGTAGTTTCACTTCCTCACGGTACTGGTAAAGTAACCCGCGTATTGGTGCTTTGTACACCAGACGCAGAAGCTGCTGCAAAAGAAGCTGGAGCTGATTATGTTGGTCTTGATGAATATATTGAAAAGATCAAAGGTGGATGGACTGATATTGATGTAATCATCACTATGCCGTCTATCATGGGTAAGATTGGTGCACTCGGTCGTGTGCTCGGTCCTCGTGGATTGATGCCTAACCCAAAGAGTGGCACTGTAACTATGGATGTTGCTAAAGCTGTAAAAGAAGTAAAACAAGGTAAGATCGACTTTAAGGTTGATAAGAGCGGTATTGTTCATACTTCTATTGGTAAAGTATCATTTGAGCCTGAAAAGATTCGTGACAATGCGAAGGAATTCATCTCAACTTTGATTAAACTTAAACCAACTGCAGCAAAGGGTACATATATTAAGAGCATTTATCTTTCTAGCACAATGAGTGCAGGCATTAAGATTGACCCCAAAACAGTAGAAGAATAAAAACGGAGTAACAATGAGAAAGGAAGATAAAAGTACAATTATTGAGCAAATTGCTGCTACCGTAAAGGAATATGGTCACTTCTATTTGGTAGATACTACTGCTATGAACGCAGCAGATACTACTGCTTTGAGAAGAGAGTGTTACAAGGCAGACATCAAGTTGATGGTTGTTAAGAATACTTTGCTTCAAAAGGCTTTGGAAACTTTGGAAGAAGACTATTCTCCACTCTTCGCTACTTTGAAAGGTACTACTGCTGTTATGTTTAGCAATGTTGCTAACGCACCAGCTAAACTTATCAAGGATAAAGCAAAGAATGGTATTCCTGGTTTGAAAGCTGCATATGCAGAAGAAGGTTTCTACGTTGGAGCAGACCAATTGGATGCTTTGGTTGCAATCAAGAGCAAGAACGAAGTTATCGCAGAAATTGTGGCATTGTTGCAATCTCCAGCAAAGAACGTTATCTCTGCTTTGCAATCAGGTGGAAACACTATTCACGGTGTGCTTAAGACACTCGGTGAACGTACAGAGGCTTAATAAAGCTTCATAATAAAACAATATCAATTATTTAGTATTTAAACAATTAAAATTATACAAAAATGGCAGATTTGAAAGCTTTTGCAGAACAATTAGTTAACTTGACAGTAAAAGAAGTTAATGAACTTGCAACTATCTTAAAGGAAGAGTATGGTATTGAACCTGCTGCTGCAGCTGTTGCTGTTGCTGCTGGTCCTGCAGCTGGTGCTGCTGCTGCAGCTGAAGAAAAGACTTCTTTCGACGTAGTATTGAAGAGCGCTGGTGCAGCTAAACTTCAAGTAGTTAAGGCCGTTAAGGAAGCTTGTGGTCTTGGTTTGAAGGAAGCTAAGGACATGGTTGACGGTGCTCCTAGTGTAGTAAAAGAAGGTTTGGCTAAGGACGAAGCTGAGTCATTGAAGAAGACATTGGAAGAAGCTGGAGCTGAAGTTGAACTTAAATAAGTAATCGCCTGTTAATCAGGTAGTTCGGTTAAGAGCCCTTATAATAAAGGGTTCTTAACCTTTTTGTGTATATAATTCAAATTAAGTTCTTCAAATCCATTGACAGATGTCTTTAAATACTGTAAATCAAAGAATTAATTTTGCATCAACAAAGAATCCGTTAGAATATCCGGATTTCTTGGAAGTGCAATTGAAGTCTTTTCAAGACTTTTTACAACTTGATACACCTCCTGAGAAGCGTAAGAATGAGGGCTTGTATAAGGTATTTGCAGAAAACTTCCCCATTGCCGATACAAGAAATAATTTTGTTCTTGAGTTTCTTGATTATTATATTGATCCGCCGCGTTATAGCATAGAAGAATGTATAGAGCGGGGGCTTACCTATAGTGTTCCACTGAAGGCAAAATTGAAATTGTATTGTACAGATCCAGATCATGAAGATTTTGATACTGTAATTCAGGATGTGTTCTTAGGTCCTATCCCTTATATGACCGATAAGGCTACCTTTGTTATCAATGGTGCCGAACGTGTTGTTGTATCTCAATTGCATCGTTCTCCAGGTGTATTCTTTGGTCAAAGTATGCACGCTAATGGTACAAAATTGTATTCTGCACGTATCATTCCATTCAAGGGTTCTTGGATTGAGTTTGCAACAGACATTAATAATGTGATGTATGCTTACATTGACCGTAAGAAGAAGTTGCCTGTAACTACACTTTTGCGTGCTATTGGATTTGAGAATGATAAGGATATTCTTGAAATCTTTAATTTGGCAGAAGAAGTTAAGGTTAATAAAACAAATCTGAAAAAGATTGTTGGTCGTAAGCTTGCTGCTCGTGTCTTGAAGACATGGATTGAAGATTTTGTAGATGAAGATACTGGTGAAGTAGTTTCAATCGAACGTAACGAAGTCGTTATTGACCGTGAAACTTTGATTGAACCAGAACATATAGATTTGATTCAAGAATCAGGTGTACAAAACATCTTGATTCACCGTGATGAACCAAATCAATCAGACTTTTCTATTATATATAATACACTTCAAAAGGACCCAAGTAACTCAGAGAAAGAAGCTGTACTATACATCTATCGTCAATTGCGTAATGCAGACCCTGCCGATGATGCAAGTGCTCGTGAAGTTATTAATAACTTGTTCTTCTCAGAAAAACGTTACGATTTGGGTGATGTTGGTCGTTATCGTATCAATCGTAAGTTGAACTTAACAACCGACATGGATGTTCGTGTATTGACTAAAGAAGATATTATTGAAATCATCAAGTATTTGATTGAATTGATCAATTCAAAGGCTGATGTTGATGATATCGACCACTTGAGCAACAGACGTGTACGTACTGTAGGAGAACAATTGTCTAACCAATTTGCTATTGGTTTGGCACGTATGTCTCGTACTATTCGCGAACGCATGAATGTACGTGACAACGAAGTATTTACTCCTATTGATTTGATTAATGCTAAGACCATCTCTTCAGTAATCAATTCATTCTTTGGAACGAATGCATTGTCGCAATTTATGGATCAAACCAATCCTTTGGCTGAAATTACACATAAGCGTCGTATGTCAGCTCTTGGTCCTGGTGGTTTGTCTCGTGAACGTGCAGGTTTCGAAGTTCGTGACGTTCACTATACTCACTATGGTCGTTTGTGTCCAATTGAAACTCCTGAAGGTCCAAATATCGGTTTGATTTCTTCTTTGTGTGTGTTTGCTAAGATTAATGAACTTGGTTTCATTGAAACACCTTATCGCAAAGTTGAAAATGCAAAGGTTGATCTTTCTGAAGAAGGATTGATTTATTTGACTGCAGAAGAAGAAGAAGGAAAGATCATAGCACAAGGTAATGCTCCATTAAATGATGATGGAACCTTTATTCGTTCTAAGGTTAAAGCTCGTCAAGATGCAGACTATCCTGTAGTTACACCAGGTGAGGTTGAGTATATGGATGTGTCTCCGCAACAAATTGCATCTATCGCAGCATCATTGATTCCTTTCCTTGAACATGATGACGCTAACCGTGCATTGATGGGTTCTAACATGATGCGCCAGGCGGTTCCATTGTTGAGAAGTGAAGCTCCAATTGTAGGTACTGGTATTGAACGACAATTAGTTCGTGACTCTCGTACGCAATTAACAGCAGAAGGTTATGGTACTATTGAGTATGTTGATGCTTCTGTTATTCGTATTAATTACGATCGTACTGAAGATGAAGAATTTGTAAGCTTCGAACCAGCGCTGAAAGAATATATAATTCCAAAATGGCGTCGTACAAACCAAAATATGACAATCGACCTTCGTCCTATTTGTGAAAAGGGTGATCGCGTTGTTCCTGGCCAAATCTTAACTGAAGGTTATTCTACTGAAAATGGAGAATTGGCTTTGGGTAGAAACTTGTTGGTTGCTTACATGCCTTGGAAGGGTTACAATTACGAGGACGCTATTGTGTTGAACGAACGTGTTGTTCGTGAAGATCTTTTGACTTCTGTTCACGTAGAAGAATTTGCGCTTGAAGTTCGTGAAACTAAACGTGGTATGGAAGAATTGACTTCTGACATTCCAAATGTAAGTGAAGAAGCAACTAAAGACCTTGATGAAAATGGTATCGTTCGTATTGGTGCATGCATTGAGCCAGGAGATATTTTGATTGGTAAGATTACTCCTAAGGGTGAATCAGATCCTTCTCCTGAAGAAAAATTGCTTCGTGCAATCTTTGGTGATAAAGCCGGAGATGTTAAAGATGCATCATTGAAGGCATCACCATCTTTGAAGGGTGTTGTTATTGACAAACGCTTGTTCTCGAGAGCTATCAAGACTCGTAGCTCTAAGATGGCAGACAAGGCATTGCTACCTAAGATTGATGAAGAATTCGAAGCTAAGATTGATGCTCTTAAGAAGATTTTGATTGAGAAATTGTTGAAGCTTACTGAAGATTATACTTCGGAAGGTGTGAAAGATTATTTGGCAGTTGATATTATTCCAAAGGGTGCTAAATTCTCTGCTTCACATTTCGCAGATCTAGATTTTACAACTGTTCAATTGAGTAATTGGACTTCAGATGCACGCATCAATGATATGATTCGTTCTTTGATTTTGAACTTTATCAAGAAATATAAGGAACTTGATGCTGAATTGAAGCGTAAGAAGTTTGCAATTACTATTGGTGATGAATTGCCAGCTGGTATTATTCAAATGGCTAAGGTCTATATCGCTAAGAAACGTAAGATTGGCGTGGGTGATAAGATGGCAGGTCGTCACGGTAACAAAGGTATTGTATCGCGCGTAGTTCGTCAAGAAGATATGCCATTCTTGGCAGATGGTACTCCGGTTGATATCGTTTTGAATCCGTTGGGTGTGCCTTCTCGTATGAACATCGGTCAGATTTTCGAGGCTGTATTGGGTCGTGCGGGTAAGAAGTTGGGAGTTAAATTTGCAACTCCAATCTTCGATGGCGCAAGTATTGACGATTTGAATGAATGGACCGATAAGGCTGGTCTTCCACGTTATGGTAAGACTACCTTGTATGATGGTGGTACAGGTGAAGCATTTGAACAACAAGCTACTGTTGGTGTGACTTATATGTTGAAGTTGGGTCACATGGTAGAAGATAAGATGCACGCTCGTTCAATTGGACCATATTCGTTGATTACTCAACAACCTTTGGGTGGTAAAGCTCAATTTGGTGGTCAACGTTTCGGTGAAATGGAAGTTTGGGCGCTCGAAGCATTTGGTGCTGCACATATCCTACAAGAAATCTTAACTGTTAAGTCGGATGATGTTGTGGGACGTTCTAAAGCTTATGAAGCAATCGTTAAGGGTGAACCTATGCCAACTCCTGGAATTCCAGAATCGTTGAATGTATTGCTTCATGAATTGAGAGGTTTAGGCTTGAGCGTAAATCTTGAATAATAATCATTGTCAATTATCAATTAATATAAAGTATGGCTTTTAGAAAAGATAATAAGATAAAGAGTAATTTCTCGAAAATCTCTATTGGTTTGGCTTCTCCTGAAGAAATCTTAGAGAATTCGAGTGGTGAAGTGTTAAAGCCTGAAACCATCAATTATCGTACATATAAGCCCGAACGTGACGGTTTATTCTGCGAACGTATATTTGGTCCTATTAAGGATTATGAATGTCATTGTGGAAAGTACAAGCGTATCCGTTATAAAGGTATTGTTTGTGACCGATGTGGCGTTGAAGTAACAGAAAAGAAAGTGCGACGTGAACGTATGGGACATATCCAATTGGTTGTTCCTGTTGCACATATCTGGTATTTCCGTTCACTTCCTAACAAGATTGGTTATCTTTTGGGATTGCCAACAAAGAAGTTGGATGCTATCATTTATTACGAACGTTATGTAGTTATTCAACCAGGTGTGTTGGCGGATGAAGTAGCTCAATATGACTTGTTGGAAGAAACCGAGTACTTGGATTTGATGGAAAAACTTCCAAAGGAAAATCAATACTTGGACGATTCTGATCCTAATAAGTTTATAGCAAAGATGGGTGCAGAAGCTGTGTATGACTTGTTGACACGCTTAGATTTGGATGCACTCTCTTATGAATTGCGTCACCGCGCAAATACAGATTCTTCACAACAACGTAAGAACGAAGCTTTGAAGCGTTTGCAAGTTGTAGAGTCATTCCGTGCATCGCGCAATCGTAATAAACCAGAATGGATGATTGTTAGAGTTGTTCCGGTAATTCCACCAGAACTTCGTCCATTGGTTCCATTGGATGGTGGTCGTTTTGCTACATCCGATTTGAATGATTTGTATCGTCGTGTAATCATTCGCAACAATCGTTTGAAACGCTTGATTGAAATCAAAGCTCCAGAAGTGATTTTGCGTAATGAGAAACGTATGTTGCAAGAAGCTATTGACTCGTTGTTTGATAATTCTCGTAAGTCAAGTGCTGTTAAAACAGATGCAAATCGTCCTTTGAAGTCTTTGTCTGATAGCTTGAAGGGTAAGCAAGGTCGTTTCCGTCAAAACTTGTTGGGTAAGCGTGTTGACTATTCAGCTCGTTCGGTTATCGTTGTTGGCCCTGAGTTGAAGATGGGTGAATGCGGTATTCCAAAACTTATGGCAGCAGAACTTTATAAACCATTTATCATTAGAAAATTGATAGAACGTGGTATTGTAAAGACTGTTAAGAGTGCCAAGAAGATAGTAGATCGTAAAGAATCTGTAATCTGGGATATCTTGGAACACGTAATGAAGGGCCATCCAGTGCTTTTGAACCGTGCTCCGACATTGCACCGCTTGGGTATTCAAGCTTTCCAACCTAAGATGATTGAAGGAAAGGCAATTCAATTGCATCCATTGGCATGTACTGCATTTAATGCCGACTTCGACGGTGACCAAATGGCCGTTCACTTGCCTTTGAGTAATGAAGCTATCTTGGAAGCTCAAATGTTGATGCTTCAATCGCATAATATATTGAATCCTGCGAATGGTGCTCCTATCACTGTGCCTGCGCAAGATATGGTACTCGGCTTGTACTATATTACAAAATTGCGTAAGGGTGCTAAGGGTGAAGGCTTGACATTCTATGGACCAGAAGAAGCATTGATTGCTTATAATGAAGGTAAATGCGATATTCATGCTCCTATCAGTGTCTTGGTAGATGATGTTGATGAAAATGGCAACATTGTCAAGAAGATGATGAAAGAAACATCAGTTGGACGTGTTATCGTAAATGAAATTGTTCCTGTAGAAGCTGGATACATAAATACTATTATTTCTAAGAAGTCACTTCGTGATATCATTAGCCATGTAATTAAAGTATGTGGTGTATCTAAGGCTGCAGATTTCTTGGATGGTATTAAGAACTTGGGTTATCAGATGGCCTTCAAGGGAGGTTTGTCATTTAACTTGGGTGATATTATTATTCCAGAAGAAAAAGAAAAGTTGGTGCAAAAGGGTTATGATGAAGTTGAACAAGTGATGAATAACTATAATATGGGTTTCATCACAGACAACGAACGTTATAACCAAGTTATTGATATTTGGACACACGTTAACTCTGAACTTTCAAATATATTGATGAAGACCATTTCTACTGATGATCAAGGTTTCAATTCAGTATATATGATGCTTGATTCAGGTGCTCGTGGTTCTAAAGAACAGATTCGTCAGCTTTCTGGTATGCGTGGTTTGATGGCTAAGCCTCAAAAAGCGGGTGCTGAAGGAGGTCAAATTATCGAAAACCCGATTCTTTCAAACTTTAAAGAAGGTTTGTCTGTGTTGGAGTACTTTATCTCTACTCACGGTGCTCGTAAGGGTCTTGCTGATACTGCTTTGAAAACTGCAGATGCTGGTTATTTGACACGTCGTTTGGTGGATGTTTCGCACGATGTTATTATCAATGAAGAAGATTGTGGCACATTGCGTGGCCTTGTATGTACAGCATTGAAGAATAACGATGAAACAATTGCTACTCTTTACGAACGTATCTTAGGTCGTGTTTCTGTTCATGATATTATCAATCCTGCTACTGGTGAATTGATTGTAGCTGGTGGTGAGGAAATTACAGAGGCTATCGCTCAACAAATTGAAGATTCTCCAATTGAAAGCGTTGAAATACGTTCAGTATTGACTTGTGAATCTAAGAAGGGTGTTTGTGCTAAGTGTTATGGTCGCAACCTTGCTACAAGTCGTATGGTTCAAAAGGGTGAAGCAGTTGGTGTAATTGCTGCTCAATCAATTGGTGAACCTGGTACTCAGTTGACATTGCGTACATTCCATGCCGGTGGTATCGCTGGTAATATGGCCGCAAATGCAAGCGTTGTAGCTAAGAACAATGCACGTTTGGAATTTGAAGAATTGCGTACTGTTGATATTATTGATGAAGCTGGAGAACCTGCAAAGGTTGTAGTAGGTCGTTTGGCCGAAGTTCGTTTCGTTGATGTTAATACAGGAATCGTTCTTTCTACTCATAATATTCCTTATGGTTCTACACTTTACGCTTCTGATGGCGAATTGGTAGAGAAGGGTAAACTTATTGCTCGTTGGGACCCATTTAATGCTGTTATTATCACTGAAGCATCGGGTAAGATTGAGTTCGAGGATGTTATTGAAAACGTAACTTATAAAGTTGAATCGGATGAATCAACTGGTTTGCGTGAAATTATTATCATCGAATCGAAAGATAAGACAAAGGTGCCAACAGCTCATATTATGAGTGAAGATGGTGAACTTATCCGTACTTATAACTTGCCTGTGGGCGGTCACGTAGTTGTAGAAGACAACCAAAAGATTAAGGCTGGTGAAGTAATTGTTAAGATTCCACGCGCAGTAGGTAAGGCTGGTGATATCACCGGTGGTTTGCCTCGTGTTACAGAGTTGTTCGAAGCTCGTAATCCATCTAATCCTGCTGTTGTTGCCGAAATCGATGGTGAAATCACTATGGGTAAGGTTAAGCGTGGTAATCGTGAGATTGTGATTACTTCTAAGACAGGTGAGGTTAAGAAGTACCTCGTGCCATTGTCAAAACAAATATTGGTACAAGAGAACGACTATGTTCGTGCTGGTACTCCATTGTCTGATGGTGCGATTACTCCTGCTGATATTTTGGCAATTAAGGGACCTACTGCTGTACAAGAATATATCGTAAACGAAGTTCAAGACGTATATCGTTTGCAAGGTGTGAAGATTAACGATAAGCACTTTGAAATTATTGTACGCCAAATGATGCGTAAGGTACAAATTGATGAACCGGGTGATACTCGCTTCTTGGAACAACAAGTAGTAGATAAGCTTGAGTTTATGGAAGAGAACGATCGCATCTGGGGTAAGAAAGTTGTTGTAAATGCAGGCGATTCACAAACAATGCAACCTGGTCAGATTGTTACTGCTCGTAAGTTGCGTGACGAAAACTCAATGTTGAAGCGTCGTGATATGAAACCTGTAGAAGTTCGTGATGCAATTCCTGCTACATCAACTCAAATTCT
>JAEIGA010010743.1_pt1 | contig 13893 bp, 14 predicted proteins | sample 9270691 | NCBI WGS metagenome assembly JAEIGA01 (sample SAMN17057246, study PRJNA624740) | gut metagenome | biome: biome; isolation source: fecal sample | host: Bos grunniens | place: China: Xizang | collected 2019 | reverse complement strand
TGATATCCAAATAGATAAGGTTGAAGGTGTCTTTGAACCGGAGAGAACTGAAATTACGGAAAGTATAAATCTTGACTTTGGTGAAGATCTTGATTTCTTGAAGAATGTTTATCTCGATTTGACCGATCCTCGTATATATTTGACATTGAATAACAATACACCTGTTCCTTATGATGCAGCTGGAGTTATTGCCGGATATGACAGCGATAATAACGAGATAGCCGATAGTCGCATGGAACTGGATCTTAAAGCTGATGCTAATGCTCAAACTAAGGTTCTTCTTGACAGGTACGCGACTCCTGTAGAGGGCTGGACTAACTATCAGTTGGCGAATTTGAATGAACTGCTTAAGAATATACCCGATAGAATTGACTTTAATTTCAATGCCGGTGTATATACAGGTGAAAATTACGATTTGTATTCAACTGTCAAGTTCGGCGAAGATTTGGTAATCAGTGGCGAATACAGAGTTGATGTCCCATTGGCATTTGACAGTCTGCGACTTGAATATACATACTCTATCGATGACGTCTTTGGAACAGCCAATGATGAACCGAATGGATATTCTGTAGAGAATGCTGGCGAAGAAACAGAAGAGGGTGAAGGTGATATTACTGAATATATCAAGGAAATTAGAGGACTCTCATTGTCTTTGAATGTACTCAATACATTGCCTCTCGGCTTTGTTCCTACAATCAAGATGTATGACAAGGAGGGCAAGTTGCTGGATATTGACAATGTGGGAATTGAAGGTGGTATCGCTCGCGGAACAGGTGCTCAGAATGGAGTGGTAGGTAACCCTGTGAAATCTCCTCTTAAGTTCAAGATTGCTTCACTCGATGATAAACTTGAGCAGATTTACAGAATAGATATTAATCTGTTGGGTACTGGTAAGGGTGTATTGAACTCTAACGAATATCTGCAGATAACCGATATCTCATTGAATGTTGAGGATTATATTGTCTTGGATCTTGATTTGGATCTCGACTTGGAACTTGACATATAATCCATTTCCAACTATAAAAGTATATTATTATGATTCGCAATTATATAAAAAAGTTTAGCGTAGTTCTTGTACTGCTCTGTATCTCATTTGCAGCACAGGCGCAAGTTTCCCGTACAGGTTACTTCCTTAAAGGATATTCATACCGTCATAGAATGAATCCGGCATTCATGGTTGACCGTGGATATTTCTCATTCCCAATGCTCGGTAATACCAATTTGGGTATTTCTACCAACTTGGGTATTTCTGATTTTATCTATCCGATGGGTGACAAACTGACAACATTCATGCACCCTGATATTACTGCTGACGAGTTCCTTGGCTCGCTCAATGAGAATAATAACATCAACATGGATATGGACATGACTATCTTCTCATTGGGATTCTATGCTTTTGGTGGATACAACACTCTTGATATAGGACTTCATTCACGCGTTGGTATGAACATACCGAAGGATCTCTTCCGTTTTATGAAGGTTATGGGTGGATACGATTATGAACTTACCAACATGAACCTCTATACAAGAAATTATGCCGATATATCTCTTGCCCACTCTCATCAGGTAACAGATGATTTGACAATTGGTGTACGTCTGAAGTTCTTGGCCGGTCTTGCATATGCCGAAGCGCTCATGGAGAAAATGGAACTCTCTGTTTATGGCGATCAGTGGAAGGTGAATGCAAAAGGAAACGCTGCGGTATCTATGATGGGTATGAGACCTATTTATGACGAGGAAGGCCTTATAAGCGGATTTACAGAGTTGAATCCGGGAATGAGCGGTATGGGTGTCGGTGCAGACTTCGGTATCGTATATGATTTCAGTAATGTGTTGGCTAAAGGTTTGATTTTGTCTGCTTCTGTCAGCGATATCAATTATATAAAATGGAATAATGTTTCGCGTGCCGGCATATCTCCTGATGAACCATATATTTTCAAGGGTTTTGAGAATCTGCCTTTAACAGAAGCTGAGGATGCTATTGAAGACCAGCTTGGTGAAATAACAGAGGATCTTACTGACCTGTTCGTTGTAAAGGATATGGGTACCGGTTCCTATAATGACGTATTCGGCGCAACTTTGAATGTGGGTCTTGAATATAAGATGCCTTTCTATGAGAGATTGAGTATAGGTGCTCTTTACACACAGCGCTTCGACAAGGTTTATTCATACTCTGCGGGTTCGTTTATGCTGAACCTCTCTCCTGTAAATTTCTTCGACTTGGCTGCAAGTGCAACAGTGTCAACAATGGGATTCGATTGGGGTGCGATGTTCAATATACATTGTCGTGGATTCAATCTTTTTGCAGCGACAGATTTCTATGCCGGCAAGGTGAGCAAGGAGGGTATTCCTCTTGAGAATATCAGCGCGAACATAATGTTCGGTATAAACTTCCCATTTGGTAAAAGACGATAAATAGTTATACGATACACAAAAAGCCTCGACAAATTTGTCGAGGCTTTTTGTGTGTTATCTTTTGTTGTTGAAGAATCTTTTCATCAATTCTGCAGCATCTTCAGCGCAGACTCCTTGAATGACCTCGGTCTTGGGGTGCAGGACATCGGGGGAATATCTCCTGTAACCGCGCTTTTCGTCAGTTGCTCCATATACCAATCTGCCTAACTGTGACCATGCTATGGCTCCTGCACACATGGGGCATGGCTCGACAGTGACATAAAGGGTACATTCGTTCAGATATTTACCACCGATAGTTGTCGCGGCTGCCGTTATGGCCTGCATCTCAGCGTGTGCAGTGACATCGTTGAGCATCTCAGTGAGGTTGTGTGCCCGTGCGATAATGCGTCCTTTGCAAACAACAATGGCTCCAATAGGTATTTCGTCTTCGTCGTATGCTTTCTGCGCTTCTATAAGCGCCTGTTTCATGTATTCGATGTCTGTCATGGTCAACGGCGCATGTCGTGTTCGCCAAAGAGTGTGGGGTAGTCTTCGTCGAGGTTCTTGTAAATGAACGATAACAATGTCTCGCGCATCCAATTACTCTTGTTCGTGATGCGGTACTTTTTCAAGTAATCGTCAATGATTTTCATCTCCTCATCGCTCACAAGGCATACGACGCGTGAATGACGAACAGGCTGTGTTCGTGTAGTTGTTGCCTTGGGCTTCTTGGTCTTTTTTACGCTCATGGGAGTTCGTGTTGTGTTGCTTTGCGCTGTTTTACTGCGCAAAAATAACTCTTCTCTAAAGGAATTGCAAGTTTTCGTTTGCTTTTCCTTGTCCTAAGTGCTATCTTCGCCAATACATTGTAATAAATTCTATGGCAGAACATAACCTACTTGGCAACAAAGGAGAAATGCTTGCATCGCGTTATCTTATGGATAAAGGATTTGCTGTGCTGCGCTATAACTGGAAGTCGGGGCACAAGGAGATTGACCTTATTGCATGTGAACGCGATACGTTGGTCTTTGTTGAGGTAAAAAGCCGTAGTGACGAAGAGTTCGGCAATGCATATGATGCTGTCACACCACAAAAGATACGTAATCTGATTTCTGCAGCCGAGGCTTATGTGATGAAGTATAAAATAGATACTCCCTATCGTTTTGATATTGTTACGGTTGTCGGGAAATGCGAACCGTACAGGATTGAACATATAAGGGACGCTTTTCATGCAACATGGTAGTATGAATATAGAAGACGCACGCTTGTATTGCCTTTCGAAGAGGAATGCAACAGAGGATTTTCCTTTCGATGAAACAACTCTTGCTTTCAGAGTTGAAAATAAGATTTTTGCTATTGTCGATTTGGATAATGTAAGCTGGTTCTGTGTCAAATGTGATGCAGACTACGCTATTGAACTGCGTGACAGGTATTCTCATATTGTTCCTGCGTGGCATATGAATAAGAAGTATTGGAATCAACTTGACATTGCGGCTCTTGATGATGAACTTTTCTGTTCGCTTGTTGATCATTCCTATAACGAGGTGTTGAAGAAATTGCCAAAGAAAATCCGTGTTAAGTATGGCCTTTGATAAAGAAAATATAATTCGTCTTGCAACAGTCGATTCGACAAACCGATATTTGCGTGATGAGGCTTCCCTGCTATGGAACAAGTGCGGGCATCGGGGTATGGTCGTTGTTACAGCCGGATATCAGACGGCCGGTCGTGGGCAGAGGGGGAATACATGGAACTCCAATGTCGGCGAGAACCTGCTCTTTTCCATTCTTGTGCGTCCCGGTAAGGTATTGAAGGTAGCAGAACAGTTCATTCTCTCACAAGCCGTTTCTCTGGCTCTGCATGCGGCCATGAGAGCCTATGGCATTGAAACAAAACTGAAATGGCCTAACGATATTTATGTCGGCGAGAGAAAGCTCGCAGGAATTCTTGTTGAACTTGATTGCTGTGGCGAATTTGTGGAGCAGGCGGTGATTGGTGTAGGAGTGAATGTGAATCAGGAACTCTTTCCTGTCATGGATAAAATTCCGGTGTCAATGAAAATTTTGCAGGGTAGTGATTTTGTCATTGATGATGTGCTTGCAACAATACTCGAAACGTTTGAACGCTATTATGCCAGATTGTGTAATGGTGACAGGGATTCTGTCGCTGCTGAATATGAAGGTTTGCTGCTTGGGCTGAATGAGGAACGCTCTTTTGCCGATTCGACAGGCTGTTTCAAAGCGGTATTGAAAGGGGTGGAGCCGGACGGTTGTCTGCTCCTGCAACGTAACGACGGCAGTCTGTCGCGCTATTTCTTCAAAGAGGTGGAATTAATTCTCTGATTCCTTATTTTTCCTGATACCTTCTTCGCGATCTTTTCTCAGTTTGTTACGACGGCGCAAAAGAAACCAAAGAAATGCAAGGATTACTACTGAAACTCCAACGGTAGCCCATTTCTCAAGGTTTGTCATCTCTGTGTTCTTTGGGAATAGGTATATATACATTATCGCTGTATATATGGCTAAAACTGCTATGGTTATGTTGGGGTTTTTAATAAATCTCATACCTTTTGTTTTTACATAATTCGTTGTACAAAGTTAATCATTTTCCCTGTAGTTATGAATTTGCTTAACCTTTTGTTCCAATTTATAGTATAATTTAAGATTTTGTCATATTTTTACAGAAGAATAATGATAATCCAAACATTTACAATATGGCAAAATTCAAACGTATTCTATTAAAGCTCAGTGGTGAGAGCCTTATGGGCGAACAAGGCTATGGTATCGATGTTAAGCGTCTTAACGAATATGCGGCTCAAATAAAGGAGGTCGCGGAGATGGGCGTACAGATTGGTATCGTCATTGGTGGCGGTAATATCTTCCGTGGACTTACAGGTGCAGGAAAAGGTTTTGATCGTGTTAAAGGCGACCAGATGGGTATGATGGCGACTGTTATAAACAGTCTGGCACTCAGCTCAGCGCTTGGTGCTGCCGGTGTTCCCAATAAGGTGCTTACAGCAATCCGCATGGAGCCTGTTGGTGAGTTTTATACAAAATGGAAGGCTATCGATGCTATGGAAAATGGTCAGGTTGTCATTATGGCAGCAGGAACAGGAAGCCCTTATTTTACAACAGATACAGGCTCTTCACTCCGTGGTATCGAAATTGAGGCGGACGTGATGCTCAAGGGTACTCGTGTCGATGGCATTTATACAGCCGACCCGGAGAAAGATCCTACTGCAACCAAATTCCACGATATCTCATACGATGAGGTTATCAGTCGCGGACTCAAGGTTATGGATATTACGGCTACAGCCATGTGCCGCGAAAACAACTTGCCTATTTACGTATTCAATATGGATATCGTAGGTAACCTTAAGAAGGTTATGGACGGCGAGGAGATTGGAACATTCGTTCATCCATAATGTATTTATAATGTTCAGTCAATAAAAAGTCCGTTCGTTTGAACGGACTTTTTATTGACTGAATTTATTCTGCTTCTTTTATAATCAACCAGCCGCCGGTTTGGGAAATGTCGGCATCAATGGCTGTATCCTCCTTGCTTATCGCATGCAATGTTCCATCAAATAATGAAATTTCTGTTGCATCGACAGCATTGTCATAAGCACTAAGTTTTACATTTCCATTTGTCATGACGAGGTTTTGGGTGTCAATGGCAACACTTCTATAATTGTCGTTAAAATTCTGAGCATTTGTCAGTATTGTAATATCTCCGCCTGTGGCTTCAATATAGTCGCAATTTATACCTTTTGCTCCTTTTCCCGAACAATCCATGGCGATAGTTCCGCCGGAGATGGTTAATTCTCCTTCGCATTTTATACCTCCGGCAGTTGTTTCGTTGTTAAGTATAGTGCCTTCGGCAATGCCTGTGAACTTACCTTTGTCAATTGTGATGTCGCTGTCGCAATTAAGCAGTTTCGAGCCATTGCCTTTTACTGTTCCGTGTATTATGCCGCCGTTCAATTTGAAATTTCCTGTGGTCTTTATTCCTGAACTCTTTTCGCCGGTTGTAGTGAACTTGATGTAGCCGCCGTTTATTGTTGCGTTTGGTGTTACCTGCGGGTCCGGGTTAGCCTCTTCGTATTCCACCTTTATGGCTTCTCCACCTGTTGTCAGTTCCAAAATTCCGGCATCAATGACAACCTCTCCTTCGCTGCAATCGATACCGTCATTGTTGGATTTGACAGTGATTCGCGGGCTTGCAGCTTTGGTGCGGCTTACAATGAATTTATCCTTTGTGCGAAAGCCGTCTTTGGCAGCTGAAAGAATGTTTATGTTTCCGCTGCGTATTCTAATATAGTCGTCACTGCATATTCCATGGCCGCCAAGGCTTGTGACGTTGAGAGTGCCGGCTCCGTCAAATATGAGCTGTCCTTCGCTGAAAAGTGTTCCTTTCTGGTCTTCCTCTTCACCGTCTGTACCCACTACAGGAGCGTTGTATGTCTCGCCGTCGCAAAGGACGTTTGTTGTGTTGTCATCAATTGTGAAATATACTGTTTTGCTTGTCTGGATATTTATCGCAGGGCCATTGGGGTTTGTCAGTTCAAGCCCGGTGAGTACAAGCTGGAACTTTTTCTCGCTATATATTTTCAAAGAACCGTTGCTGCACTTTCCCGAAACTATATATACGACTTTGCTTGATGTTGATTCAATTGTCAAATGTGTCGTCTCCTTTTTTACACCATTGACAGAAACACCGTTTTCACTGAACACAATTTCCGTTTCTGTTCCAGCATCCCAATTCTCGACGTAGTCGCCGTAATTGTCGTCTGACTCATCTGTTGGAATCACTTCCGTTTTCTCGGTGAAGTTGCTTTGGTCGTTGTTGTCAAAAACAACTGTCGGAGCAAGGCTGTATGTGAGTCTTTTGCTCTTGTCGGTCTGTGGTGATATGCTCTCGACCTTATCTGTATAAAAACAATGTTGTGCTCCGTCGCTCGTAGTCAATATGACAATTTTGTCCGATTCGTTGAATGTAATCTCTTTGGTGTTTTCCGTGTTGAGCGGGAGATATGTATCGTTATTGTTGTTTACATTCAAAACCTGTGCCTGCAAACCTATTGTGGAAAGCAAAGCTGTAGCTAAAATAATCCTTTTCATCTTTTTACAAATTTAGCGGTACGGTCATTTGCTTTTATTATATAGATGCCTTTAGGCAACTGTGCGATGCTTATGGTTGCGTTATCGGCATTCTGTCGCACACATATTATTTGTGAGCCTATAACGTCGTAAATTCTTATAATCTCACCGGCATTGCAGTTTACGGCAATCTCATCACTCGAAATGTAGTTGAAGAGGGCGGTAGTGCTGTACTCCAAATTGTCGATATTGGTGTAGTTGCTGAATGTTATACGGTCTATTTCACCCATTGTGGCCTGTGAGGTTGTGCCATTTAGCTGCTTGATGTTTACGGTTGTACCGTTGAATGTTATCTTGTCGAGATTGCTGAATTCAATGGATTCTGTATTTCCACCCTTCTCAACAAGCATCTGTTGTGCCATTGACGGTGTCATGGCAACGAACAGAAACAGTAATAATGTGTATATTTTTTTCATGCGTTATAACTGTTATAGGTCTATTGAGTATTCCAATCCTATGGCATGACCGCTTGGGTCGTTGCCACTTACGTCTTGGTAGAGATAGTACAAGGAGATAGAGTTGTCTTTGTTGATCTTGTATGATGCTCCGGCGCGGTATCGTGCCTTGTCAAAAGCCTGCCATTTGTCAAGACGTGTATAGAGTTCTGCCGAAGCAAATGGGGTAATTTTGCAATTCGGTATATCGTATTTTACGCTTAAACGTGAACGGAGCGAAAGGTTGTTCTTTGCCTCCTTGAACTCCGGCTCACTCTCTTCATTGCAGACCCATTCGCCTTTATAGCCACCTTTTTTCTCCCAACGGTATTTGGTTTCTTCGGTTGTTGCAGAACCTGTATGGGTGTATTGCAGACGCTCGCGTAGAGAAATCTCAAATCGACCTACCTTGTACTCTCCGGTAAGGGTGAGATAGACTCTGTTGCGGTTTGTCCAATATGCTCCGTCGATGTTATAGTCGTACTCGTTGATATCCTCATTGTAATCTTTTAAGCTCTTTTCGCTTAAATTATGGCCGTATATGAAGCAATATCCGATGTTTGTCTTAAGCTCGACTTGCGAATCGCCTCCGCCCAACTCTTTCCACTCTTTAATCTTATAGTCAAGTTTGGCACCGACAGCAATTCGTTCAATGTTGCTTACGGCTTCAATAGAACGTACTTCGGCATCAATGACGAACTTTGTCTTTTTATTGACTTTCTTTGAGAACTCAAAAGTACCCCATACACCGAACTCGTCACTTGCTTCCTGAGCCACAATGTTGCATGCCGGTGCAAAAGATATTGCAACGGCGAGCAGGGCTTTTGATAAAATGGTCTTAATTCTTGAGCTTGTATTCATCTACTGGCGCTTTTAATGTTGTGTCAACTGAATTGTTTGCCTCTTTGCCGCGGTAGTACATTTTGACAATAGCCGCATCTTTCAAGAAGTCAATGCTGCCGACTTCAACCTTTTCAATCTTGAGTCCTGTGCGTTTCTGAAGGTCTGCTATGAGCTCTTCTCTCTTGTCGGGAGTGATAAGGTTTACGTTGTCGTATTTGATGACTTTGTATGAGTAATGGCTGATAAGCAATTTGCTCTCACAAATCCAGATTGAAAGAATGAAGAGGACGTTTATAATCAACACCTCGCCATAACTCAATTCGCTTACTGTCAAGCCGTTGATTGCGCTTAATGCAATGATTATGAACAGATATGTCATCTCGCGTATGGCAACCTGCTCTGTGCGGTAACGTATAATGCTGAATATGGCAAAAAGTCCCAGTGCTATACCTGCTTTCAACTTGACGTCACCCAATACATATATAAGCATGAATGTGCTTATGGCAATAAGTATGTAGGTGAAGAAAAATTCTCCTCTCTTGCATTTGGGGTAATACAATCCGCGTACAACAATCATTATGGCAATCAGGTTGATAAGAAAAGCAATAAGCAAATCCTTGACATGCGGAATGTCGATAAATTTGTTTTCACTTATTCGTTTCTCTTTAATCCCTATTGACATTTTTGTATCCTTGTCATTGTCTTCAAAGTCAAAACTGTTGTCAAGGGTTTCGGTAATGATAAAATCTTCAACACCTGCTGTGATAGGGTATGTCTGTGCGTTTGACTGCTGACAGATACCTAAAGTCATGCAGAACAGTAGAAGTGTAATTACGTTTTTCATATCGGTTGTGTTTATAGTTTATTTTCAATTTTATTAATCATTCTCAGTCGCTCCTTGAAATTGTTACGTTTCAGATTTTTGTTGGTCAAGGCGCTACCTATACAGTATTTGCTGAATCCTGACCGCTTGATGCGCAAATCCCTAAGAATGTCGAGTGCCGGAGAAGGTACATTGCCATCGCGTTTCAATTCAATGATTGCGACCTTGTCAAGCTGGTCGCGTCCTTCGCTTTTAAGATGGTGGAATTTGAGATTGAAGTCTATTGTCAGGCGTTCGGTCTTTGCGAAATTGACCAATGTAATCCTGTTGAACCAGTTCTCGATGACAGGGGTTATCTCCTCAATTTCGTACCAGGCATGTTTTGCCATAAAAGGGATAACGGAATCGTGCTCCTGATGTATGGTGTCATGTCCTTGAATAGCTATACGTTTTTTCTTTGTCCGACCGTGATTGTTCTTGTTCTTTATCTCAAAAAACGTATCATTGTTGTCCATGTATGTCCTTATCCTTATCTTCTCCCTTGTAGTCCTGCCACAATGGTGCATGTTATACATCTGGTAGTCCTCAGTATCGAAGTAGGTCGTATGGTAGCTCGCTATGCGTTTGCCGTTTATGTCCTGAATGAAATACTTACCTTGTACGGCAAGCAGAAAGGAATGCAGCTGTTCTGCCGTAGCCACAAATTTTGTGTCAGTACGGTTCATCAGTTTTATTCCCGACATCTCCTGCAAAGTTATCGGGGGAAGTAATTGCGCTTTCTCTGCGATGCTGTATCCCATTGGATAAGTTATTTTATAACTTCACAAAAATATACAAAAGATTTAGAAATGGAATGTTTGATGTGTTATTTTTGGTTACAATAAAGTAAAATTATGAATAATTTGTAAAAAATGCGCTGTCATTGTTCTTTTTGTATTTGACAAAGCTTTTTTATATCTTCGCATTGTGTGAGTGGCAAAAAATATGTTTGTTTTTTTGAAATATATTTACAATGAATGTTCAGGAAATAATAGATAAGTATTACCCCTTGGAAAATGAGCTGAAGGAGATTTTTATGGTGCATGCCCGAAAAGTTACTGAACTGTCGCTTGAAATGGCTCATCGGCATCCGGAACTGAATCTCGACCTGGCGTTTATTGAAGAGGCTGCCATGTTGCACGACTTGGGAATCTTCCTGACAGATGCTCCTCGTATTCATTGTTATGGTAAAGCTCCCTATTTATCTCATGGGTATCTTGGTGCAGAGTTGTTACGCGGGCTTGGCTATGAGCGACATGCGAGAGTATGTGAACGACATACCGGTACCGGGCTTCTGAAAGAACAGATAGAGGCAAATGGCTGGGAACTTCCATTAAAGGACTTTCTTCCGGAAACTTTGGAAGAGCAACTGATATGCTTTGCCGATAAATTCTATTCAAAAACAAAGTTTCTGCACGAATCGCGAACATTGGAACAAGTGGTGGAGAGCATGCGTAAAATCTCTGATGCGTCGGCCGAAAAAGTAAGGCGTTGGGCTTCTGTTTTTATGTAATAATGTTTTACAAATGTGGTGTGCGCGGTTTGCCGTGTCTTGTTGTAGGTGTCAGGTGCTTGGTATGCGTCTTGTATGCTGAAAAACCACTTGATTCTCGTGATGGATATAAATCGTTTTATCATAGTCTTTGATAAATATCGAAAACAAACATCACCCGCTGCAAAATATTAAAGTAAACTTTATATATTTTGCTCGTTTGTTACTATCTTTGCACTCTATTGTGGGCATGAGTAAATGAATAACACTTCACTTAAGGCATTTTTTACGGCAATTCTATTGGCAGTAACCTTTTCTCTGGTTCCTGCCAAAGCGGTATCGTCGCCTTTACATTCATTGTATGCCCTGCAACTCATGCAAGATACTTTGCAAGCCGATTCCATTGCAACCGACAGTGTCAAGAAGGTGAAAAAAGACCCGATAGAGGCTCCTGTATATTATGAATGTACCGACTCTATGGTATGGTCACGTGGCGGAAATGCTTATCTCTATGGAAGTGGAAAAGTAAACTATGACAAGATAGAACTTACTGCCGATGTCATTTCGATGAATATGGACAGCAGTGTGGTGCATGCGGCCGGACGAGCCGATTCAACGGGCTACGTAACCGGAATCCCTATATTCATGGATGGAGGGACACCATACGAGTCGGACCGAATGTCATATAACTTCAAGACCAAAAAAGGTTTTATCAACAACGTATATACACAACAGGGCGATGGTTTCCTGATGGGTGGAAAGGCTAAGAAGGATTCTACCAATGTCTTCTATTCGCAAGATGGTATGTACACGACATGTGATGCTGAACATCCGCATTTCTATATCAAGCTTACACGTGCCAAGGTGCGTCCTAAGAAGGATGTGGTTTCCGGTCCGCTGTATCTTGTTGTTGAAGATGTGCCGTTGCCGTTGGCTCTGCCTTTCGGATATTTCCCTTTTACCGAAAGTTTTTCTTCGGGTATAATAATGCCGTCTTATGGAGATGAAACGGAGCGAGGCTTTTATCTGCGTAACGGAGGTTACTATTTCGCTATAAGCGATAAGTTCGATTTGCGTCTTACGGGTGAGATCTTTACAAAAGGTTCTTGGGGTGTGGGTGCCGCATCAACATATGCCAAGCGATATAAATTCTCCGGCAATGTGGGTCTGAGCTATCTTGTTACCAAGAAAGGCGAGAGGGGATTGCCCGACTATTCTGTGGGTAAGAACTTCCGTGTGCAGTGGAGTCATAGACAAGATGCAAAGGCCATGCCCAATACCAATTTTTCGGCAAGTGTCAACTTTGCAACTTCAAATTACGAACGTGCCAACTTGAACAGCCTTTACAATCCTGCACTCAATTCGCAAAGTGTCAGGACATCAAGTATAAACTTCTCTCATTCATTCCCGAATATCGGTCTTTCAATATCGGCAACGATGAACCTTTCGCAAAGCGTGCAGGACTCGATGCTTTCGTTGACATTGCCTACCTTGAATGTGTCGCTTTCTAAAAAGTATCCTTTCAAACGTAAGAAACGTGCCGGTGATGAAAAATGGTATGAGAAAATCTCGCTCTCATATAGCGGTCAGGTAAGCAACAGCATCAGTGCGAAGGAGGATAAAATTCTGAAGTCAAACTTTATCGATGACTGGAGAAATGGAGTAAAGCACAATATCCCTATCAATGCTACATTCCAACTCTTTAACTTCCTGAACATCACTCCAAGCTTTAACTATACCGAACGCTGGTATTTCAAGAAGATAAACCAGGATTGGAATGAAACGACCAATCAGGTCGTTCGCGATACCATACATGGTTTCCATCGTGTTTATAACTATAACCTCTCGTTGTCGGCCAATACAACGCTTTATGGTTTCTATAAACCTGCGGCTTTCATGAAGAACAGCCGCATACATACGGTTCGCCATGTCTTCAAACCATCGGTATCTCTGTCGTATGCCCCTGATTTCGGTCATGAGCGATATGGATATTATGATACTTATGTATATACCGACGAGTATGGCGAGGCGCGTACCGTGGAATACTCTCCTTATCAAGGCAGTATATACGGTATTCCGTCCAAGGGCGAAACGGGTAGTGTTTCGTTCAGCGTGAGCAATAATGTGGAGATGAAATGGCGAACGAAAACAGACTCGCTGAAGAAAATAAGTATCATTGATGAATTGGGAGCCTCCTTGTCATATAACCTCGCGGCCAAAGTGCGTCCTTGGAGTAATCTCTCCACACGCTTGAGATTGAAGCTTACAAAGAGCTATACGTTCAGTTTCAATGCGACGTGGGCTACCTATGCATACCAATTCAACGATAGAGGACAGGTCGTCGTGGGTGATCGTACAGAATGGTCTTATGGACGTTTTGGACGTTTTCAGGGTATGAGCCAGAACCTCTCTTATACATTCAACAACGGTACGCTCGGCAAGATAAAGGAACTTATCAAGAAAATCAAGAACGAAGAAGAGGATATTGACGGGGAAGATGTTGTTAATGAAGAGGAGCATGCCGGACATGAACATCAGTCTTTGAGAAATTCAAAGACTAAAAAGGCCAAAAATGCCGAAGTCGATGAAGATGGATATATGCCGTTCAAGTTGCCTTGGAGCCTTACTCTCTCATATGGTATAAATATGGCAGAGGACAGGAGTGCCCAAATCAATATACGAAACATGAGATATCCGTACAAGTTCACTCA
>JAEIGA010010742.1_pt1 | contig 13893 bp, 12 predicted proteins | sample 9270691 | NCBI WGS metagenome assembly JAEIGA01 (sample SAMN17057246, study PRJNA624740) | gut metagenome | biome: biome; isolation source: fecal sample | host: Bos grunniens | place: China: Xizang | collected 2019 | reverse complement strand
GATGTTCAGGGGGAATCCTCTGGTGTAGGCTTTGCCACCCATTGAGAGGTTTGTCTTGGAGGCAAAGGCGATGGAGTAGAGTTCTTCTGCTTTGTTGCCCCGTATGATGAGGGAGTCGATAGTAAATTTTGCCCAATTGCCCCCCTTTTTCATATTTATGGAGAGATCGCTGTCCTTGAGATGTACCCTTCTTATGTTGAGCTCGTCCGGATCCAATGATATGTTTCCGCTTGTGAGGAACCTCTCGATATGCACCTTGTACATATTCTTGTTCTGGTCATCGAAGAGTGTGACATAGGCTTTACTGAGTGATACCCTTTGCACTCCGAGATTGAGGGTGGAGGTTGTCTCCTCCTCAGTGGTGTCGTCCTCTTGAGTCCCCTCTCCGAATATATCCCAGTTGGCTTTTCCCCAAGGGGATATGTAGCCGTAGATGTTTGGCTCAGAGAGACGGATTCTTCGGATGTTTATCTTTCCGAAGATAAGGCTCGGTATGTCAAGTGATATGACAAACTGCTTGAAGGTGACGGGTGTATGTGCCTGCTCGGGAATTTGAGGGAGGTACTTTTCATTTTTTGCATCTATCTCTGCGTATGCATGTGAATGGACGGCTCCGTTGTACAGCTTTATGCTGAGTAGGGGAATCTCCTCCAACAGTGATACGGAGAGGGAGTCCATTGTTATTTCACCATTTTCCACAAAGGAGTTGCAGATCCCCGTGAGTTTCGGTCTGAACCATTCGGATGACAGGATAGCGGTAACAGTCAGTGGTACGACAATTACCAGTACCGCCAATGTAATAAGGATATTTCGGATTACTCTCAAGTCGGCTATAATTTAAGACCCCCGAACAGAGTCGGGGGTAATAATGGTATATTTTATTCCCCTTTGTCAGGGGTTGGCCAATGCATCAGAATGAGCAGGCGTGCTGTATTCTAATAGTTTGTTTTCTTTGGCTCAAAGTATGCTTGTGGATGTGCACATGCAGGGCATTTTTCAGGTGCTTTTTTGCCTGTGTATACGAATCCGCAGTTGCGGCATTGCCAGTCAATAGCCTCTTCGCGTGAGAAGACTTCACCTTTTACTACTCTGTCGTAAAGGGTTCTGTATCGTGCCTCGTGCTCAGCTTCCACTTTAGCAACCATTCTGAATGTAACAGCGATCTCAGGGAAGCCCTCCTCATCTGCTACTTTTGCAAATTCAGGATAAAGTTCTGTCCACTCTTCATTCTCACCCTCTGCAGCTGCTTTAAGGTTCTCAGCTGTAGTGGAGATGATTCCTGCAGGGTATGATGCAGTAATCTCTACCATACCACCCTCAAGATATTTGAAGAATTTCTTTGCGTGCTCTTTTTCCTGTTCAGCTGTCTCAAGGAAGATGGCTGAAATCTGTTCGTATCCCTCTTTTTTTGCTACACTTGCAAAATATGTATAACGACCTCTTGCTTGAGATTCACCTGCGAAAGATTTAAGCAGGTTCTGTTCTGTTTTGGTACCTTTAATGCTCATAATACTTGTGTTTTTATAATCGTTACAAAGTTAAAAGAAAAAATGATTTCCGATAATTTATTTGATACTATATTTGTGCCGAAATTACAGCATATATCAATAATTGTATATGAATTACGCACTTGTGACTGGAAGCAGTTCCGGAATGGGGCTTGAATATGTGAGACAATTGGCCCAAAGGGGATACAACATCATTATGGTGGCCCTCTTTCAGAATGAGACCGATGCGGCAAGAGATGTGGTGAAAAGTGAGTTCCCGCAGACAGATATCCTGTCTATAGGTCTTGACCTTTCCACTTCGGATGCCCCTCTTGTATTGTATGAGAAGGTAAGAAGTGAGAGGCCCGATGCTTTTGTGGAGGTTTTGATCAATAATGCGGGTGTGCTCTATCCAAGGCACTTCAGAAATATGTCCAAAGAGCAGGTGAGCAGGATTATCATGATTCACAACCACACCACAGCTATGCTCTGCCACTACTTCCTCCCTGAGATGCTTGAGAGAAAGAGAGGTTATATACTCAATATTTCATCATTGGCGGCAGTATTCCCTTACCCTTTCATCACATTGTATGCGGCGACCAAAGCTTTTACGAAAGTGTTTACCAGGGCACTCCGAACCGAACTAAAAGGTACTGGAGTAGTGGCCTCCTCGATATATTTTGGTGCGGTATCCACCCCATTGTATAACCTGAAAGATAGCCTGAGGAGGCTGGCCATCAATCTGGGTGTGATGATAACACCTCAGAAGGCGTGCAAAATAGCACTCAGGATGCTCTTCAAAGGGAAGTCGGGAAAGACACCTGGGCTTGTCAATAAGTTTGCGGCACTGCTGGCAAAAGTACTGCCCCATACAGTTGTAGCCTGGATTGATAAATTTGTAACCAATAAATGGAATCTGGCATAAAGGATGAAAAATGTAACATCAAGACTTTGGTCGATAATTAAAGGGGCCCTCCCCGGTACGGTCCAGACTTGTATCTGGGTGGTAAAACTCACTGTTTCCGTATCTTTCTGTATTGTCATTTTGAGATATCTGCAGGTTATCCCCTGGATATCAGCCCTTCTGGAGCCTGTATTTCACGTGGTAGGTCTCCCCGGTGAGGCTGCCCTTGCATTTGTTTCCGGGTATTTTGTCAATGTCTATTCCGCTATTGCAGTGGCTGTGACGCTCGATCTTAGTGTCAGAGAGATGACAATTCTGGCGGCGATGGTCCTTTGTGCCCACAATATGATAGTGGAGAGTGCTGTACAGAAAAAGACAGGTACACCTGCGGTAAGAATAGTCATCTACAGAACCCTCTCTGCTGTTGCACTTGGTCTGGCTCTGAACTGGATCATCCCTGCCGAGAGTACACAGGTGGTCGCTCAAGGGGTTCAGGAGGGTGAACTTCTCTTCTGGCCTATGCTTAAAGAGTGGGCCATTTCGACTGTAGGGCTGGTGATAAAGATGGTACTTATCATATTCTCCCTCAATATACTGCAGAGGATACTCTCGGAGTTTGGTGTCATAAAATGGATTTCAAAATTCCTTAGACCCCTTCTGGCAGTTTTCGGGCTCCCTGCACAGTCATCGTTTCTGTGGATTATCGCAAATGTGGTGGGTCTTGCCTATGGGGCAGCGGCAATGATAGATGAGGCGAGCACAGGAAAACTCTCGCAGAAGGATGTAGATCTCACCAATTATCACATCTGTATTTCCCATAGCAATATGGAGGATGTATTCCTGCTTGCTTCTGTGGGTGCAATATGGTGGATACTGATCCTTTCAAGATGGGTAATGTCCATAATATTGGTTTGGGGATACCGTTTTGAGTTATGGATTAGAAATAAATTTGTACCTTTGCAGACTAATATTTGATCAAATGGAATCACAAAAAGTTAAATGTCTTATAATTGGCAGTGGCCCAGCTGGTTACACTGCTGCGATATATGCTTCACGCGCTAATTTGAACCCAGTCCTTTATGAGGGTATGTTGCCCGGAGGACAGTTGACTACCACTACAGAAATTGAAAACTTTCCAGGCTATCCTCAAGGTGTGGATGGAAACCAGATGATGGAGGATCTCCGCAAGCAGGCTGAACGTTTTGGTGCAGACATCAGATGGGGTGTTGTTACAGAGGTGGATTTCTCTCAGAGACCATTCAAAGTGGTTATAGATGGAGAGAAAGAGGTGATAGCTGAGACTGTAATTATCGCTACCGGTGCATCGGCAAAATATCTCGGCCTTCCATCTGAGGAGAAGTTCAGAGGACAGGGTGTTTCTGCTTGTGCTACTTGTGACGGTTTCTTCTATAGGGGAAAGGTGGTTGCAGTTGTCGGTGGTGGCGATACCGCTTGTGAGGAGGCTACATATCTGGCAGGTTTGTGCAAGAAGGTATATCTTGTCGTAAGAAGAAATGTATTGAGAGCTTCTGATGTTATGCAGAAGAGGGTTCTTGCTACCGAAAATATTGAGATTTTGTGGGAAACTCAGACCAAGGAGATCGTTGGTGACGATATGGGTGTGAATGGTGTGATTCTTGTAAACAAAGCAGGTGAAGAGATCAGGAAGGATATTGACGGTTTCTTCCTCGCTATCGGCCACCATCCTAATTCAGAGGTTTTCAGCAAATGGGTAAATGTTGATTCTCAAGGATATATTGTGACTGACGGGGTAAGTTCCGCTACAAATGTTCCTGGCGTCTTTGCGGCAGGTGATGTTCAGGATCCACACTATCGTCAGGGTATTGTGGCTGCAGGTTCAGGCTGTAAGGCTGCTATGGACGCAGAGAAGTTCCTTGCAAATCAAAACTTGTAAAAATGAAGATCAAACTTTTTCTAACAATTGTTATTGCCCTGATATTGGGAAGTTCCTGCAAGAGTGAGTATGAAGCACTTTTGCAGAGCAATGATATAGCCGGAAAGTACGATGCAGCCTTCACATATTTTGAAGCTGGCAAGTATTCAAGGGCCATTGCACTTTTTGAGTCACTCAAACTCGCTGTAAAGGGTACTGCACAGGATGATACAGTGCAGTATTATACAGGAATGGCAAACTACAGATGGGGAGACATATTCACAGCAGAGACCTGCTTTGACTCTTTCATCAAGACATTTCCGCTGAGTGTCTTCACAGATAGGGCGAACTACTATTACATTGAGTGTCTGTACCAGCAGACATTGAGATATGAGCTTGACCAGACCCCTACATACAAGGCAATGGATTATATCGAATCATACCTCAAAAAACATCCCGATACTGAGTACAAGGGTGAGTTCGAGGCTATGCTTGTCGATATGAATGAGAGACTGGACAAAAAGGCGTTCGAGGCGGCCAGAGTGTACTACCACACAGAGGACTACAAGGCTGCACAGTATGCTTTCCGCAATGTCCTTAAAGAGGACGCATCCAATATCTACAGAGAGGATGTTTTGTACCACTTGGCCCTCTCATCATACAAATATGCCTTCAACAGCGTCTACGAGAAGCAGAAAGAGAGATATATGACTTTTACGGATGACTACTATAACTTTATTAGTGAGTTTCCCGAGTCAAAGTACAGGAGGGAGCTTGACAACCTCTCAAAAAGGGTAGAGAAGATTCTTAAAAAGAAATAATAGCAAATTTTATATATAAAATGGAACAGAGAAAAATCAGCAACAACACAGAGACCAGAAATCTTGCAGAAATCGCTGCACCTACTGGCAATGTTTACGAATCAGCAATGATCATTGCCAAAAGGTCAAACCAGATTGCAGCATCTATCAAACAGGAACTCAGCCACAAACTGGAGGAGTTCTCAAACTATGCAGATACACTGGAGGAGACTTTTGAGAATAGGGAGCAGATTGAGATCTCAAAGCACTACGAGAGATTGCCAAAACCTACCCTTTCAGCTATCGACGAATTCCAGCACGGGGAGATTTTCTATCGTAAAGCATCAGAGGAGTAAATATTATGTCTTCATTGAAAGGGAAACACATCCTTTTGGGTGTTACAGGTAGTATAGCGGCATACAAGGCTGCTATGCTTGTCCGTCTCCTGGTCAAGGAGGGGGCAGAGGTTAAGGTGATTATGACTGAAATGGCCAAACAGTTCATAACTCCGCTCACTATGGCTACCCTTTCAAAGAACCCTATACTGGTAGAGTTCTACAACCCCGAAAACGGAGACTGGAACAGTCACGTCTCCCTCGGTTTGTGGGCGGATATCTATCTGATAGCCCCAGCTACAGCCAACACACTTTCCAAGATGGCAACAGGTGTTGCAGATAACCTTCTTCTGACCACTTATCTGTCGTCAAGGTGTCCTGTAGTGGTTGCCCCTGCGATGGATTTGGATATGTACAAACATCAGGCTACACAGCACAGCCTCTCACTCCTGAAAGAGAGGGGTGTTTGGGTTTCGGAACCCGAATCGGGTGAGCTGGCAAGTGGCCTTGAAGGGAAGGGGAGAATGGCTGAGCCGGCAGAGATTGTATCTTATGTAAAATATGTACTTGGGGCAAATGGTACATTGAAGGGGAGGAGGGTTCTGATTACAGCAGGACCTACCAGAGAGGATATAGACCCTGTCAGATATATCACCAATCACTCTTCAGGCAAGATGGCATATGCTATTGCTGAGTCTCTTGCAAGCAGAGGGGCAGAGGTGGAGGTGGTTAGCGGCCCTGTGTCGCTTGGTATCTCGATGCCCAATGTAGAAGTGAAGAGTGTGACATCTGCTGGTCAGATGTACGAGCAGGTGATCTCGTCCTACACTCAGAACAAACCCGACATCACTGTCCTTTGTGCAGCAGTTTCAGATTTTACCCCTGCGGTGAAGGCAGACAAGAAGATAAAGAGGGAGGGGGACAATATGGTGTTGACACTCAGTCCGACACAAGATATAGCGGCCTCTGTGGGTAAGATAAAGAGAGAGGGATCTATTCTGGTCGGATTTGCATTGGAGACAGATAATGAGATGACCAATGCCCAGGGGAAACTTCAGAGGAAGAACCTCGATATGATAGTCCTCAATTCATTGCAGGACAAAGGTGCCGGTTTTGCGGTAGATACCAATAAGATCTCCATCATATTCAGAGATGGTGAGACTTTGGAGTATCCCCTCAAAACGAAGGCGCAAGTAGCGGAAGATATAGCGGATAACATCGAAAAGCTTCTCGAATGCTCAGGAAACTAACCATACAGAATTATGCACTTATCGACTCACTGGATATAACATTTCCCGAAGGGTTGATAATCATCACAGGAGAGACTGGCGCAGGTAAGTCTATCCTATTGGGGGCAATATCGCTTCTCCTTGGACACAAGGCAGAGGCGTCTGTTTTTAATGACCCCGCCAAAAATTGTGTGGTAGAGGCTGAGTTTGATGATGACCTTATACTCAGAAGGGTCATCTCTCCAGCAGGGAGATCTCGCTCATTTATGAATGATGAACCCGTTACCCTGGCTGAACTTACAGAGATTTCAAACAAAATTATAGATATACACGGACAGCATCAACATCTTCTTTTGAGTGATGCGGCATTCCAATTGTCTGTGCTTGACCACTATTGCGGAGCAATGGAGGATTTGGAGAGGTACAAAGGGGTGTTCGATGAGCATAGGTCCAAATCGGAGGAGCTTGTAAAGCTCCAGAAAGAGATAGATGCACTCTCTTCAGATGCGGAGTACAGGGATTTTCAGTTGAGGCAGCTTGAGGAGGCAAAACTGGTGGATGGAGAGCTTGAAGAACTCGAGGTGGAGCAGAGCCAGTTGGCAAATGCCGAATCGATAAAAGGGAGTATCCACTCTGTAGCAGAACTTTTCAACCCTTACGAGTCATCTTTGGTGCAGAACCTAAAAGATGCATCAAATATCCTAAGCCGACTCTCTGGGTATCTTCCCTCTTTTGAAGAGTTGGCGGCCCGACTTGAATCGGCCCGACTTGAGGTGGAGGATATTGAACAAGAGGTAGAGAGGGCAGGAGAGGGGATAAATATCTCCCCGGAGAGGCTTGAGCAGGTGGAGGAGAGGATGTCCCAGCTTTACTCTTTGACCAAGAAGCACCACTGCAACACGATAGCAGAGCTCATTGCTATAAGGGACAGTTTGAGAAATACCCTTGACGGAGCTGAGGAGCTTCTGCAGAGGAGGGATAATCTGGAGAAAGAGATTGCAGAGCTGGACCGTGAGAGAATCCATCTTGCCCAGGAGCTCTCTAAAAAGAGAAGTGAGGGGGCACCAAGACTCTCAAAGTGCATCGAGGAGGCTGTAAGATCCCTAGAGATGCCAAGGGCAATATTCAGTGTTGAGGTAGCCGAATCTGGCAAACTTACCCCCAAAGGTGGTGATACTTTGAGATTCCTCTTCTCGGCAAATGGGGACAGCAGACTCTCAGATATATCAAAAGTGGCATCAGGGGGAGAGCTCTCCAGGGTTATGCTTGCACTAAAATCGGTAATGGCAAGGTTGACCACCCTCCCCACTATGATATTTGACGAGATTGATACAGGTGTTTCCGGCAAGATTGCCGACAGGATGGGGACAATGATAGGGGAGATGGGTGAGAATATGCAGATATTCTCCATTACCCACCTTCCACAGATAGCAAGCAAAAAAGGTGCACATTTCCTCGTATACAAGGAGTTTGTGGGAGATGGCGCCAAAACACACATAAGGCAACTCTCGGAGCAGGAGAGGGTTATGGAGCTGGCTCGTATGTTGAGCGGGGCAAACCTTACCGATGCTGCAGTGGAGAATGCCAAAGAACTATTGAAGAACAATTTATAAACATAAATCAATACTATGAGACTAATTATCGAACCCTCTTACAGGGAAGTATCAGAGTGGGCAGCTGCCTACATTGTAAACAAGATCAACACTTTTGCTCCTACCCCTGAACGTCCTTTCGTTCTTGGTCTTCCTACCGGTTCTACCCCTCTTGGAACCTACAGAGAGCTTATCAGACTTTACAAAGAAGGTAAAGTGTCATTTGCCAATGTAGTGACCTTCAATATGGACGAGTACATCGGTCTTGATGAAGGACACCCTGAGAGCTACCACTCATTCATGTGGAACAACTTCTTCAACCATATCAATATCAAGGAGGAGAATGTGAACATCCTTAACGGTAATGCATACGACCTTGAGGCTGAATGTGAGAGATACGAGAATAAGATTGCATCTTATGGTGGTATCCACCTTTTCATGGGTGGTATCGGTCCTGATGGCCATATCGCTTTCAATGAGCCTTGCTCATCACTTACTTCACGCACACGTGTGAAATCACTTACAACAGACACTATCATCGCCAATTCAAGATTCTTTGACAATGATGTGAACAAAGTTCCAAAGAGAGCCCTTACAGTAGGTGTTGGTACCATTATGGACTCAGAAGAGGTTCTTATCCTTTGCAATGGTCACGCAAAAGCACGTGCTTTGTCACATGCTGTGGAGGGTTGTGTAAACCACTACTGGACTATCAGCGTACTTCAGATGCACAAAAAAGGTATCATCGTTTGTGATGAGGCTGCCACTGTTGAGTTGAAAGTGGGTACATTCAACTATTTCAAGGATATCGAGAAGGACAACCTTGATCCTGCAACCCTTTTGAAATAGTATACATATATGGATAAGCAGAGGGCAATTCTCTCTCTCCGTGCCTTTATGGAGAGGGAAGAGATATCAGCAATGATGATTCCCTCCAACGATCCCCATTTTGGAGAGTACATTCCTGACCACTACAAGTGCCGGGAGTGGCTCTCTCATTTTACGGGGTCGGCTGGAACACTTGTGGTCACTTCGGTCAAAGCCGCATTGTGGACAGATTCAAGATATTTTGTCCAGGCTGAGAAGGAGCTCGAAGGGACAGGTATAACCCTTATGAAACTCAAGATGGAGGGGACTCCATCCATCAATGAGTGGCTAAGGGGAGAACTTGATGAAGAGAGTGTGGTGGCAGTAGACGAGGATCTTTTCTCGTATCAGGAGTATGGGCAACTGGTAGACGAGTTGTCGCCTATCAATGTCACAATGATAGAGGATCCTTTTGATGAAATATGGGAGGGGAGGCCCCAGCTTGAATTCCATAAAGTGGAGTGTATGGATGAATCGGTGGCAGGTGAATCTGTCTCATCCAAGCACAGACGGGTGTGCGGAGCACTTGTCGGGCCATACAGGTTTGCATATATAGTGACTGCTCTCGATGAGATTGCGTGGCTGTGCAATATAAGGGGGACAGATGTGGAGTATAATCCATTGGTCCTCTCATATGCGGTGGTGACTCAGGAGAGAATCACCCTGTTTGCCTGCGAGGAGAAATTTACCCCAGAAGCGCTCTCAGTACTTTATAGTCAAGGTGTGGAGATAAGAGATTATCGCTCGTTCGCAAAATATCTCTCTGACCTGGAGAAGAGCTGTGTAAGGATCTTCTCATCAAACAAGGTGACATCAAAGCATTACTTTGCTGCGCTGGAGAATATCCATCCTACATCGATGTTCCCTTCGGTTCTTCCTGATCCCACACCGGGAGGCACCATAAATCTTATGAAATCGGTAAAGAACAGTGTTGAGTTGGAAGGCTTCAGAAAGGCTTGTGAAGAAGATGCTAAGGCTTGGGCAAAACTTATGTCCTACCTGAAGGAGAATATCATCGATAAGAGCGAAGAGGAGTATGCCCAATCTCCCATCACGGAGTATCAGGTGGCCCAGAAGCTCATCAGCTTCAGAAAGGAGTCTCCCGATTATAGGGGAGAGAGCTTTGAACCTATTGTGGCATATGGGGCAAATGGTGCCCTCCCTCACTATTCTGCAACAGAAGAAAACTGCGCTGTAATCAGTAAGAGGGGATTTCTCCTGATAGATTCAGGTGCGCAGTATCTGTATGGTACTACAGATACCACCAGGACAATCCCTATGGGCCCACTAACAGAGGAGGAGAAAAGAGATTATACAGCGGTGCTTAAAGGTATGGTGGATCTCTCTATGGCCAAATTCCCGAAGGGGACCAGAGGGGCTCAGCTTGATATTCTGGCAAGAGGTCCGGTATTCGCTTTGGGCAAGAGGTATCTCCATGGTACCGGACACGGAATAGGTCATTATCTATGTGTCCACGAGGGCCCTCAGAGTATCAGAATGGAGGAGAACCCTGTGATGTTGCAGCAGGGGATGGTGATGTCCAACGAGCCTGCAGTCTATGTGGAGGGTTCACACGGTATCAGGATTGAAAATACTATAGTGGTAGCCCCCTGGATTACCAGCGATACAGATTATTATCAGTTTGAGACAATAACAAAAATCCCGATCAGTTCAGAGCCGGTTATCGCTTCGATGTTGTCAGATCAGGAGAAAGAGTGGCTTTATTCCCACGATTTTATGACCCAATTGTCTGAATAGAGGATATTCCTGACACCTTTATTGGTGAAACCGGAACCGTTATCAGCCTTTTCGAATCTTATGTTGGATTGGAAAAGGCTTTTTTCTTCCCCGTTGATATGGGCTGGGAACCCCCTTCCATATTGGTCCAGCAGTGAGAGACAATAGCTCATGATGTCATATCCCTGAAATGCGTACTGGTTGGGGTCGGTTTTGAAATGGTATCTGAATTCGCCAATGAATCTCTCTACATCAGGATGAGTGTAGTCTATATTGTACTGCAGAGACAAGTGAGTGTTGAGCTCATGAAGATATGAGAGTTCCACCACCTCAAAATTTCTCCATTTTGGTAGTCCGTACAGACTTATCTCCAGCTTGGTGTTATCACCTTTGGCCAGGTGGAGGTTTCTCAGAACATCAGATACAAATGCTTCACTTTCAGAAACCACAAATGCAGTGTTCACTTTGGTGGTATCCATCATCTTGACCATAGTGGTGTCGATGCCTCTACCCTCGAGGATGCCATAACTCAGGGTGTCATACTCTACCCCTCTGGTAGAGAGGTTGTTGAGTGCCTCGTTTACCATTTTTGATTTCCCAGTCCACTTTTCATATATGACAAGTGGTCTGGATCCGTTGGTTTTAGCCTCTTGAGCTATACCGTCGTATGTGGTAGCCATGAGTGTCTCCTGGGCTGGAGGAAACTGAAAAAAGAATGGATGGTTCAGTGACAGATGGTGGGCCTTAGGGTCCAATGGGGATACCAGTGGAATATGGTTTTCATCTGCCCATTCTGCAAGTGGTGCGAGATTCTTTTCGAATACAGGACCGATAATCACCTCGCTACCGTTGAGGACCCCCGATACGATAAGGGAGAAGACGCTGGGATAGTCGTTCATGTCTACAATATTGAGTTTATAACGGCTATCTCCTTTGCGGCTGTTGAAATCGTTGAAGGCAACCATTGATCCGGCATAGAAGTCCATCTGGTTGACATTGGCATTTTCTGCACCTGCAGCGGTATTGAAAGGTAGCAGCAGTGTTATCTTGTAACTTCTGATGATATTCTGCTGGTAGATGGATAAATCTATATCTGATGATACATTTTCATCCATTGTCCCAATGGTGTCTGTCACATTTGTTGTATCTGCAACAGATATGGCTGGCATTTCAGCTTTCGGGGTGGAGAGCAAATCACCCTTCTTGCTTCTGTTATATGCTGCAATGTACTCTTTGTCGGGGATTAGCAAAACTTGCCTTTTTGAGAGAACTGCCTCTTCTCCAAGCTTGTTTATGGCCATAAGGGCATCTGCGGGGACAGAGTATTTCTGAGCTATATCGTAGATGTTCTCATACCATTTGGCAGTGTGCTTTTTGTAATTTTTCTTCTCAGGCTCCGGAATGGGGGCTGGTGCAGGGGTGCTCTCCCGGGGGATGCGAGGAGCCTCAGCTATCGCATTTTCAACAGGTATATATATCAATGTGCCGCTTTTCAGCCCATCCTTGAGAGATGGGTTATGCTCCATGATTGTCTCCACAGAGACGTTGTAGGTCTTGCTTATGGAGTATAGGGTTTGCCCCTTAAGCACCATATGGGCATAATGCAATTTGCCGCTTATATTGACCTTTTCGGCAGATTTTTCTACAGCGGTGGGTACAAAATCCTGCCCCGCCAGACGGAAGAGACTCCCTGTGGCGAGGAGGGTAACCAATATCAATATATATCCTGTTTTTCTTATCATATGAGTCTGGCAATCATATTTTCGATGTTGGTCTCAATCCTTTCATAAGATTCTGGACCATATTCACTCTTTTCAAATTTCTTGCCGGTGATGTTTTCAAAGAGCTCGATGTATCTTCCTGAGATTTCATCCACCTTCTCTGTGGTCATCTCTGGAACCTGTTGGCCAGGCTGGCCGCTGAAGCCGTTGTCCATAAGCCACTCCCTTACGAACTCTTTCGAGAGCTGTTTCTGCTGTTCACCTTTGTCAAATTTCTCCTGATAACCATCTGCATAGAAGTAGCGTGATGAGTCAGGGGTGTGAATCTCGTCCATAAGGTAGATCTCACCGTTTCTGCTACCGAACTCGTATTTTGTATCTACAAGGATGAGACCTTGTTTTGCAGCCATCTCTGTACCTCTTTCGAAAAGGGCCAAAGCGATCTGCTCAAGTCTTTCGTACTCGTCTGCTGGGACAAGACCTTTGGCGATAATCTCCTCTTTTGAGATGTCCTGATCGTGGTCACCGATCTCAGCTTTTGTGGTAGGGGTGATGATAGGTTTCTCGAATTTCTGGTGCTCTTTCATTCCGTCTGGGATGGGAACGCCGCAGATGGATCTTTCACCTCTCTGGTATGCCCTCCATGAACTTCCTGTAAGATAGCCCCTTACGATCATCTCGATAGGGTAGCCTTTACATTTGTATCCTACAGTTACCATTGGATCTGGAGATGCAATCTTCCAGTTGGGAACTATATCAGATGTGCTGTCGAGGAACATTGATGCGATCTGGTTGAGTACCTGCCCTTTGTATGGGATACCTTCGGGAAGCACTACGTCAAATGCAGAGATCCTGTCTGTTGCTACCATTACAAGGATGTCATCTGCAATGGTATAAACATCTCTAACTTTACCTACATACTTGGCTGTCTGTTTGGTGAAATTGAATTCGGTACGTGTTATTGCTCTCATAATTAAAAAATAGCCATACCCGGAAGATTACTCTTCAGGTATGGCATAATTATTTTAGGTTAAACTATTTATTTCTTGTCTTGATGTACTCTTCATTGAGACCTGTAAGGATGTCTTTTGTGATATCAAGAGCAGGATTGCCCTCCATTACAACCTGTGTGGTAGCAGATGTGGTAAGGATAAGTGCAAACTGATGAGATTTGTTGTACTCTTTCACATAAGTTTTGATGGCATCCATAACTGTGTTGATCATTACAGTCTCCTCTTCAGCCATCTCCATCTGTTTCTGTTGGGTATAGTTCTGAAGTTCCTGTTGTCTCTGCATCAATGAAGCCTGCATAGTCTCAGCCTGTGAT
>JAEIGA010010741.1_pt1 | contig 13893 bp, 13 predicted proteins | sample 9270691 | NCBI WGS metagenome assembly JAEIGA01 (sample SAMN17057246, study PRJNA624740) | gut metagenome | biome: biome; isolation source: fecal sample | host: Bos grunniens | place: China: Xizang | collected 2019 | reverse complement strand
TTTTATAAGATATGTCGCAGTAGAAATTCCATAAAAGATAATTGATGCGATATTCCAAAGAATAAAGAATGCACGAGATCTTTTTTGTCTTCTTACTTTCTTTGGATTTTTTTGTTTTTCATCGTTTTCAACAATGATGTTTCCACCATCTTCTAAGACTTCTATTTCTTTTTCTAAAGTTTCGTTTGATTTGTTCTTATTCTTTCGCATTATTACCTCTATTTAACCCTTTTAAGTGCATCAAGTCTTGATATCATAATAACTCTTTTACAAGTGGTGCATTCTAGTTTCCAATCAACACCAATTCTTAATACCTTCCAAGTTGCGCCTCCACATGGATGGCTTTTTTTAAATGTTAATATATCTCCTACTTTAACAGTTGTTGGATCAATCATTAGTCTCTCCTGGGAATTTGATGTTGTTTTTTTCTAGAATTTCTTTTATAGCTGTATTGATATCGCGTGTAAGTTGATAATGTGATTCGTTTTTAGCTGTAGCAACAACATTAATTGTAATACTTCTTGCAGTTAATGCTGATACACCATTGCATCTTGGCATTACTAAAATATTTTCGTTATCTTTTAACATAACAGGAAGTTCATTGTTTACTACTTCCATTGCACGATTAACATCAGCTTGATAAGATACATCAAATGTTGTTGAGAATACTGTATTATTTAAAGAACAGTTAATTAAATTTGAAACTTCTGAATTTGAAAGAATTTTTACTTGTCCTTGCCAGTTTCTAATCTTTGTTGTTTTTAAACCAAGGTCAATTACTTCACCTTTAAATCCACCAACATCAATAATATCACCAACATCAAAGTGGTGTTCTAGTATAATAAATAAACCACTTATAAAGTCAGTTATTAGTTTTTGTGCTCCAAGACCAAGAACAAGCCCGGCAATTCCAAGACCTGCAAGAGCTGGAATTACGTTTACACCAAGGATAAATAATATAATTACTGCCGAAACAATAATTACAACATATCTAACAATACTAACTAATACTTTATCAAGAGTACGCTTTCTTTTTTGATCTTCAGGTCTTCTTGCTTTAGTAGCCTTTAAGATAGCGATAAATGAACTCATTATAATGCTTGCGATAACAATTGTTAAAATTACACCGACAATTTTTGAAATATTTTCAGTCAAGAAAACTTTTAAATTATCACGTGTTGCTAAGCTTACAACTTTGTTACATACCGCAGTAATGTTTAGCCCTAATATAAATAGTATTGATACAATAAAAGCAGCTGCTAAAAATAGGTTTAAAAATAAATTTAAAACAGCTAAGCCTTTATTTGTGTTTTTCTTAAATAATTTTTTAATAAGCCAACTAAGTACAAAATAAATAATTATTGCAACTGCACTAAGAATTGATGATACAATTGCATTTGTAGGTGAGAAAAATTCACTCATTTTAATTGCCTCCTATGCTTTTACTAATAATCTCTTCTGCTAATAAGCGATATTCTTTTGAACCCCTCGAATTAAAAGAAAATTCAACAACGCTTTTTCCATGCATTGGAGCTTCTTGGATATGACTTGAATATGTAATAATTGTTTTAAATATTTTATCCGGGAATAAGAAATTTACTTTTTCCGCAACTTCATATCCAAGCGTATTTCTATTATCAAGTTTTGTAAGAAGAATTCCTTCTACTTCAAGTGGTTTAACTTTTTGAACTTGATTAATTTTATGAATCATTTGGTTAAGAGCATCATAAGAATAATAGCCACATTCTACAGGAATAATTACCGAATCACTTGCAAATAAAGCATTATCAACAATTAAACTAAGTGATGGTGGACAGTCAATTAAGATATAGTCATAATCTTTTTTAATAACTTTTAATTTTCGATCAAGTAAAAACTCTTTATCTGGTACTTGATAAAGCGATTCTTCAATATTTGCTAGTTTTATTGAAGCTGGTATTAGTTTTAAATTTTCAACAGCTGTTTTAATAATCGCTTTATGTAATACCGCAATATGTGTAAAAAAGTCTGATATATCAAATAATACATCTTCTCTTTTTACGCCAAGCCCGATAGTTGCGTTTGCTTGTTGGTCAAAGTCAATTAATAAGACTTTTTTATTTTGCATAGCTAAAGCAACAGCTAAGTTAATACTTGTTGTTGTTTTACCAACGCCACCTTTTTGATTGACTATTGAGATTATTCTTGCACTCATATTATCTCCTACAATGGTTGTTTTTTTATCTTTGCATAAAGTCTAGGATATATATCTTTTGTTTTTCCTAACTTTGTAAATTTAATAATTTTTCTTATTCCTAAATCTTTTGGTAAGTTGAATGTATATTCTTCAGTAACTTTTGCATTTAATATTTTATAAGCATTCTTAGCTTCATCTAATTCAGTGCTTGCACTACTTCCTTTCATTGCGATAAAAATGCCATTTTGTTTTAAGAAAGGAATTGAAAGTTCAAGTAAGATATTAAGTGGAGCTACTGCTCTAGCTGTGACAATATCAAAATATTCTCTTTTTTCTTTGATATATTCTTCGGCTCTAGCGTTAACTACATATATATCTTTTAAGTCTAATTCTTTTATTACAAGGTTTAAAAAGTTGCATCTTTTAAGAGTTGGTTCTATTAATGTAATAGATACATTTGGAAACATTATTTTAAGAACTAATCCAGGAAATCCGGCGCCACTTCCGATATCTGCAAGCTTAACATTTTTAGATAAATCAGTTGTCTTTGATAAAAGTAGGCTATCATAAAAATGTTTGATATATACTTCTTCTAAATCTTTTATAGCTGTTAGATTATATTTGTTTGATTCTTCTATTAAAATATCATAGTATTTTTTTAGTTGTTCAAGTTGAACTTCATTTGCATCAACAATTGATTTAATTAATTCATTCATATTAATTATTTCTTTCTTGATTCTAGGTAAACAAGTAATATTGCAATATCACTTGGATTTACACCGCTAATTCGCATTGCTTGTGAAACTGTAAAAGGACGAACTTTGTTTAGTTTTTCTTTTGCTTCGCTTGCGATATTAGGAATATCATTATAATCTAAATCAGCTGGTATTTTAATAGATTCTAGTTTTAACATCTTGTTTGCATCACGATATGATTTTTCAATATAACCTGCGTATTTTACTTCGATGTTTAATTCCTCTCCAAGTTCATATGGAAGTGGGTTTTCTAAATCTAACATTTTAACTATATCAAAGTAACTAATTTCTGGACGTTTCATAAGTTCTTTTGCACTAATTCCGTCTTTTAAAATAGGGGAATTAATACTTTCTAAATATGAATTAATATTTGACTTTGGAGTAAGACGAACTACTTCAAGTCGTTTTATTTCATCTTCTAGTGCTTTTATTTTATTCAAGAATTTATTATGACGTTCTTCTTTGATAAGCCCTGCATAATATCCATATTCAAGAAGTCTTCTATCGGCATTATCGTGTCTTAGTAAAAGACGATATTCGGCACGAGATGTAAGCATTCTATATGGGTCTACTACACCTTTTGTTACTAAGTCATCAATTAAAACACCTAAATATGCTTCATCTCTTCTTAAAACTATTTCTTCTTTTTCTTCAAGCGATAAGCTTGCATTAATACCGGCCATTAATCCTTGTGCTGCAGCTTCTTCATAACCGCTTGTTCCGTTTACTTGTCCTGCAAAATATAAACCTTTGATTGTTTTTGCTTCAAGCGTAGGTTTTAATTGTTGAGGATCAATTGCATCATATTCTATCGCATATGCATATTTTGCAAATCTTGCATTTTCAAGTCCTGGTAAAGAATGCACCATTTGTTCTTGAACATCATGAGGCATACTTGTAGAAAATCCTTGAATATATGTTTCACCAAGAGTTAGGCTTTCTGGTTCTAAGAATATTTGATGACGATCTTTATCTTTAAAACGTACCATCTTATCTTCGATTGATGGACAATATCTTGGTCCTACACCTTCGACAATACCAGAATACATACTAGATTCATTTAAATGTTCAAAGATAATTTTTTTCGTTTCATCTGTTGTCCAAATTAAATAACATGGTTCTTGTTTTTCAAATGGAATCATGTCACTTGGATTTGTTTCATAACTAAATGTAAGTGGTAAGTTTGTTCCAAGTTCAATTTGAGCATTTGAAAAATCAATTGAATCAGTATAAATACGAGCAGGAGTACCTGTTTTAAGACGAATTAGCTTAAATCCGTGTTCTTTTAAAGAGCCTGATAAACCGTAGTTTGTTTTTTCATAATCTGGTCCATATGGTGTTTTTGATTTACCAACTAAAATACAAGATGATAGATATGTTCCGGTAGTAATAATCACACGCTTTGCGAAAACCTTAGTTTCATCTTCTAAGATAACACCTTTAATAGTTCCTTCATCTACGATTAGTTTATCAACAAGGGATATATATATATCTAAATTTTCTGTGTTTGATGTAACATTTTGCATATATTCTTTATAAGCAACTTTATCTGATTGAACTCTCATTGCACGTACGGCTGGGCCTTTTGAGATATTTAGCATTTTTACTTGAATTGCTGTTTTATCAGCTGCTTTTGCCATCTCTCCACCAAGTGCATCTATTTCACGAACCAGTATTCCCTTAGCAGGTCCACCAATAGACGGGTTGCAAGGCATATTCCCAATACGATAAAAATTGCCACATAACATTAAAGTTGTGTGGCCGATTCTAGCACTTGATAAAGCAGCTTCTATCCCTGCATGACCACCACCAACAACAATAACATCATATATATGATTTATAAGTTTTTCTTTTGTTGTTAATAATCCCATATTATAAACCTCTTAAAAAATTAAGTTTCTATATATTAAATAGCCTATAACAAAAGCAACAATTATAGTAACTGCTGCCCCCATACCAATAATAACAGTCATTGATTTTTTAAATTTTGCTTTTCTTTCTAAGGCCTTTTTTGCCTTTATTTCTTCTTCACGTTCTTTTGTCATTGGAAGCTCTGCCATGCAAAAGTCACATGTTAGGCTATCGTATTTATTTTCGTTATGACATCTAGGACATTTCATAAAATCACCTTTTCTTTTCTAGTGGTTATTATACAATAATTATTATTTTTTTTAAATTTATATGCAAAAAGAATTAAAAATAAAATAGACGCAACAAGTTTTGTTACGTCTTTTTTGTTTTTATAGTAGTGATTCGTATAACTTAATAATATCTTCAAGTGTCGGTTCTTTTGGATTTCCAGGACGACACGCATCAGCCATTGCAGATTCTGCAAGGAATACAACGTCTTCTTTTTTAACAATCTCTTTTAAGTTTTCTGGAATACCTACATCTTTTGATAATTTCTTAACAGCATTAATAGCTTCTTTTCTGTATTCGTCTTGACTCATTTCATCAACGCCTTTTACACCCATTGCACGAGCAATTTCTCTGTATTTTTCGCCAGTTGCTTCTTGATTATATTCCATAACAGTTGGAAGAATAATTGCGTTTGCAACACCATGAGGGGTATTATATAAAGCACCAAGAGGATGTGCCATAGAGTGAACAATACCAAGACCTACATTTGAAAAGCCCATACCTGCAACATATTGACCTAGTGCCATACCACTTCTTCCTGCTTCTTCGTTTTTACAAGCAGCACGAAGATTACTTGAAATAAGACGAATTGCTTCTAAATGGAACATGTCAGATAACTCCCATGCACCTTTTGTAATATAGCCTTCAATTGCATGAGTTAATGCATCCATTCCTGTAGCTGCAGTTAAACTAGCTGGCATTGTAGACATCATATCAGGATCTACTATTGCAACAACTGGAATATCGTGTGTATCAACACATACAAATTTTCTATTATTTTCAACATCAGTAATAACATAGTTAATAGTTACTTCAGCTGCTGTTCCAGCAGTTGTAGGTACTGCAATAATAGGTGTACATGCGTGTTTTGTAGGTGCAACTCCTTCTAAACTTCTTACATCAGAAAATTCAGGGTTTGTATTAATAATACCGATTGCTTTTGCAGTATCGATTGCAGAACCACCACCGATTGCAACAATACAGTCAGCACTAGCGCCTTTAAATGCATCAACACCATCAACTACATTTTGAATAGTTGGGTTTGCTTGAATATTTGAGAATAATTCATAAGGTATATTATCTTTTTCTAATAAATTTGTGACTTTTTGACTTACTCCAAATTTTACTAAGTCTGGATCTGTAACAACAAATACTTTCTTAAAACCTCTAGCTTTAATTTCTGGAACAATATTTTGGATAGCTCCATTTCCATGATAAGATGTTTCATTTAAAACAAATCTTGGCATAAAATTTTTCCTTTCAAATACTTTAAGTATATATATCTTTTAATAAAATTATATTCTATCTTTTTTGTAAAATCAATAATTTTAATAAAAAAATAAAATAAAAATCCTACAAAAGTAGGATTTTTTACTATTTTACAATTTCTCCCATTGTGCCACAAGCTATGCAACCAGCATTAGATTCGTCTGTATCAATGTGCATTGCAAGAGCATATGAATCACTTACTCTAACTACTACATCACCAAATACTAAAGAACGTTCTGGAGTATTAACTTTAACACTTACTATGTCTTTATCTTTAACACCTAATTCTTCTGCATCTTTAACTGTCGCATGGATATGACGTTTTGCAACGATAACACCCTTTTCAATTTCGATTTCACCACATGGGCCAACTAATTTACAACCAGGTGTAGCTTCAAGTTGTCCTGATTCTCTAATAACAATTGGTAAACCAATGCTTCTTGCATCAGTTGCACTTAATTCAACTTGAGTTTCTTTACGAGTTGGACCAAGAATAGATACACCTTTGATTTCTTTTTTAGGACCAACTACAGTAACACGTTCTTCACATGCATATTGACCAGGTTGTGATAAATCTTTTTTAGGTGTTAATTTTGCATTTTCACCAAATAATACTTTTAAATCTGCTTCATTTACATGGATATGACGAGCAGAAGTTTCTACGATAAATTGTTTTGCCATAAAAGCCTCCTATTGTTTTTTACAAATAAAGTATATCATATTTTTTTGAAGTTATAAAGTAATATGAAAAACAAAATCGAAACTTTATTGTATAATATATCTGGTGGTGATATTATGAATAAAACGCTAAGCCTTGGGATGATTTCACTTGGCTGTGAAAAAAATAGAATAGATACCGAGCTTTTTTTAGGTGTTGCTAAAAGATATGGTATAAATATTACAAACAAAATAAATAGTGCTGATATTTTAGTAGTTAATACATGTGGATTTATTGATACTGCTAAAAAAGAATCTCTTGATACAATACTTGAAGTACTTGATTATAAAGAAAAAGGCAAAACTATTATTGTTATAGGGTGCTTGGTAGAACGTTACTTAGATTTCTTGAAAAAAGAAATACCTGAAGTTGATTATTATATACCTATTAAAGACTATGAAATGATTGATAATGTATTTAAAGAAATCTTAAGTAAAAATGAAAGTTATAAGATGGATTATTTAAATAGAGTTTTAACAACATCAAATCACAGTGTATACTTAAGAATTGGCGAAGGGTGTAATAACTGTTGTACATATTGTGCCATTCCTTTAATAAGAGGCACATATAGAAGTAGACATCACTTAAGTATTTTAAGTGAGGCAAGAAATTTAGTATCAATGGGTGCAAAAGAAATTACTGTTATTGCTCAAGATACATCAAAATATGGAACTGATTTAGGTAATAACTATTATATTCATAATCTTTTACATGATATTAGTTTAATAGAAGGTGTAAAGATTGTTCGTGTTTTATATTTATATCCAGATGAAATCACAGATGAATTAATTGAAGAAGTTGCAAACAATAAAGTTATTGCTCCTTACTTTGACATTCCTATTCAACATGCATCTGATAAAGTATTAAAAGATATGAATAGACGTGGTGACCAAGCTCTTATTAGAAATCTTGTTAATAAAATTAGAGCGCGTATTCCAAATGCAATTATTAGAACAACTCTAATTACTGGTTTTCCAGGAGAAACTAATAGTGACTTTAACATATTAAAAGACTTTGTTGAAGAAATTAAATTCGATAGACTTGGTGTTTTTGCATATTCTGATGAAGAAGGTACTAAAGCATATGAGTTTTCAAATAAAGTAGATAGTATTATTGGTAATGAAAGAAAAGATGAAATAATGGCACTTCAACAAAACATTTCAAAAGAAAAGAACAAAGCGCTTGTGGGCAGTACTTTTGATGTAATTGTTGATAATTATGATTATCACAAAAATCAATATCTTACAAGAAGTTATGCATATGCTCCTGATGATGCTGATGGATATATATATGTAAGAAGTACAGAGCCCCTTGAAATTGGTAACATTTACAAAGTAGAAATAACTTCTTTTGATACATATGAACTATATGCAAAAAAGATCTAGCTTTCGCTAGGTCTTTTTTATAGTTTTCTTAAACCTCTTAGAATTTCTACCATTGCCCAAGTATCTTGTCTACAATATGTTCTAAGTGCTAAATATTTATCATTATATTCTTTATCAGTAAGGGTTGCAAGTTCTCCATAAGCTTGAATTGCTTCAGTACCATTTTTTACATCTAAATTATTATATGAAAGATCTGTAAATATTGGAAGTACTTTCTTTATCGAAAATGATCCATGTAGTTTATTATTGTAATATGTATAACCCGGAGCATTTGAGTTTACTGAATATCCTTTGAATAAATCTTTATTGCCTTTTAATACATAAAGTAAATCAAAAACATGATCATTAATATTGTCAAGTTCTTTTTTATATTCTGGATAAATCTCTGCTAGTTCTTTTAATCTTGTTTTTTCAAAAGATTGATTATATACAAGAACACATCCACCATTTGATAAATCTATATCTTTTATTAGTTGTTCTACAAGTTCTTTTCTTCTATCTTGGTGGTCTTTAGCTAAAAACTCTGTATGATTTTTTTCAATATCACAAACACCAAACTCTTCTTCTTTATGAAGTGAATATTGGAATAAAGATTGACTATACGGTTTTTCCCCTCTAAAACGTGGAAGTGGAGAGTTATAACTTTCAAAATCTAAGTGATATATTGGCTTCTTAATAAATGAAAGTGCATATTTTATTCTTGGAACATCTTGATATACTTGATTGTGAACAAAACATTCGTATTGAACAATATTCTTTGGTTTATCAATTATGTCTAAGCAATCACTTATCATAAAACGTTTTTCGTTTAATACATCAAAATATTTTAAATTAAGTGGGTTACCTTTATCATTTAGTTTTACTTGTGAATGGAATGCACTATCTTTATCTAAATATTCTAAAGAAGATCCATCTTTTAATGCATGTCTAAAACAAACCTTACAGAATCTACATTCTGTTGTTTTTTTATACATACAAGATCTTGAAAGTCTTGCATCAAGGTATGTTTTTTCGTTTATGCTTTCACAAATAAATGCTTCTTTTTTTCTAACCTCATCAAGGGCAAGTTCAGTAATAAATGTAAAATCAAAGATTTTAAATAATTCATTACCATTTTCATCTGGTTCATAAACTTTATTGCCATTTTCTTCTTTTCCTGTAAATACATAGTCTGAATTAAGTACAACTAAGTAGTATTTAATATTTGGAACGAAGTCTTTATTTTGTTTAAAAGAATTTTCAATAATATATCTTTCAATTGCAAGGTCAAAAACATATTTACCACAATCATGATATGGATCTAACAACTTTTTCTCAATTTCATATATATCTTCTAAAGTTATTAAATGTCCTTCTACTTTTTGATCTACAAATTCACGTCCAATATATTCGACAATATCTCCTCTTTTTTCAAAAACAGGCAATTGTAACTTTGGTAAACCTTTTTTCTTGCTTTCTCTTTTTGTTACATGTAATTCTTGGAATTTTTTTGATGTAGTTGCTTTAATTTCAAATACTCTTATAACATCATCTTCTTCTAAGTATCCGTCTAAATAACAATAAAATTCATGTCCGTTATTTGAATAAGAAAACTTCTTTTGTTCAAATGTGTTTTCGCTAGCAAGAACTTCTTTTTTAAATACTTTACCTGCATGCATAGTTGCAAGCATTTCAACTTTTTTAAAAGTTTCTTCGAAAGCTTTTAACTGAGCGCTTGTTGCAATAGTTAAGTCTTCTCCTGTTTCTTCTTCAAACATATGATTAAAAATATCTCGTGCATTTTCAGATAGTTCTGAAAATATATCATCGGTTTCAACTGTATCTAAAATTTCATTTAAGTTGTTTTCATCTAAATCGTCAAGAATTTTTACGCTATGTGCAGCTCTATTTTGGTTCATATCTAATAACGATACAAAGTTTTTACAACGCATTAAGTTTTTAAATAATGTTTTTGATATTTTCATAATTATATTCTCCCCGGCTCTTTTAAATAGTTTTGATATATATAATTTACATCTTTATCATGCATTATTGATTTTGTTATTTCACATTCTTCATCTTTTAAAACAAGTACTATATCCGCATCAGTAATATCACCTTTTAATAAATTTACAATCTTTATTGTTTTACCTTTTGGTTTTAATAAAAATTCACCTGATTGATATATATCTTTATCTAAAACTTGTTTTGTTTTTAATATATCAATCAAATAATTTATTAAACTATTATAGTTTACTTTATTTTCTTCTACTTTAAGTAGTTTTTTTACATTATCAATATTACTTGATTCTATATCTTCCATTTTTTCTAAATAACTAAATGTTACTTCTTTGTTTGTTTTATTATTATAAACATCTTCTGTTATAAAAACATACTCAATTAAGCTTGCATCAAGACTAGCTTTGAAAATAGTATTTGTAATATGATTATAACTTCCAACGCTTATGATATTTTTTATAAGATGATTTGGTACTAGATTAATCAAAGAATCTTCTTCTAAAATTACAATTGGTTTCTTAAATGTTAAGTTGTCAAGACTACGTGTAATTTCTTTAATGATTAGGGCTGATTCTTCAATAATTTTGAACTTTTTCAAAAAATCCTTTGTAATTACCTCATTAAAACCTTTGTTTAAAATTTGGGCTTTTTTTGGGTTCATTTTTTCATCTATTATTGCTAGTTTATGGATATGTCTATTACTAAGAATATCTTTAAGGTTTTCGTGATGTTCCAACATTAAATATAATTCTTTTGAACATGTATAGATCTCTTGATAATTTGATATTGTTACTTCTTTTGCATTTGAAAGTAAGTCATTTACAATAACGTAGTATATTTCCTGTGAGTCGTTATGATATGGAATACTAATATTATTTGATATGCAATAATCATATATAGTTATTTGTTCTAAAGTTTCTTCACTAGTCCATTCATAAGAATAATCATTTATTTTAAACATTACTTTCTCCATTATAATCACCACATATATTATACCATATTTTTTTTAATTTCCTATGTATATTTGATTATTTTTTGTTTATACTATTATTGGTGATAAAATGAAGAAAGTTAAATTAAGAGAAAAATGTGGTGATTGTTTTTATAACGGCAATTGTAGTATCAACCTTAAGGACTGTTTTTTCCTTAAGAAAAAGAAAATTATTCTTGATGAAGAATAATGTTGTTTATTGATTTTTTCCTATAGTTTTAAAAATGTTTGTAAAAAGAAAAGATGAGTTTTTTTACTCATCTTCTTTTTTTATTTTTTTTCTTTTATAATATCGGCATCAATTTCTGATTGATATAATTTATAAATTACATATACTAAGCTAGCAGTTTTATTATCAATTTCATAACCAGAATCATACACAGATACAAGTTCTTTTCTAGTTCCATAACCATAATCTAAAGAAGATTTGCCTGTGAATTTTTTACTAAATATTGATACAAATACAAGTAAGATTACGATTACAAACATAATAATAGCTGTGAATCCAACTGGTATATTAGCAAATGTTTCAGGTGGAATATTTAAATAATTTAATGCAACATTAATTAACTCATCAACATTAAACATACTTCCTATTTGGAAAAGACCATATACACCTAAAAATACTAAAATTGGTAAAATAATTGAAAGAGGATTTGCTTTTCTTGATTTAGTTGCTTTACTTAAAGGACAATTAATATCACAAATATTTCTAATAATATCTGCTTCTTTATAATCACAGTTTAATTTATCTAAATCAACTACTATTCTTTCTCTTCTTACGTATTGAATTGTATATGCAAGAATCTCTTTTTCGCTTGAGCTAAATTCATCTTGTCGTAAGATTTCAGCGCCAAATGGAGCCCATAAAATATTAGATACTTTAAACATTTGGATAGCAACAGGGATACCAATGATAGTTATAGATAATAGTAATGCAGAAAGTGTATATCCTAAAGCATAGAAAAATCCACCAAATAAAAGCCATAAAGTATTTGCAATAGGATGTCTTCCGTAATGTGTTACTACACGTTTACCAATAGGCATAAACATTAGAGGTACTGTTTTAAAAAGTACAATACCAAAAGGAATACCTACAAGAGTAATACATTCAAGTACAGCAGCTATAATTACAGAGATAGCATTATAAAGACCACCAAAAATAACCCATAGAATATTAAGGAAAACTTTAAATCCACCAGAAACTTTTTCTTTTATTTCTTTAGTGTGTTTTCTTTTTTTGTATTTTTCAATTAGTTTTTCTTGTTCTTCAGTAACAGGTTGTTTACGTTCTTCTTCAAATGCTTCTGAAACTGTATCAACAACTTGTGCTTCTGTTTCTACATCTTCGCCTAAAGAATCGGCAAAATTTTGTAATAGCTCTCTTGCAGATTCTTCTTGAACTATTTCAACAATTTCTTCTTGAACCTGTTCTTCTACAATCTCTTCAACTACTTCTTCAATTTCAGGTTCTTCTGCTTCCTCAATAGGTTCTTCTACTGTATCTTCAACTACTTCTTCAATTTCAGGTTCTTCTTTAGATTCATCTTGAACCATTTCAACAATTTCTTCTTCAGCTTGTTCTTCTACAGTCTCTTCAATAACTTCTTCCATTTCTTCTTCAAAAATAGGTTCAGTTTTTATTTCTTCAATTGGTTCTTCATTTGTTGGCATTGATATTGGTTTTTCAATAACTTTCCCATCAGTTCTGTGTCCACAAAAAATACAAAATTTTGAATTGTCGTCTATTTTTTTACCACATTTATTACAAAACATAATTTTCTTCTTTCCCCCTGTAAAAGATTATTGTTTGTTAATTAAGCTTTCTAAAACTTCTTTTACTTGTCCAAGAAATTCTAGTTTGTCTCGATAATAATCAACAGCTGATTCTAACTGATGATACTTAATTTTATCTTCTTCAGTATATCCTGATTTTTCATGTTCTAATCTAAAATAAGTCTCTTTCATACTTGCAGTTGAGTAATCATGACTATATTCTTCTACGTAAGAATCAAGTTCTTGAATTAGTTTAATAATATCAATTTTTTCCATATGTTCTCCTTTTTTCTTTTTTTCTTTTATTATAAAATGTTTTTTATTATTTTTCAAACTTTATGCAAAAAACTGTGTCTAAATTAGACACAGTTTAATTTTTAAAAATGGTGGCTTGGGCCGGGATTGAACCAGCGACACACGGATTTTCAGTCCGTTGCTCTACCAACTGAGCTACCGAGCCAGGTTATTAAAAATGGCGGTTCCAACGGGACTTGAACCCGCGATCTCCAGTGTGACAGACTGGCATGTTAACCACTACACCATGGAACCAAATAATATTAATGGTTGCGGAGGGAGGATTTGAACCTCCGACCTCCGGGTTATGAGCCCGACGAGCTACCAGCTGCTCTACTCCGCGATCAAAAAAAATGGCGGAGGAAGAGGGATTCGAACCCCCGCGGCTGTTA
>JAEIGA010010740.1_pt1 | contig 13893 bp, 8 predicted proteins | sample 9270691 | NCBI WGS metagenome assembly JAEIGA01 (sample SAMN17057246, study PRJNA624740) | gut metagenome | biome: biome; isolation source: fecal sample | host: Bos grunniens | place: China: Xizang | collected 2019 | reverse complement strand
TGTTTATGTGAAACTTACTGTAGATATTTGCGATTCTTGTAAAATATTACTACTTTTGCATTGAGTAATAACTTATTAATAAACCTATCAATTCTTTTAGTGTATGAAGAAGAGTAAAAATTTGTATTTGGAAGGCGGACCCATTGAAATTCGTGGAAAAGCTGCAGAACGCTTCTGGCGTCTAATCAAAAATTCTAAAAAGGCGAGTCCTGAGGAAAAAGAGAGAGTGTTTAATGCCCATAAAGAGTTAAACTTAATTAGATGTGATTTATGGTGACAATAAATGCAAATCAAGAATTCCACACGCTTCGCAAGTTAGAAGAAGGAGAAACTCTCAATTCGTTCAACTGTGGTGATGCCGAGTTGGACGAATTTATTTTAAGTAAAGCTTCGGAATATAGAAAAACACTTCTCGCAGTGTCGTATGTATTGGAAGAAAATGGAAATCCCATCGCTTATTTTGCCCTATCTAATGATAATCTTTCAGCAGAAATATTTGAATCAAAAACCAACTTCAATAGGCAAATGCGTAAGCGATTTGTAAACGAAAAACGTAGGAAGCATTTCCCTGCGGTGAAAATAGGTCGTTTTGCTGTGGATAAATCGTATGAATCTTCTGGTGTAGGTAGATATTTAATTTCATTGATTAAGTCTTCTACCATAACGAATCAGAAATCTGGTTGCAGATTTATTACTGTGGATGCATATAATGATGCTATCGGATTTTATGAGAAAAACGGTTTTGTAATGGTTAATGCCTTTAACCCAGAGAAACGAACTCAACCTATGTTTTTCGACCTAGCTCAATTGCTATAAATTGTTTTAATTCACGGTTATTACTCCCTACTGCCCTGCCGGAAATGAGATTAAGTTCTCTCCGTCGGGGCAGTGGTGTTTTGAATAAAAACTTCTTCAAAACTGTACATACTCCTCAAAAATAGGGGGTATGTACAGTTTTTCATTTAAAATCACCTCAAAACTGTGAAATGCTCGGCAAAAATAGGGGGCATTTCACAGTTTTCCGCTCAAAATCGCTTCAAAAGTGTGAAATGGTCTACAAAAATGGGTAGCATGTACACTTTTGCATAATTAATATTTGCAGATTGAGATAGAACGTCAAACGTCAAGATAATGATTTAAAATTCACTGAATTTTGCAAAAATAGGGGAATCATGGGGAAATAAAAACCACAAAAGACTGACAATCTTGCGATTATCAGTCTTTTTGGTACCCAGACCCGGGATCGAACCGGGATGGAAGTGAATCCACTGGTGTTTGAGACCAGCGCGTCTACCGATTCCGCCATCTGGGCAGGTTGGCTTGCTTTGTTTTCAAAAGCACGGCAAAGGTAATTAATCTTTTTTAGATATGAAAATTTTTTTGCATAAATTCTTTTTGTTAACTTTGCCCGAATAAAACTTAAATCAAATATAAATATGGATTACAATAATTTTTGTGTGATAATGGCGGGTGGTGTAGGAAGCCGTTTCTGGCCATTTTCACGAAACAATAAACCTAAACAATTTCTAGACTTTTTCGGTACAGGACGTTCTCTTCTTCAAATGACGTTTGACCGTTTTGCAAAAGTGATTCCTGCTTCAAACATCATCATAGTGAGCAACGCTGCATACAAAGACTTGATTATGGAGCAACTTCCTATTATAAAACCTAGTCAAATCTTGCTTGAGCCATGCCGTAGAAACACTGCGCCATGTATTGCATATGCTATGAGCCACATCAAGGCTATCAACCCAAATGCAAATATGGTAGTAGCTCCTTCCGACCACCTTATTACAAAGGAAATGGAGTTTTTGAATGCTATTGAGCGTGGTCTAAACTTTGTGTCTCAGTCAAACAGTTTGCTTACTCTTGGTATTAAACCAAACCGTCCAGAGACTGGTTATGGCTACATTCAAGCTATTGTGGATGCTGAAGGCGACTTCAAACCAGTGAAAACTTTCACAGAAAAACCAAACCTTGAGCTTGCTAAAGTGTTTGTAAACTCTGGCGAATTTTTCTGGAATTCTGGTGTGTTTATGTGGAGTCTTAAGACTATCGATGCTGCATTTAGAGAGTTTCTTCCAGAGATTTCTCAAAAATTTGAGTCTGGCATGGACAAAATGAACACCGAAGAGGAACAATCTTTTATCGACGAAATTTTCCCTACTTGCCAAAATATTTCTATCGACTACGGTATTATGGAGCACGCTCGCGAGGTGTATATGCTTTCTGGCGACTATGGTTGGTCTGATATGGGCACATGGGGTGCGCTAAAAGATATTTCTGAAAGCGACGAAAATGGCAACGTAATCTTGAAATGCAAAGGTCTTACATACGACAGTACCGACAATATTGTGGTGCTTCCTGAGGGTAAACTTGCTGTGATTCAAGGTCTTGAGGGTTACATTATAGTAGAGTCAGACAATACTCTTCTTATTTGCAAGGCTTCTGACGAACAACGCATTCGCCAGTTTGTAAATGATGTGAGTATGCTTGAAGATAACGAAAACTTTATTTAACGATAGATATGAGTGAAGAAAAGATGATTCTCCGCACGGAGCACTTGGTGAAACGTTATGGCAAACGTACTGTTGTAAATGATGTTTCTATAAATGTGACTCAAGGCGAAATTGTTGGTTTGCTAGGACCTAATGGTGCTGGTAAGACTACTACTTTCTATATGACAACAGGTCTTGTGAAGCCTAATGCGGGAAAAATCTTTCTGAACGATTTAGATATTTCTAAGTATCCTGTATATCGCAGAGCGCAAATTGGTATTGGTTATTTGGCACAAGAGGCGTCTGTTTTCCGTGATATGTCTGTGGAAAACAATATTAAATCTGTGCTTGAAATGACAAACTTTTCAAAGGCGTATCAAAAAGAAAAACTTGAGTCGCTTATAGAGGAGTTCAATTTGAGCAAGGTGCGTAAAAGTTATGGCTCTCAGCTTTCTGGTGGCGAACGTCGCCGTTGTGAGATTGCTCGCTGTATGGCAATTGAACCAAATTTCATTATGCTCGACGAACCTTTTGCGGGTGTAGACCCTATTGCGGTGCAAGATATTCAAAACATTGTGGCTAGTTTGAAAGAGAAAAACATTGGTATCCTTATCACCGACCACAATGTGCATGAGACACTGTGCATCACCGACAGGGCGTATATGCTTTTTGAGGGTAAAGTGATGTTTCAAGGCACACCAGAGGTGCTTTCTGAAAACCCTATTGTGCGTGAGAAATATCTAGGTGTAAACTTTGAACTTCGTAAGTAAATGGCTGAGATACAAGAGTTTTTTCTAAATATTTTGTCAGATTTTAGTGGCTTTCTTTGGGGTGTGCCCATGATTGTGCTACTATTTGGTACTCACTTGTTTCTTACTTTCAGAACAGGTGGTGTGCAACGTCATATCGGCACTGCTATAAAGATGACCCTGAGTGGTAGCAAGGCAGGTGGCGATATAAGCAACTTTAGTGCTCTAATGGTGGCAATGGCTGCTACTGTGGGAACTGGCAACATTGTTGGGGTGGGCACTGCGATTGCTCTTGGTGGTCCGGGGGCGGTGTTTTGGTGCTGGCTAACAGGTGTGTTTGGCATTGCAACCAAATATGCCGAAGCGCTTCTTTCTGTGAAATATCGTTACAAAACAGAGAGTGGCACTATGATTGGTGGACCAATGGTGGTGCTAGAAAAGGCGCTTAAAATGAAGCCTTTAGCCATATTCTTCTGTATTACAACTATTTGCGCAGCGTTTGGTATTGGCAATATGAACCAAGCCAACTCTGTGTCTGTTCTTCTTACCGAAAACTTTGGCATTTCTCCATATATCACAGGTATTGTGATGGCTGTGCTTGTTGGTTTTATCACATTTGGTGGTATCAAATGGCTTGCTCGTGTGTGTGAGGTGTTTGTGCCTATTATGGCATTGATTTATATTATAGGTTGTGTGGCCATCCTTATCCTAAACTATCAGTATGTAGGTACAGCAGTTGAACTTATTGTTACTTCTGCCTTCACTCCTCAGGCTCTTGGTGGTGGTCTCACAGGTGGTGGCATCATGATTGCTATGCGATATGGTATCTCTCGTGGTCTTTTCTCAAACGAGTCTGGTCTTGGTTCTGCTCCTATCGTGTCTGCCGCTGCAAAGACAGAAAATGCTGTGAAACAAGCACTTATTGCTTCGTCTGCTACATTTTGGGACACCGTTATTATCTGTGCTCTCACAGGTATTGTGCTTGTTACTAGTGTGATTGTTTATCCAGACATCAACTTCCACGATGGCGCTGTGCTTACCAATATGGCATTTACAAAACTTCATGCTTGGGGTGGTCCTCTGCTTACTATAGCACTATTTACATTTGTCTTTTCTACTATTTTAGGTTGGTCTTACTATGCTGAACGTTGCCTAGAATACATAAGTGGAAAAAAGGCATTACCTTACTTTAGAGTGATTTGGTCTATAGCTATTTTCATAGGTTGCGTGGCAAAACTAGATCTAGTTTGGGTGTTCTCCGACTGCGCTAATGCCCTAATGGCTATTCCTAATATTATTTCGCTTCTGCTTCTAAGTGGGGTAGTAGCGTCTGAAACTAAAAAGTATCTAAATAAGGATCGTATAAATGAATACGACCCAACAATACAGCATTAGAGTTTTTTAAGGGTGTATTTCTCGTTGCCCTTGTCTTCGAAATCCTCATTTACGTTTAGTAAACTCCGGTTTCTCAGACTTCGGGACGCCTAAAATCCCCTCCTTAAAAAATCTCTAATGAAACAGAACGAAAAAAAATAAATTATGAAAAAACTTATCGCTTTAGCTTCTTTGGTAGTAATGATGGTGGCTTGTACAGTGCCATATTATTATGGTCGTGCAGACTTTGATGATGTACCACTTCCAGATGCTGGTTATTTTGATGCAGACCTTTTAGGCGCATTTAAATCTGGTGATATAATATTTACTTCTGAGTGGGTATCTGAGTACGGTGGTTATTCAAATGGTGGTATTTACCCATCAAACCTAAACGATTCTGTTACCACAGGTATTCTTAATCAATATAGTTCATATCCAAAACCAGAGGGAAACTTTGCCGTGGTGCACTACAATGATTATGTGTCTAGCACAACTGCAAATAATGCTACATTTATCTTGCCTGAGCCTACAATGGTAGAGTCTGTGAAGGTGGCAAATTCTACTTACACATATTGGGCTATAAAAACTGGTGATGATGGTTTTGGTTCTTGCCGTGCATACAAAGATGGTGATTGGTTCAAGGTTACATTTACTGGATACAACGCTTGTGGAGAAAATCTAGGCTCTGTAGATTATTATTTAGCAGATTTTCGCGATGGAAAATCGTTTATCGAGAAGGGTTGGGCTAATGTAAGTCTTGTATCTCTAGGAAAAGAGGTTCAAAAGGTTTCTATATCTTTCAGTGGCACAGATATTGGCGACTACGGGCTAAATACTCCTACATATTGCGTGATAGATGAAATTGACTATCGTATATATGATTAAAAAATTGTGACAATTTATACAATTTTTTTACTATTTCTACGTTGTATTTTTATGAATACAACGTTTTTTTATTAACTTTGTGCCTTTCGTAAAAAGGAAATTTCTTTATGCTAGAATATATAAATGGTGAAATCACCTCTCTAACCCCTACATACGCTGTTTTAGATGTGCATGGTGTGGGTTTTGGGGTAAATATTTCGCTTTCCACATATACTGCTATTCAGAGTAAAACAGATGCAAAACTGTATCTTTACGAGGTGATTCGTGAAGATTCTTTTACTCTATATGGCTTTGCAACAGCAGAGGAGAGAAGTATGTTTCTTCTTCTTATGTCTGTGCAAGGTGTTGGTGCCGCTACTGCTCGCATGGTGCTTTCTTCACTTTCTGTTTATGAAATTTGTGATGCTATCCAAACTGGAAATGCCAATTTAATCAAGGCTGTGAAGGGAATTGGGGCAAAAACTGCTCAACGTATTATTCTAGATTTAAAGGATAAAGTGCTTGAAATTTCTGCTTCTGCAGGTGTGCCAACCATTGCGCCAAAGGCAACTGTGGTGTCTACAGAGGTGCAAAACGAGGCTGTTTCTGCGCTTACAATGCTTGGTTTCACTGCTTCTGCCACTCAAAAAGCGGTGTCGGCAATTTTAACCGAAGAACCAGACCTAAAAGTAGAACAAGTAATCAAAAAGGCACTCAAGATGCTGTAAAGCCGGTCCCTGAGCTTGTCGAAGGGTTTACAAAAGATAATGTAGGGATATTGCGTGCAATGTCCGCTTATAAAAAGAAAAAATTTGAAACGAATACTATCAATATTAGCAATACTTTGTATTTCGCTTGTAGCCATGGCTCAGGCGACAGAGGATAGTATTGCCAATAAAGATGAGTCTCAACTTCGTTTCCCAATTCCTAAAAACTACGTTGAAGACCACAACGACCTTGGTCAATCTACACCTGCTTCTATTCCAATTCCAGACAATGTGGTCACAGAAGTGGTGTACGACCCAGATACCGACAGATATTATTTTCAGTCAAAGGTGGGCGACGAAGACCTAGGCACTCCATTTTACCTTACAAGTGAGGAGTTTGCCGATTATCAAGCAAAAAGGTCTCAACAAGAATATTACAAGTCGAGAGTGAGCGAAGAAAAAGGCAAAAAGCACGAGATTTCGTTCACCGATATGAAGTTTGATATTGGTCCTGCCGACAAGGTGTTTGGCCCTGGTGGTGTGCAACTTAAGCTTCAAGGTTCTGCAGAACTTATCTTCGCCCTTCAGTTTAAAAAGCTAAAAGACCCTTCGCTGAGTGAGCGTTCGCAAAACCCTGCTCCTACATTCGATTTCGACGAGAAAATCCAACTTAATGTGAGCGGTTCTGTGGGTGACAAACTAAACTTTGGTTTAAACTACAACACCGAAGCCACATTCGACTTCGACCAGTCTATGCTTAAACTTCAATACGAAGGCAAGGAAGACGATATTATCAAAAAACTTGAAGCGGGTAATGTGAGTATGCCTCTTACAGGGTCTCTTATCACTGGTAATACTTCGCTTTTTGGTTTTAAAACAGATTTGCAGTTTGGCAAACTGAGTGTGAGTGCAGTGATTTCTCAACAAGAATCTGAGTCTCAAACTATTAACACCTCTGGTGCGCAAACTACAGATTTTCATATTCCAGTGGACCAATACGATGAAAATCGCCACTATTTCCTTTCTCATTTCTTCCGCGAACACTACGACGAGTGGATGAAGGATGTGCCAAATATTTCTTCTGGCATTTCTGTCACCAATATTGAGGTGTGGGTTACAAACAAAAACTCTATCAACTACCAAAATACTACCAATGTGGTGGGTTTTGCCGACTTGGGTGAACCAACTCGCATCTACAACAAGGCGTTTACCTCTACAGGTACAGTGCCTTCAAATGGTGCCAACAATTTGTTTTCACAAGTGGTGCAAGCCGCTGGCGGTCTGCCAGATATCTATGAAGTAGACACATATCTGCGCACATGGAATATGGAGTCGGGTACAGACTTCGTAAAACTAGAGGGTGCTAGAAAACTTGAGAGCACCGACTATGTGCTAAACAAGGAACTTGGTTACATTTCGCTTAAGTCTGCGCTTAACAACGACGAAATGCTAGCCGTAGCATTCCAATATACCTACAAAGGCAAGGTTTATACTGTGGGTGAACTAAGCACTGCTTCTACACAAACCACAAAACCACTTGCTCTAAAACTTTTGAAATCTACAGACAAGTCGCCTCTGCTTCCTACTTGGGACCTTATGATGAAAAACATTTATTCATTGGGTGCATACCAAGTGCAAAGCAACAAGTTTACCCTGAATATCATGTACAAAAATGATTCTACGGGTATAGACTTACGTTATATTACCGAAGGTCCTATTGCCAAGAAACCACTTCTATGGGTAATGAACCTAGACCACTTAGACTCTCAACACAAGGAGAAACCAAACGGCGACGGTATGTTCGACTTTGTAGAGGGCTACACTATTATTTCTCAAAATGGTAAGGTGATTTTCCCTGTTGTAGAACCTTTTGGTTCGCATTTGGCGAAAAAATTGAACAATGACCCTACTTTGGTGAAGAAATATGTTTACCAAGAACTTTACGACTCTACACTTACCACAGCGCAAGAGTTTGCCGAAAAGAATAAATACTATTTAGAGGGTGAATATCGTGCTTCTTCTGGCAGTGAGATTAGGCTAAATGCCATGAACGTGCCAAAAGGTTCTGTAAAAGTGACTGCAGGTGGTGTGCAACTTACAGAAAATGTGGACTTTACAGTAGACTATATGATGGGTGTGGTTACTATTATGAACCAAGACCTTATCGACCTTGGCACTCCTATTAGCGTTACGCTAGAGAGTCAGTCTATGTTTAATATGAAGCGTAAGTCGCTCATTGGTACACACTTAGACTATGCGTTTACCGACAATTTCAATGTGGGCGGTACTGTGATGTACTTGTCTGAAAAACCTCTTACAGAAAAGGTTGGCTATGGCGACGACCCAGTGGCAAATACTGTTTGGGGCTTGAATATGTCTTATCGCGACCAATTCCAATCTGTGACCGATTGGCTAAATAAACTGCCTATTTTAAACTTGAAGCAGGCTTCTACAGTGGCATTTGATGCCGAGTTTGCTCACATGATACCTGGCACTGCAAGAGGTGCAAAAGGCAAGGTTTATGTAGATGACTTTGAGTCTACCACCGTGGGCTACGATGTGAGATATGCTTCAAATTGGCGTTTGGCAAGTACACCTTCTCGCTTCACAGAGTCTGCGCTTTCAAACAATATTGAATATGGCAAAAACCGTGCTGCGCTGTCTTGGTACTACATAGACAATATGTTCAACCAAACCACGTCAAACACTCCAAGCCATATTAGAAAAGACAAACAACAACTGTCAAATCACTTTGTTCGTCAGATTTCTGAAAACGAAATTTTCCCAAATAGAGAGTTGGTTTATGGTCAGTCTAGTTATATTCAAACACTCGACCTTGCATATCACCCAACTGAGCGTGGTCCTTACAATATCTATGCAGAAAACTTCGACTCAGATGGTAAACTTACCAATCCAGCAGCAAAATGGGGTGGTGTGATGCGCAAACTAGAGACTACCGACTTTGAAACAAACAATATCGAGTATCTAGAGTTTTGGGTAATGGACCCATTTGTGTACAACGATGGCACAATGACTGGTGGTGACCTTTACTTCAACTTTGGTGACATTTCTGAGGATATTTTGAAGGATGGCCGTAAGTTCTACGAAAATGGTTTGCCTGTGGGCATAGAGGAAAACACTGTTGTAAACACAGTTTGGGGTAAAGTGTCTACAAAACAATCTGTGGTTTATGCGTTTGATGCTTCTGAAGAGGCTCGCAAAAAACAAGACGTTGGTTTCAACGGTCTTTCTACCGAAGAAGAGTTTGCTCATGAAACATATCAAACTTTCGTAAACAAACTGAAGGCAAAACTTACTCCTGATGCTCTAAATAGAATGATGGAAGATAAGTTTTCTCCTCTAAACGACCCTGCGGGCGACAACTTCCACCACTATCGTGGCACCGACTACGACAATGCTGAGGTGGGTGTGCTAGACCGTTATCGTCACTACAATGGCACAGAGGGCAACTCTCAAACCACTGCAGAAAACGAGTCTTATACTACTGCTTCTTCAAACAAACCAGACTTTGAAGATATAAACATAGACAATACTCTAAACGAAAACGAAAAATACTTTGAGTATAGGGTTTCACTTCGTCCAGAGGACATGACTGTGGGTCAAAACTATATCACCGATATGGTTACTTCTTCTGTTACTCTGAAAAACGGAGAAACAGGTACTGTGCGTTGGTATCAGTTCAAAATTCCACTACGTGATGCCGACAACTATACTGCATACGGTAGCATCCGTAGCTTTAAGTCTATTCGCTTTATGCGTATGTATCTAACAGGTTTCACTCACGATGTAAACTTACGTTTTGCAAGTATGGAACTTGTGAAAGGCGAATGGCGTGTTTATCAAAAAGAAATCGAAAAAGGCTATCACAATGATGCTACTATCATGGAGACTGCTTCTGTAAACATTGAAGAAAATGCAGATAAGCAACCTGTAAACTATGTGTTGCCTCCGGGTGTATCTCGTGAAATCGACCCTTCTCAACAACAAGTACGTCAGGAAAACGAACAATCTATGGTGCTTCGTGTACACAACTTGCATCCAAAAGATTCTCGTGCTGTATACAAGAAATTTGGCGGTTATGATATGCGTCAGTATGGTAAACTTGAAATGTTTGTCCATGCAGAAGCTATGCCAGACGACGATACCAACTTGCGTGATGGCAATCTGAAACTATTCATTCGTATGGGTTCAGACTACCAAAACAACTATTATGAATACGAAGTGCCACTTACTCTTACTCCTGCTGGTATTTATTCAAACAATACCACTTCAGACCGTAGAGCAGTATGGCCAGATGAAAACAAGATAGAACTTCCACTGGAACTTCTTACCAACTTGAAGAAGTCTCGCAACGAAGAGAAAAATCGTAGTCACTCATCTGTAAACAACCTTACTGAGTATTCTACCCTAGACCCAGCAAATCCAAACAATAGGGTTTCTATCAAGGGTAATCCAAGTTTGGGCGAGGTAGAAGTGTTTATGATTGGTATTAGAAATGCTTCTCGCGAAATAAAGAGTGCTGAGGTGTGGGTAAACGAACTTCTACTTACTGAGTTTGACGAACAAGGTGGTGTGGCAGCTCGTGCTAGCTTAGACGTTGCGCTTTCAGACTTCATTACTTTGAATGCTGCTGGTCGTATAGAAACCATCGGTTATGGTGGCATAGAACAAAAAGTACAAGAACGTCGTCAAGACGATTACTATCAATACAACGTGAATGCGGGTATCGATTTAGGTAAACTATTGCCAGAAAAAGCAAACACTGTGATTCCTATTCGTTATTCACTTTCTCACGAGATAGTAAACCCAAAATACAATCCTCTAGACAAGGATGTATTGCTTAAAGATGCGCTAGATGCTACTGCAACTAAAGCGCAACGCGACTCTATTCTTGATGTGGCTCAAGATATGACTATGACACAGAGTCTTTCTGTGCCTGGCATTCGTGTGGGTATCACAAGTAAAGATGGTCCACGTCCTTGGGACCCTGCCAACTTCACTGTGGGTGGTTCGTTCTCTCAAACTGAATCTCGCGACCCAAATACTACTCGTGAGGTAGAGCAATATAGCAATGCGTATGGTCAATACGAGTTTTCTTGGTCTCCAAAACCTGTAGAACCATTTGCCAAGATTAAGTCTATTCAAAACAATAAGCACATGAAGTGGCTTACAGATTTTGGATTCTACTATGCTCCAAAGTTGTTCTCATTCAAGACCAACTTCACAAGAAACTATTATGAGCAAGTGACAAGGGATTTTGAAAATCCTCAAAACCAAATGGACCCAACATTTGCCAAAGACTTTATGTGGAGCAATGAGTTTGACCTTGCTTGGGATATTACCAAAAACATCAAATTTACATTTACATCTAGCAACAATTCTCTTATCAGCGAAAACGACGGTGGTGTAAATAAAGAGTTGTATCCAGATGAATACGAAATATGGAAAGACTCAGTTTGGAACAGTCTTTCTCACCTAGGTTCGCCTCAAGACTACAACCAACGTGTTACGCTTTCTTGGAATGTTCCATTCAACAAAATGCTTGCGCTAAACTGGATTCAAGGTAATATCAAGTTTGATGGAAATTATCAATGGCTAAGCGGTACAGACGTGATTGCGAACACTGCTATAAGCAAGGGTACAATACAAGCAGATGGTAAGTTCAACTTTGAGTCTTTGTACAACAAGTCTGACTATCTAAAAGATGTAAACAAGAAATATGGTTCTACCAATGCTCCTAAGGCTAAAAAGCAAAAAGAGTATAAACAAACTCTTAAACTTCAAGCTGGAGATACTATTGTGGTTCGTCACCGTTTGAACGACAAAAAGGTAAGAATTAAAGCTACTCTAGATGGTAAAACTACTAAACTAAAACATAAAGTTGTAGATGCAAACAGCATTAAGGTAGTTGCTACCAAGGGTGGTGATGTAGAACTAACTGTGATTTCTGGTGGTCCTCAGACTGCTGGCAACGTGGCAGTAGATGTGCTTGCTCGCGTGGCAATGCTTATTAGAAACGTGTCTTTCAACTATGCTCAAACAGATGGAACTACACTTCCTGGTTATCTTCCTTCTGTGCAAGGTATTGGTATGAGCAACTTCAATGGTAAAACAGCTCCTACATTTGCCTTTGTAGTTGGTATTCAAGAAGACGACATCCTAGATAAAGCACTTTCTAGTGGTTGGTTGCTTACAACAGATGCGGTATACAATCCTGCTCAGTTTGTACATACCGAAACATTCAAGGCAAATGCTCTTGTAGAACCATTCCCTGGCATCAAGATAAATGTGCAAGCCGACCGTCAGTATGTAAACAACCGCAGTGTACAATTCTCTGGCGGTAGCAACCTAACAAACCTAGATGGTAGTCTTTCTATGAGTTATGTGGCAATTGGTACTGCATTTACAAGTGTGCGTGGTGGCGTGTTTACCGACGAACTATTCAACAATTTCCTTGCTTATAGAAATGTGATTAAGCAAAGACTTGAGGCTAAAAATAATCCAACTTCAGGTTATGGTCTAAACTCAGACGACGTGCTTGTGCCTGCCTTCCTTGCTGCGTATGCAGGTAGAGATGCAAACAAGGTAGATACCAAATCTGTGCCTAAGTTCTGGTCTTTCCTTCCAAACTGGCAAGTAACTATTACCGCTCTAAACAGAATTCCTTGGGTGAAAGAACACTTTAGAAGCGTAAACATTACTCATGGTTATACCTGTAAATATCAAATTGGTTCATTCTCTTCAGACCAAACATTTACCTCTGTAGATGGAGACGACTTTGGTTATGTAGAAGATGTGCTTTCTGGTGGCCTGCTTCCATCTAGCCGTTATGCTATTGGCAATGTTTCTATCAACGAACAATTTAGTCCACTTGTAGGTCTTGATATGAACTTGAAAAACAGTCTAACATTCAAGGCAGAATGGCGCCGTGGTAGAAATATGGGTCTAAACCTTGCAAGCAACCAAATCGTAGAATCTTCAAACAACGAGTATGTTGTAGGCGTTGGTTACAAGTTTAGCGACCTTAAGTTCAATATGAAGACAGCGAAGTCTACTAAACAAGTGAAAAACGACCTTACACTTCGCGCCGATTTCTCTATCAAGGATGCAAAAACCCTTGTTCGCAAGATAGAACTAAACGAATCTCAAGCCACTGCAGGCGACCTAGTGACCACCTTCAAATTTGGTGCAAACTACGTCTTCAGCGAACGCATAAGTTTCTCTCTATTCTACGACCTACAAATGCGTACCCCTGTGGTTTCTACTTCATATCCTACTTTCAACTCTGAAGTGGGTGTAAGTGCCAAAATCCTTCTTACTCGATAATATAGATTTTACTTTTTAACGAAAAAAATTGCATTTTTTTCGTTAAAAATTACTATCTTTGTCTCAAATTTGCATTTTTATACAAAATTTATGCATATTTATGCAAAATTTTTGAATATACAGGAATATTTTTGGTAAAACAACTAAACATTTAACTATATGAACCTAATTTTATTACAAGCAACCGTAGCCGAAATGTCAAATTGGGATAAGTTCATAGAAGCTTTACTCCTAATGGCAATCGGTATGGCCACAGTATTCGTAGTATTATTGATAATAATATTCTTAGGTGGTCTTCTAATCAAAACAGTGAATAAATTCTTCCCAGAAGAAGTAAAACCAGTTGCGAAAGCA
>JAEIGA010010739.1_pt1 | contig 13894 bp, 8 predicted proteins | sample 9270691 | NCBI WGS metagenome assembly JAEIGA01 (sample SAMN17057246, study PRJNA624740) | gut metagenome | biome: biome; isolation source: fecal sample | host: Bos grunniens | place: China: Xizang | collected 2019 | reverse complement strand
TATTCCCAAGAAAAAACTGCACAGCAAGTTGTTAATTTGGCATTAAAAGAAGATAGTCCAAATGATGCTGTTATTTTAATTCAGAATGAAATAAAAAATATAACTGTTCTTGCAGAAAAGCGTTCCTTGTTTGCGTTTTTAGGCTCTTTGCAAGAAACTTTGTCTATGTTTGATGATGCTCGTCAATCTTATGCTGCTGCCGCAGGAATTGGAGCAAAAGACGCAGAAGGAATGAAAAAGAAATCTTCAGAAGAATTAGTAATTGATGCTGTTCGTTGTGCGTTAAGTGGTGGACAAGCAGATTTAGCTGTTCAGTATTTAAATTCCTCTGTAAGAAATTCCAAAAATGAAAATATTCAAGCTCAGATAAAATTATATGAACAATGGGCTGCGTTATCAAAAGCAGAATCTGTAAAAGAAACTGAAGAAGCAATAACTTTTTTGAAAGTGTATTCAACTCTTGATTCTATGAAATCTGTAAAAAAATCTGTTCTTTTAACTCTTTGGTATATGACTGATTCAAAGGAATATGCTTCTGCTTTGCTAAAGGAATATCCAAATTCTCTTGAAGCTGGAGTTGTATTAGGAAAAGTAATGGTTATGCCTGCGCCTTTTTGGTATTTTGTTCCTCGTGAAAAAGTTGCACAAAATATTGAAGTTGCACCAGTAAAAGTAGAAAATAAAACAACACAGCAGGAAAAAACTACTCAGCAAAAAACAGAAACTTCAACACAAACACCTAAAGCAGAAGAAAAACCAGAAGAAAAATATGAAGTTGCAAAAAAAATGCAATTAGGTTTGTTCCGTGATAAAGAAAATGCCATTGCTTATGTGGAAAAAGTTAGCAAAAAAGGATTTAAGCCTTACATTCAGGAAGAAAAGCGTGCAAGTGGAACAATTTATTTCATCGTTGTTGTTGATGAAAATCCTCAAGGTACAATCGGAACTGAATTAAAGACTGCTGGCTTTGAATGTTATCCTTTGTTTTAGAAAATCTAATTCCATTGCTTAAAGATATTTATTTCATTATAATGCTCTATTATGAGTAACGAAAATCAAAAAAATCCACTTCTTTGCCACTGGGCTGATCAGATGGCTGATAAAATTATCCGCGAGCGTGGAGATTTACCAGAATATACATGTGCTTCTGGTATTACACCTTCTGGAACAGTTCACTTAGGAAATTTCCGTGAAATTATTACTGTAGATTTAGTTGTGCGTGCATTAAGAGATAGAGGTAAGAATGTACGCTTTATTTATTCTTGGGACGATTATGATGTTTTCCGTAAAGTTCCTGCAAATATGCCAAATCCTGATGAATTGCAGAATTATTTACGCTTCCCTATAACAATGGTTCCTGATACAACTGGTAGAAATGAAAATTATGCTCGTCACCATGAAGTTGATGTTGAACAAGAACTTCCTCGTGTTGGTATTGCACCAGAATTTTTATATCAAGCAAGCCGTTACAGAGATAATCGTTATGCAGAAGGTATGAAAAAGGCAATGCAAAATCGTGAATTGATTAAGGAATGTCTTAATGAATATCGTGATGAACAGCATAAAATGAAACCTGAAGATGTATATTGGCCTGTAGCTGTTTTCTGTGGAAAATGTAACAAAGATACAACACAAATTACAGATTACGATGGCGAATGGAACATCACTTACAAATGTGAATGTGGTCATTGTGAAACTGCTGATTTACGCACATTCAAGGGATTTAAACTTGGTTGGCGTGTTGACTGGCCAATGCGCTGGAATGAAGAAAAAGTTATGTTCGAACCTGGTGGAAAAGATCATATTTCTCCTGGTGGATCTTACGATACAGCTAAACTTGTTTCTAAAAAAATCTATGGCTGGGATGCACCAATTACAATGCGCTATGACTTTGTAAACTTAAAAGGCGTTCCAGGAAAAATGTCTTCTTCAAGCGGAAAAGTAATTGCTCTTCCTGATGCATTAGATGTTTATCAAGCAGAAGTTCTTCGTTATATTTTTGCAGGAACAAGACCAAATACTGAATTTGCTATTAGTTTTGATTTGGATGTTCTTAAAACATACGAAGATTATGATAAAACTGAACGCATTGTTTGGGGAATTGATAAAGCAAAAAGTGAAGATGTATTCAATAAAGAAAAGCGTATTTACATTCTTTCACAAATAGATAACAAAATGCCAGAAGTAATGCCATATCAGATTGGATTTAGAATGCTTACAACATTACTTCAGACATATTCTGGTGATATTGATAAAGTTATTGCTGCTTTAGGTGATGTAAAACCTGAACAGGAAGAACGCTTGCGCCGTAGAGCTGCTTGTGCTTGGTTCTGGGTAAAATATTGTGCTCCAGAAGAATTTCAGTTTGCTCTTAGAGAAGACGGAAGTAAAATCGAATTAGAAGGAACTGATTTGGAAGCTCTTAAAAAAGTTTATACAGATTGTGTTCCTTTTGTTGATGAACTTGATGAAAAATCACTTGCACAGAAGGTATATGATGTTGCAACTGGTTTAGGAATTGAACCAAAAAGATTGTTTACAGTAATGTACAACGCTTTGATTAATAAAGATCAAGGTCCTCGTCTTGCAAGTTTTATGAAAATTATCGGAAAAGAAAAATTAACAGAAATATTAAAAGTATATTAATTTCTTCTTTAGATAAAATCTTGTAATTATTTAAAATGAACCTATTTTTATATTGGAAAATTACCGATATAGAAATAGGTTTTAATTTTTAACAAGTTATTTTTGCTAAAATCTAAATGTTGTGTTAAAATTAAGTTTAATTATAGTGAGGATTGTTAATGAAATTAAGTACAAAGTTTTCAATTGTTGCGGCTGTTGCATCTGTTATGATGATGGTATTAGTTTTTTGTACTGTTGTAGGTGTAAACTTAATTCAAGATATGAAGAATTATCAATATTTACAGCAGACAGTTCAGTATGGTCTTTCTGATGTTACCAATTATCTTAATAGAACTGTTTCTTGGGCTATTGAACCTTCGACTATTCAAGATGAATGGCGAACAAAAATAATTTCACTAAATAAAAAATTTCATGAACTTAATGATGATCCAGTTGTAAAACATCTTCCTGCTGAATGTGCAGATTATATTACTGAAGCAAATTCTGTATGGACTAAAGTAATCGGAAAAATAAATCCATTTAATTCTCAGTATAAAAATATGCAAGAGATAAAATTGCCAGAAGATGTTGCTGATGTTGTAAGAAGAAATGGTATTTTAGCTGCTTTTGAAATGTTCCCTGATTCAGAAGAAATACAAGATATGTATAGTCAGCAGCTTTTGATTCATACTCAAATGCGTGAAATTATGAAAGATGAAGCTTCTTTGCAATCTATCATGATGAATTTTAATGGAACACTTGTAGAAGTTGTTGATAAATATACTTTCTATTTAAATACATTTGTTATTTCATTGGGAATTGTATTTAGTATTGTTCTGTTCATTTATATTTTAAGTAGTACATCAAAAGTTACATTACATATTAAAGATGTTCGTGATTTGTCTTCTGCATTGGCTGAAAAAGATTTTACTGTTGATATTACTCCAGATGGAAGTAATGAAATGCGCGATCTTATGTCTAATGTAAATGGAATGATAAACGAAATTAATGACTTCTTTATCATTGTTAAGAAAACAGCTGCAAAGGCAATTTCTACTGGATATTCTATTAACGATTCTGCTACAAGTACAGCGGCGGCTTCTACTCAAATCAATGCAAATATTGAATCAATTACAAAAGAATTTGAAATGATTAATCAATCTCTTGAAAATGCTGTTCGTGCAATTGATGAAATTAATAGACAAGTAAATACTCTTGTTATAGATAATGGTGAACAGACTCGTGCAATTGACGAAAGTTCAACAGCTGTTTCTACTTTGGCAACTACTTTGGAAGAAATTAGAGTTAATGCAGAAGAGCGTTCTGTAATTGCAGAAGAAATGCGTGCTTTAGTTGCTGACGGTGATAGCAAAGTTTCTGCTACTAATGAAATCCTTGAAGATGTTATGTCCCAGTTGGATGAAATTGGTGAAATTGTAACAATTATTAATGCTGTTACAGAACAAACAAACTTGCTTTCTATGAATGCAGCTATTGAATCAGCACATGCAGGTGAAGCTGGAAAAGGTTTTGCTGTTGTTGCTGAAGAAATTCGTTCTCTTGCTGAATCAACTGCTGATAATGCACAGAAAATTAATGAATCAATAACAAAGATTATTGATAGTGTTACAGAAGCAAACTCTTCTAGCCGTTCTGCTTCAGAAGCTTTCTCAAAAGTTAGCGGTCATTCATCAAATGTGATAGATTCTTTCAAAGAAATTACAAGAGGTATTGCTCTTATTGATGAACAAACTCGTCAGATTACACAGAAAACAGACTTGACTGCAGCAACTGCAGATAAGATAAATGATTATTGTTCAAATCTTGCACATCAGCAAGAAACTGTTTCTAATTCTGTTTCTTCTGTAAGTGATTTATTCAACCAAGCAATGGGTGGAATTAAAGAAATTCGTTTTGGAACTGAAGATATTGTAAAACGAATGTCTGCTGTTAGTGATTTAAGTAAAGAAAGTTACAAGAATATGACTGATTTGGAAAATGTTCTTGAAGAATTTAAAACAACAAGTGATGATGATACAGAATTAAAACAGGAAGTTGAAGCTGCTGCTATCGCTAATATTATTTCTCCAGAATTACAAGCTCAATTGGAACAAGATTTTGGTGGTTCAGGTGCTACTTCTGGTGAAATTGATTTTGATCCAGATAGCATTGAGTTGTACTAAATTATTGTTTTTATTTATAAATAATTATTAAATTAAAAAAAGGATAAAAATGTTAGGATTATTTTTACGCAAAAATTTTTACGAAGGTTGGGATAATGTAGTTTATTTTCTTGTTCCAAATTTGCTGATGGATTTAGTTGTATTACTTGCATCTGTGGCTATGTGGTTTGGAAAAGAGTATTTACTTGTGTGGGGAATTGCAATTTTTGTTGCAATTATTTTATTATCTATTCTTTCTTTAGCATGGGGAGAAATATCTAATTCCATTGTAAATTACGAAAGTATAGAGTTTGTCGATTTTTTTAAGAAAATTCCAAGTTGTATTATAGATGGTATTTTCTTAGGAATTACTTACTTTGTTTTGTTTGTTTTAACTTTCTTTGGTGTACAGTATTATTTTCAGAAAGGTGCAACTTTTGTTGGATTAATGGCAGGTTGTATGTTTTGTTGGATTGCATTGACAATTTTTATGGCTTTGCAATGGTTTATTCCAATACGCTGTGCATTTCATAATAAATTTGGAAAAACTTTTAAGAAATGTTTTATTGTATTGATTAATAATCTTCCTTTTTCAATTTTTATTAGCATTTATAATTTGTTTTTGTGCGCAATTTCCATTATAATGATTGGTCTTGCTCCTGGAATGTGTGGTTTAATATTTGCAAGAGCAAATGCTTTTAGATTGATATTAAAAAAATATGATTATATTGATGAAATTCAAAAAGAAGATTCTACTGTTGATGTAAGAAAAGTTAAAATACCTTGGAAGCAAATATTAGAAGAAGATAATGAAATTGTAGGCAAAAGAACATTCAAAAACTTCTTTATGCCTTGGAAAGAATAAAAAAAATATTTTGAGTAAAAAAAAAGACTTGATTTTATAAATCAAGTCTTTTTTTTGTATAGATATTCTTATAAAGAATATCTATAACAAGTAAATTACATACTCATAAGAAGAGTTTTAGCATCAAGTTTTAGATTTGCATCTGCAACTTCTTTTCCGTTTGCTTTTAGTACTACAAGTGAAACACCGTTGTTAGATGGTTCAATGTGAGCTACTGTTTCAAAGAAAGGAAGTAATTTTGCATCTACAGAATCAGCAAGTTTAGAACTTTCGTTTGTGTAACTAAACCAAGCTGACATTTTTTCTGCTTTTACAAAATCAGCAACAGCTTTTACATCTTCTTCTGAAAGTTTAGCCATATCTGCACCGTCAATAACAAGAGCAGAAATGTTAATTCCACCTTCTTTAAGAGCTTTTAATGTATTTACAACTTTTGGTAATGAAAATGTTTCCTGGTTGAAGTTTAAAATTGTACGATCACGAACAATTGTTTCGTTCAATTCTGTAATATCACCAAGATTCTTTTTCTTTGCAATTTCTGCAAGGATACTTTCATACCAAGAGATAACATTTGAAGAATGCTGATCAAATGATACATGAACAAGTTGTTTGTCATGAAGCATTGCATCAATTCCAAACTGAACTAAAACAGAAGTTTTTCCGAGTCCTTTTTTAGAAGTGATAAGTCCCATTTCTCCAGCTTTAAGTCCACCATCTGCCATCTTGTCAAAGAAACGCACTGGGCTATGGTCAATAAGATCTTGTTTTACCATAACTAACTCCTTATTTTTATTCAAGCAAGCTTATTTAGCAGCTTTTTTTTGGTCTTGATACTTTTTGATAAGTTCTTCAGCAATAGCGTTTGGAACTCTACCATATTTTTCGAATTCCATTGTGAATTCTCCTTTACCTTGTGTTGAAGAACGAAGGATTGTAGAGAATCCAAACATTTCTGAAAGTGGAACTTCAGCGTTTACAGTTGAAGAGTTGTTTTCATCTGTTGAATCAACAATTACACCACGGCGCTGGTTGATCAAACCGAATAAGTTACCCTGGAATTCTGTTGGAGCTGTCATTTGAACTTTCATAATTGGTTCAAGGATAACAGGTTTTGCTTTTGCATAACCTTCACGGAAAGCACCAATAGCAGCAATCTGGAATGCGTTATCGTTAGAGTCTACTGGGTGAGACTGACCATCATTAATAGTCATTTTAACACCAACAATAGGAGCACCAATCAATGAACCTTCCTTCATTGCTTTTTGGAAACCTTTATCACAAGATGGGATAAATTCGTTAGGAATAGCACCACCCTTAATAGCGTCAACAAATTCGTAATCTTTTTCTGTAATTGGTTCCATAAATCCAGCAACACGACCGTATTGTCCTGAACCACCAGACTGTTTTTTATGTGTGTAGTTGAATGGACCTTGTGTTGTAATAGATTCACGGTAAGCAACCTGTGGAGCACCTGTTGTTACTTCACAGTTGTATTCGCGTTTCATACGTTCAACATAAACTTCAAGGTGTAATTCACCCATACCACGAATAATAGTTTCGTTAGATTCTGGGTCTGTGTATGTACGGAATGTTGGGTCTTCTTTTACGAAGCGGTTAAGAGCTTTAGACATCTGCATAGCAGCTTGTTTGTCTTTTGGTGTGATACACAAAGAAATAACAGGTTCTGGAACATACATAGAAGCCATAGAAAGGTTTGTTCCTTCGCTACAGAATGTATCACCAGAAGCACAGTCAACACCAAATAAAGCTACGATATCACCTGCGCAACCTTCGTTAATATCTTCCATTGCAGCAGAGTTCATACGAACAAGGCGTCCAACCTTGAAGCGTTTCTTAGAACGAGTGTTGTAAAGTTCTTCACCTTTTTTGATTTTACCTTGGTAAACACGAGTATATGTAAGCTGACCATACTGACCATCGTCAAGTTTGAATGCCAAAGCTACACAAGGTTTGTTATCAGCTGATTCAAGCGCAACTTCTGCTTCATTGTGGTCTAAGTCAAGAGCAACGTTTTCTACTTCGTTTGGAGCTGGCAAGTAACGAACAACAGCATCCAAAAGTGGCTGGATACCTTTGTTTACGTGAGCAGAACCACAGAATACACCAACAAATTGTTCTGCAAGTGTACCTTTACGAATTGCTGCATGGATTTTTTCCTGATCAAGATTAACATAATCGTTTTCTTCATCCATCATTGCATCTTCCATTAAGTCATCATCAAAGTTGATAGCAGCTTCGATTAATTCTTTACGGAATTTTTTACAATCTTCAACCATGTGAGCTGGGATTTCTGCATAACGAAGTTCAACACCAGATTCACCTTCGAAGTAAATAGCTTTCATAGAAACTAAGTCTACTACACCTTCAAGTTTATCTTCCAAACCAATTGGGAGTTCCATCATGTAAGCATTTAAGCCTAATTTTTCACGGAGCTGCATGCGTACGCGAACTGGGTTAGCACCTTGACGGTCACATTTGTTAACGAAAGCTACGCGAGGTACATGATAACGTTTAAGCTGGCGGTCTACAGTAATTGATTGAGACTGAACACCAGCAACGGCACAAAGAATCATAATAGCACCGTCAAGAACGCGAAGAGAACGTTCTACTTCTACAGTAAAGTCAACGTGTCCTGGAGTGTCAATCAAGTTAATGATTGTGTCTTTCCACTGAACCTGAGTTGCTGCTGATTGGATTGTGATACCACGTTCACGTTCCAATTCCATGTTGTCCATAACAGCACCAACACCGTCTTTACCACGAACTTCATGAATCTGATGAATCTTGTTACAGTAGAACAAAATACGTTCTGAAGTAGTAGTTTTTCCTGAGTCAATGTGGGCACTGATACCGATATTTCTCATTTTTGAAATATCAAAAGCCATATTGTTACCTCTTTAAAAAAATTTACAATTACAATTCTATAATATTACATTAATCTAATCTATTATTCAACTACTTAAGAAATGAAAAGTTTGAAGCTATTCCTAACGAAAAGTTTATTTTTATTTTGTTTGCATTCATTTTGTATAAAAATTTTATTTCAGCTTGAATTTTACTTAATTCTTGTTTTTTTGTGATGAAATCAATGCTTGATGAAAATTTTGAAAGTTTGTTTTTTGATATAAAAAAATTTGTTCCAATAGAAGTTGTGGTTGCTATTTTTTCAGAATCACTTTGATTTGTGATTTCAAAAGATGAAATAAAATACGGTCGTAAAGAATTATTTATTACTGTTGAAATAGATAATTTATTTTTTGCTTTGTTGAAAAAATCATTTGCATTGAATTTATTTTCTGAAGAGGTGAATGTTAATTTTGATACAGTTTTTATTGTTTGCAATTCAGTGGAAAAGCCGTATTTTGCAAAAAATTCATCTTTTTCTTCTATTAATATGTCAAATCCTATGCGTAATTTATAATTTTTTTTATTGCCATACAATGATAATTGTGGATTTAGTTTAAATTGGGAATATGTGGAAATTTTCTTAGAAGCTGTTGTAATTAAAGTTTCGTGTGGTGTGTAAAAACTGAATAAATATAAAGTGAAGTTTTTAATTTTGATTTTATTTTGAAGCAAAAATGAAAATTGAATATCATCAAAATTAGTTTTATACAAATTTGCAGAAAAAATTCCATCGTAATATTTTGAAGAAATTCCTAGTTGCAAGTTGGAGGATAAGATATTTTCATAGTTTGTATTTTGTGTTTTGAATATTTTTTGAATTTTTTTAGAATCTAAGGGAAAATATCCAATAGTTGTAGCAATAGAAAATTTTGTTTTTGGAGAATTATAAAGTTTTGTTTTGCCAGAAAAAATAAATGAATTATTGTCTATATACAAAAAATTCAATTGGGCTTGTTTTAATAATGAATTTTTATTTTTGTATGAATATTGGATATACGCAGAAAGATTTTCTTTGTATGAACTAGAGTTTGGAAGAGTTACAACGCAATCTGTTACTGATAAAAATTTATTGCTTAGAGGTGAAATTGTAGTAGATAAGGTTGGCGTGTTGAATTTTGAAATAGCTCCAGAATAATATAAATTTCCTGCTTTGATTTTTAGATTTTGCATTGGCAATAAATTAATTCCAAAGTAGGGCGTATTAAAATTTGGAGATTCATTAAAAGTTGATGTTGGAATTTTTTCGAATATTTTGAATTCAAAATTTTTAAAAAAGAGTTTTTGCCCAAATAATAAAGAATAAGAATATTCATCACTTTGGGATTTGTAGGTTAATTGACTTTTTGTGTCAAATTCAATTTTTTTGAATATGGAATTTTTTTCTTCCGCGGGAGCAAGAAAATTTATTCCAAAAATGATGGTTAAAATAAAAACACACTTTCTCATGTAAATTATATACGCAAAGAAAGTGTGTTTTCGGCAAAGACTAGATATTTTTTTTTAGTCTAAAGTTGTGCTTGTAATATAACTTGAAGATGAAGCGAATGTGTCAATTTTTGCAATTTTTGATTGCCAATATTCTGCTTCACTTTTTGTTGTATAAGGTCCAACTCTAACTCTGTAGAATAACTGATCTTTTTTATCTTTGTATGTAAAGATGTCAGCAGTGATTTTATTTTCATCAAGAACTTCTCTTGCGTTTTCAGCACTTTTTTTGCTTTTAAGAGATGTTACTTGTACCCAATACTGAACAACTTTTGGTTTTGCAGGAGTTTTTGTTACTTTTGCAGTTGCAGTTGTAGTTTTTGATGTTGTTGTTTTTGCTGAAGTAACTTTATTTTGTTTTGAAACTGGTTTTGATACTTCTTTTTTTGCAACTTGTTTTACAACTGGTTTTGCTACAACTTTATTTGAATTATTTGCTATTGTATTTTTTGTTAGTTCATTTTTAGGAGTTACAACAGGTTTTTCGTTTATAACAGGATTTATATCTATTGTTGTAGTGTTATTTATAACAGTGTGATGTGTTTGCTCTGCAGTTTTTTGTTCTGGAACGGAACTTGGAACTGCAGCAACAACATTATTTTCATTTGGATTGTTACTGATAATTGTTGCTTTGTCTGCATATACAGTTAATTCTGCAATGCGTGTAATTTTTTCTTCTGAATTAATTACATTTTGCTGAGGAACTTCATTTGTTTCTTCAATGAATGTTTCAGTTGCAGGCATTTTTGTCTGAGGAATTGTCGGTTCATTTTCTGTAGGTGCAAGAGATACCCAACCGTTTGAAGTTTGCTTGTTTGAAGGACTCACCGTTGCGATTGTTTGTGAAGATCTTGCTGTAGGTGAATATAGTATTAATGCTGCTCCTAAAACAACTAGGAGAAAAACTCCAACTGCAGCCATAATCCATAAAGTTCTTTTTTGTTCCATAATTTATAATCCTCTTTTTACAAACAGTTCATTTGTATATTCTGAATATCGGAATGTAGAAAAATTTGTTTAGAGAAAAAATAAGATTTTGTTATTTGTTAGTTAATTTTTTTTAATGCTTTATGGATTTGTTTGGTTAATATATTTATGTTTGATCTATTGTGAATTTTTATAATTGGAATATTTGTTGATTCGTATTCTTGGAATAGCGTTTTTTGAGAACGGAATCTTTGTATAATATTTTTGATTTTGATTTTGTCGCGTTTGCAAACTCTAAAAAATCTTTGGAATGCAGAAGATTTAACAAAAAAAATGTAATCACATTGTTCCATTAATTGTGGAATTTTGTATAAAACAGTGGCATTTAAAATGATATTTTTATTTGCGTTGTTGTTAATAAAATTTTGAGTTTCTTCGGTGACAAAGGGATAAATTATTTCTTCTTGCTGTTTTAGTAAATTTTTGTCTTGAAATAATAATTCTGCCAAGGCTTTTCTGTTTAGTGAACCATCTTGATTTGTAAGAATAATTCCTTTTGAAGTAGCAAGTTCATTAAATGTGTCTAGGATTTTTGGAGTTGCTTTTTGTATTACAGAATGAACTACTTTATCGGCATCTAAACAAATAAATCCATTTTGTTCCAAGATTGAACATACTGTATTTTTGCCAGATGCCATTTTTCCTGTGACACATATAATTTTGCGACATGAATTATTCATTAATGAAATTCTCCCCAGTTTTTGCCGTATTCAATAGAAACTTTTAGAGGGACATTCAATTTTACAGCGTTTTCCATTTTTTCTTTGATTATGGAAATTGTTTTTTCTATTGTTTGTGGATTGTCGGGACATTCTACAAGTAATTCATCGTGAACTTGTAAAATAAGTTTTGCTTGAGTATTTTCTTCTTCAAGAGCTTTTGAAACATCTAGCATTGCTTTTTTTACGATGTCAGCGGCACTTCCTTGTACTGGAGTATTTACAGCCATTCGCTCTGCACCAGATTTTTCTAATTTGTTTTTGCTATTGATGTTTGCAATGTGACGCTTTCTTCCAAAAATTGTTTGCACAAAACCTGTTTCTTCAGTTTTTTGTATTGTGGAATTTATAAAATCATTTACTGATGAATATGTTTTAAAGTAATTTTCTATAAATTCAGCAGCTTGTGTGCGTGAAATTCCTAAATCGTTTGCAAGGCGGAAGGCACTCATTCCGTAAATCACACCAAAATTTATAGTTTTTGCAGTGCGGCGCATTTGTGGTGTAACTTCTTCTTGTGGAACTCCAAAAATTAATGCAGCAGTAGCTTTGTGTACATCAGTTCCAGAAATGAAGGCGTTACACATATTTTTGTCTTGGCTTAAATGAGCTAAAACAACTAATTCAATTTGTGAATAGTCTGCGGAAATTAAAATTGTTCCTGGAGTTGCTGTGAAGGCACTTCTGATTTTTCGGCCAGCTTCATTGCGAACAGGAATATTTTGAAGATTTGGTTCACGGCAAGAAAGTCTTCCTGTGGCTGTTCCTGTTTGAATAAAATCTGTGTGAATTCGTTCGTTTTTGTCACACATTGAAGGAAGCGTTTCTACATAAGTTGACTGAAGTTTTGCAAGTTCACGATATTCCAAAATCATTTTTGGAACTGGGTCATAAAGTGCTAATTCTTCCAAAACTGAAGTGTCTGTGGAATATCCTGTTTTAGTTTTTTTTGTTGGTTTTAAACCTCGTTCAGTAAATAAAACTTCTTGAAGTTGTTTTGGAGAAGCAATATTAAAGGCGTGACCAACTGTGGAATAAATTTTATTTTGAATATCTTCAATTCCGATTGTGAGTTCTTTGTTGTAATCGTATAAAGTTTGTGAATCTAAATGAATTCCTTGAATTTCCATTTCGGCAAGAAGAGGCATAAGACGCATTTCTGTGGAAGTGAACAATTCATAAAGATTTTGGCTTTTTAATTGTGGTTCTAGTTTTTGCCACAACTGAAATGTAAAATCGGCATCTTCTGCGGCGTAAGGATATGCTTTTTCAACTGGTAAATCTGCAAATGTTTGCCCCTTTGGAACTAAATCTTCGTATTCAATTCCTTTTAGACCAAGTTTTGTTTCTGCAAGATATTCAAGGGAATAGGAATTTTTTCCTGTTTTGTCAGAATTCAAAAGCCATTCAGCAATCATTGTATCAACAAGTTTGCATGATGGTTTGTTGTTGTTTATTTTAATTCCGCTACTTCGCAAAACTTTGTAATCGAATTTTCCATTGTGAAGAATTACAGTTACTTGCGGATTGTTGAATAATCGTGCAATTTGTTCTAAAGCTTTGTCTTGTGGAATAAAGTCCAAATTTTCAAAAAGATTTGATGTATAAAGCGGAACATAAATTCCTTTGCCTGCTTGGGAACTTAAACTAAAGCCCACAAGTTGTGTATTCAATGTATCAAGGGAAGTTGTTTCGCAATCAAAAGCAACAATTTTTTCATTTTCTTCTATTAAATTGATGTAATTTTGCAATTCTTCAAGATTTGTTACAACTTTGTAATCACCTTGGTTTTGTTTTACTTCTAGGGAAGGAACTTGTTCAGTTTGGGATTCTTCAGCTTGAGACTGAATCATTGTTACTGCACTTGATGAAGTTCCGCTTTCTATTGCTAATTCTGCATATTGTTTTGCAACAGCAGGAACTCCGTATTGATTTAGTTTTTGTGCTGCTTTTTCAAAGTTTAATTGAATTGGATTATTCACAGCGTTATCAATGTCTGAACATGGAACTGTATCGCAAAGGCGAATTAATTTTTGTGAAAAATATGCGTTTTCTTTTCCGTCAATGAGTTTCTTTTGCATTGCGCCTTTTATTTCATCAATGTGTTCATAAATTCCATCAAG
>JAEIGA010010738.1_pt1 | contig 13895 bp, 12 predicted proteins | sample 9270691 | NCBI WGS metagenome assembly JAEIGA01 (sample SAMN17057246, study PRJNA624740) | gut metagenome | biome: biome; isolation source: fecal sample | host: Bos grunniens | place: China: Xizang | collected 2019 | reverse complement strand
TGCCATCTACACATTCAATGGCGGAAACGACCAGTTGCAGGCGCAGATTTGTGAGAGCCCTTTCATACAGCCCGACGAGGATATGTATGCTTACAACCTAATCTGGTATGGTTCACACGGCTGGTTCAACACCATCTACTCAGTGAATATGATTGAGAATGCTCCCGGCGAATTTATCAACTACATTACATTGGGCAACAAATTCAACGTAGGCGATTTCTCTTTGGAACTCGACCTGATGAACCGTGCAGTAGAGAATCAGACATTCTTTTTCAAGGATTTCTCGGTGATGGGTGAACTCTCATACGCTCCCAACGACAAATTCAATGTGTTTGCAAAGGCAACTTACGATGTAAACAAGAGCGACAAGGCCGGTGACTTCTGTGTATTGCCCGGTACTGAAATTACCCGTGTAGGAGCAGGCTTCGAATACTTCCCCCTTGCCGATAAGTCTGTACGTCTGCATGCATATTTATGCCATAACTTCGGTGACAATGGCAATCCTTCAGGCGCCCTTCTCGACAAACAGACAATAGCTTCAGTTGGTCTTAAGTGGAAGATGAATCTTCTTTCGTTTAAGAAATAATTTAATATGCAAAATACTATGAAACGTTCATTTTGGGATAGAATCCCTGCGGGTATTCCCTGCCTTGTTGTTATCATCGCTTTGTTTGGTTATATGAGTTCTGTAATGGGACTGACCAACATGCTGAACACCATCATGCACACAGCTCATGACTTATTGTTGAATACAGTATTTTATCTCATGGGAATGTGTGTTATTACAGGTGCGCTTGGAAAAATCTTTGTAGAGTTTGGCGTTGTTGATTTGTTGCAACGTATACTGCGTCCGGTTATGCGTCCGGTATTCAACATGCCCGGTGTCGCATCGTTGGCCGCCGTATTGACATTCCTCAGCGACAACCCTGCAATTATAGCACTTAGCCAGGATAAAGGATTTGCACGCTATTTCAAGAAATACCAGCATGTGTCATTGGTTAACTTCGGTACAGCCTTCGGTATGGGATTGTTGGTGATAGTCTTCATGGTAGGTCAAGGCTATTTCCTGGCTCCATTTGTGGGATTGTTCGGTGCCATTTGCGGTTGCGTTGTGGCTACACGTTTGATGCAGCGCTTTACCCTGAAAATGTATCCTAACTATCTTTACGAGGATGCGACAGCCATTACAAATTACACCGGAAGCGAGCAATTGCCCGATGTTAGTTTCTCGCAGGAGAATGATGCCAAGAAAAAGGATACAAGCCTCTTTGTGCGTGTGCTGAATTCAATGCTTGACGGTGGTAAGGATGGTGTAACCATTGGTATGGCTATTATTCCGGGTGTACTTATCATCAGCACCTTGGTCATGATGCTTACTTTCGGTGCTACTGCCGAGGGTGTAGACCAGGCTGGTAATGATATCATGGTGTATACCGGTGGCGCTTTCCAGGGAACACAGTTGTTGCCGTGGCTCGCCGGCAAGATAAGTTTTGTTTTTGAATGGCTCTTCGGCTTTACTGCTCCTGAATTGGTAGCCTTCCCCATTACAGCCCTTGGTGCAGTGGGCGCGGCTTTGGGATTGATTCCAGAATTTGTTGCTAAGGGTATTATCGATGGCAATGCAATAGCTGTGTGTACGGCTATGGGTATGTGCTGGAGCGGATACCTCAGTACCGATGCTGCTACACTGGATTCTTTGGGTTATCGTCCGCTTGTTGCTAAGGCGTTCCTAAGCTCTTTTATAGGTGGTATTTGTGCAGGTGTTATTGCCCACTGGGTATATGTCGCAATCATATTCCTGAATTCGTTGTTTGCTCCGGCGCCAGTATGGAGTGTTCAAACTGAGGCGACATTGTGTAATATCCCCGAACATCAGCAGATAGAAATGACCATGATGGACGACAGCACATTTATTGTCAAGGATTGGTTCGGTGCAAAAGGAGAGAATTTGGAATTCCGCGTCGATTCAAAGGATTCTTCTATTGTTGTTACCAACGCTTATGCCGAGAAGAATAACCGCTTCTTCTTTGTACGTGTCAATGAGAAGGCGCTTCAAGGCGAGGTGTCGTATGCTTTGTTGCATTTGGATAATGATTACTCTAAGTATGCCGGTGATATCTCCGGCGGCTATATGTATGTCTTTGCATTCCTGTATGATGGAGCGCACCGTCCTATAGACCGTGGATATTACGAATTAGTGTGGGGATCAGGCAAACCTCAAACAGTTGAGGCCGAGAAATATATTCAGATGCAGATAAAGGCCGAGGAGGATAGCTTGCGAATAGACTCTACCTACGAGACTATCAGCGAAAGAGTCCTCAAAAGTGAACAAACAAAAAATAAGTAACTACGACCATGAAGAAATGTATAATATTTGCAGCCATTTGTTGTGCAATGCTGGCGTCTTGCACCGGCAGCTCAAATAAAAACGCTGCTGGCGACGGAGATTTTCTTCCACCTCTCATGGGCTGGAGCTCGTGGAATACATACTTCGTGGATATAAACGAAGAGCTTATTAAAAAGCAGGCCGATGCAATGGTTTCTACCGGTCTGAAGGATGCAGGCTATCAGTATATAAACATCGACGATGGATTCTTCGGCTTCCGCGATGCTGAGGGCAAGATGACTTGTAACACAGAGCGCTTCCCCAACGGCATGCGAGTAGTCTCCGATTATATCCATTCTCTCGGTCTTAAGGCAGGAATTTATTCCGAGGGTGGCGACAACACTTGTGGCTCTATGTACAATGCCGAAAAGACAGGAATAGGAGCAGGATTCTACGGTCACGACCAGCAGGATGCTGATGTCTATTTTAAAGAGTGGAACTTCGACTTCATCAAGATTGACTATTGCGGCGGCAAAGAGCTTGGCCTCAATGAGCAGGAGCGTTACGAGTCTATCGTGCGTGCTATCCGCAACACCGGACGCACAGATGCCTCCATCAACATTTGCCGTTGGGCCTATCCCGGAAAATGGGCTTCGAAGATTGCCCGTTCGTGGCGCATAAGCCCCGATATTCAGCCTCGTTGGAAAACCATCAAGTATATTATCGGCAAGAACCTTTATCTGTCGGCTTATGCAGGCAATGGCGGTTACAACGACATGGATATGCTGGAGATTGGTCGCGGATTGCCCGCCAACGAAGAGGAAGTACACTTCGGTATCTGGTGTATTATGAGTTCTCCTCTGCTCGTAGGTTGCGACATGACCTCTATCCCCGAGTATTCGCTCGAATTGTTGAAGAACAAGGAACTTATTGCCCTCAACCAGGATAAACTGGGCTTGCAGGCTTACGTGGCGCAGCGCGATGGCGAGAGATATGTTCTTGTGAAGGATATTGAACAGAAGCGCGGCAATATGCGTGCTGTTGCTCTCTATAACTCAACAGATAGTCTGTATACTTTCACCGTTCCTTTCAAGAGTCTGGAACTTGGCGGTAAAGTCAAGGTACGCGACCTTGTGAAGCACGAGGATATGGGAGTCTTTGAAAATGAGATTACATATACAGTACAGCCCCGCAGCGTGCTTGTGTGTCGTATGGAGGCCGAGCAGCGCCTCGAACCCGAGGTGTACGAAGCAGAGTGGGCATTCCTTCCTCTTTACAACGACCTTGGACACAACCGTTACATTATAAGATATTCACAGGCTCCCGACTGTTCAGGTGGCGTGAAGGTTGCTTATGTGGGCGGCAAGAAAGAGAACCGCGTAGTATGGCGCGAGGTTTACAGCGCGGAGGGTGGTGAGTATGAGATGACAATAAGTTACTGCACCGCGAAAGACAAAAAATTGCAGGTGGCGGTAAACGGTGTCGAACAGGTGCTTACCGGTCTTAATTCAGGTGATTATAACAAGCCTGCAACCGCAACAATCAGCGTAACCTTGAAACCCGGTTACAATGAGGTGAGTATGGGTTGTGACTATGCCTGGGGACCCGATATCGACAAATTTGAACTGAAAAAGAAATAATCTTTTCTTTATAATAAGATATATTTCTAATACAAATACATCCCTATCGCTTTTTTGGTGGTGGGGATGTTGTTTTTTATACCTATCTCTCGTAAAATAATCTACCGATTAAAGCCGATTCTTACCTCGCTTTCGCCGACAGTCAACAGTGCATTATCTCCCACCGGCAACGGATAACAATCTCCTGCGTGACCGACAGGGAAATTAAAGCAGACGGGGTAGTCATATTCCGCTACCATATTATAGATTATTTCGTGCAGTGTTCCGCCGAAAGCCTCATTCTCTTTGCATCCGGCAAAGTTGCCCACTATGAGTGCTGCAAGTTTGCCCAATACCCCCGACAATTTCAGAGCATATAGCATGCGCTCTATCTTGTGTGGCGGTTCGTTTATATCCTCGATGAAAAGAATCCTGCCGGGCTGTATGGTGTTGTATGGCGTTCCCAATAATCCGCATAGTACGGACAGATTGCCGCCTACCAACATTCCCGTAGCTTCGCCTGCGCGGTTCAACGGATGGGCAGGAACCGAATATTGCGGCATTTGCCCGAAAAGAAAATCTCTTATATATCCGCTGCTGCTGTCGTTGCCACTTTCTGCCAGATGGCGGCATTGCCGTGAATGCAACGATACAACTCCGGCTATTGTCGCGGCTGCCAGTAACAACGAGCAGTCGCTCATTCCCACAATCCATTTTGGACTTTTGGTAATCTCTCCAACAATTTCGGTGAGCAGGTGAACGCATCCGTATCCGCCGTAGCTGCATATTATAGCCTTGATGCTTGTGTCGTTCAGCATCATGCGCATGTCTGCCATGCGCTCTTCTATGCTGCCGGCAAAATATCCGCGTCGCGTAAGTGCGTGCGGCGCGACAATCACCTCCAGCCCCCACGACTCAAGCGTGCGTACAGCACCCTCAATAATCGACGGCTGTTGCACCGCCCCGGCAGGGGAGACGATTGCCACTTTGTCGCCTATGTGCAGCGGTTGAGGTCTAATCATTGCACAATGAACCCTCTTCTACGGTGCTTATCACTTTGTAAAGCTTGTCGTTGGGACGCACCTTTACGGGCACCTTGAACGAAACGTATGAGCCTTTGGGTACAACATCCACTGCTCCTAAGTCCACGCGAGCCTCTTCCAGTGTCAGGTAGATGGCACCGGTGGTGGGGCCTGTGATAAGCAGTTTGTCGCCTACGCGCATTTCGCCTGCTTCTATTAGGAACTCTCCGACCTCCAGTTTCGAGAAGTATTTTATGCCCTTTCCAATATACACTTTGCGCTCTGTGGCCTGCGAACCATATTTGTCGCTCCATTCGCCCAGTTTCTGTCCCAGATAGTATCCGTCCCAGAAACCTCGGTTGAACACTGTCGACAGACGTTTGTCCCAATCGTCCTTTTTCTCTTCTGTGAATGTTCCCTCCATGCAGGCTTTCAGCGCCTCTTTGTAGCAACTGACAACAGTGCTTACATACTCGGCGCTACGGGCGCGTCCCTCAATCTTGAACACTCGTACACCCGATTTTATCATTCTGTCCATGAAACGGATGGTCTTCAGATCTTTGGGCGACATTATATATTTGTTGTCAACCTCAAGCTCAATATCGCTCTCGCGGTCTTTGACAATGTATCCACGGCGACACACCTGCATACACTGTCCGCGATTGGCACTGCGTCCCAACTGGTGCAGCGACAGATAGCACTTTCCCGAAACAGCCATGCACAGCGCTCCGTGGCAGAACATCTCTATTCGTATCAGTTCACCACTGGGACCGCATATGTTCTCCTCCACAATTACGCGGTGAATCTCTTCCACCTGATCCATGTTAAGCTCGCGGGCAAGCACAACAACATCGGCAAACTTTGCGTAGAAACGCAATGCCTCGCTGTTGCTGATGTTCAACTGTGTGGACAGGTGAACCTCCATGCCTATGCTGTTGCAATATTGAAGCACTGCAATGTCTGCTGCAATTACTGCCGAAATTCCGGACTCCTTGGCTGCATCCACTATCTTGTGCATCAGTGTCAGGTCCTCTTCGTAGATGATGGTATTCACCGTCAGATAGCTTTTAACACCACGCTCGTCGCAAATCTGTGCAATCTCTCGCAGGTCGCTGATGGTGAATGCGCTTGCCGAATGGGCGCGCATGTTAAGGTTCTCAATACCAAAATATATAGAGTCGGCACCGGCCTGAAGTGCGGCTGTCAGGCACTCGCGCGAACCGACGGGCGCCATTATTTCAAATCCTTTGTAGTCGTTCATCCTTGTTAATTGTGTGTATAGATATTCTATAAATTTCTGAAAGACAAAAATAGTGCTTTTTAGGGAAATATAATCGTTTGGGAAAAAACAATTTCACGATTAACGATGTTACCGTATGTTAACTAATAAGAACTGCAGTGAATTTTTTTGTCAGTCGCGCCAAATATGTATATATTCGCAACAATGTATAACCTAAAAACAATTAGAAGAATGAAACGAATTGCAAAATATGCAGCTGCGTTGCTGTTGATATTTGTTTTTTCAGTGCCTTCACTGGTGGCTCAGAACAATCTTCCCGCAGTGCCTTACATCGAAGTGCGTGGCTCTGCCATACGCAAGGTGACCCCCGACGAACTCTATCTGAGAATAACAATAAAAGAGAGCGACTATAAGGGCAAGAAAAGTTTGGCGGAACTTCAGCAGGAGATGATAAATGTACTTAGAAGGAACGGTGTCAAAGTAGACGAACAGCTGACGGTGCAGTCAATGGGCAGTTCTATGAAGTTAAAGACATTTACATCCAAGATTCTGACCCGCACAGAAGGTGTATATATTCTGAAGTTGACAGACGTTGCTGCAATGCAGGATGTTATTGCCGAACTTGAAGAGGCTGAGATATCAAACATAGCTCTGATAGAAACAAAATATTCCAAGAAAAAGGAACTTGAAAGCGAGCTTGGCATTGAGGCTGTCCGTCAGGCTAAGCAACGTGCCGAGGAACTTGCAGGTGCTATCGGTCAGCAGATAGGCAAGGCGATATACATTAACACATGGTCTATGAACGAGATTGTGTCGCCACGCAATTACAAGACCATGGCTGCTCGTAGTGCTGTGATGGAAGATGCTGCCGATGCAGCGCCGGCTGTCAACCTTTCTGTTACAGAGAATGAGTATTCGGTGGATGTTAATGTTCGCTTCGAATTGAAGTAGTTGTGGGGCGATGAAGTGATATTGTGGATTAATATTTATTCATCAATAGATGCGAATCCTTCAATAACTTTCCGGCAATGAAAAGCTTTACGCTCATTCACTGCCGTAAATTCGTTTTTTCTCATTATCTTCGCACATCAAAGAACGATAGAAACAAGACGATGATAGATACATCACTTTATCAAGATAAAACAGCGATATATTATACACTTGGTTGTAAACTTAATTTTGCAGAGACTGCCACCATTGAGCGCACACTGCAAGAGGCAGGCATACGCACTGCACGACGTGGCGAAAAGGCAGACATCTGCATCATAAACAGTTGTGCAGTCACTCAGGAGGCCGAAAAGAAATGCCGTCAGGCTATCCACAAACTTATACGCCAACATCCCGAAGCATATGTGATAGTAACAGGTTGTTACGCTCAGCTCTCTCCCGAAAAACTTGCAAACGAGGAGGGCGTAGACGTGGTGTTGGGAATAGATAAAAAGGGTGATATTCTGGAACACCTTGGCAATCTGCAAAAGGCCTATGGAGCAGGGCAGTGGTATGTTCAACCCACGAAGGATGTGCGTCGTTTCGTTCCATCGTGTTCGCGTGGCGAACGTACACGCTACTTCCTGAAGGTGCAGGATGGTTGTGACTATTTCTGTACATACTGCACAATCCCCTTCGCGCGTGGACGCAGTCGCAATCCGCAGATTGCCGACCTTGTGGCTCAGGCACAGAAGGCTGCCGACGAGGGTGGACGCGAGATTGTTATCACAGGAGTGAATATCGGTGACTTTGGCAAAAGTACGGGCGAGAGTTTCGTTTCTCTTGTCAAGGCACTCGATGCGGTTGAGGGAATAGACCGCTACCGTATCTCTTCGATAGAGCCCAACCTTATCACCGACGAAATTATAGAATATATTTCAGGTTCGCGCAGCTTTATGCCCCATCTGCACATACCTCTTCAGGCAGGCAGCGACGAGGTGCTGAAGCTGATGCACCGTCGTTACGATACAACTTTCTTTGCCGAGAAGATTGCCACCGTGCGCCGTATAATTCCCGATGCCTTCATTGGTGTCGATGTTATTGTCGGTACTCGTGGCGAGAGTGAAGAACTCTTCCAAAAGGCATACGACTTTATTAAAGGCCTTGATATTTCGCAGTTGCATGTGTTCAGCTACTCCGAGCGTCCCGGTACCCGTGCGCTTAGCATCGAAGGTGCTGTGTCGCCTGCCGAAAAGCAGCGTCGCAGTCAGCTGCTCATCGCTCTCTCCGAGGAGAAACGCCTCGCTTTTTACGAGCGTTTCATCGGACGCGAAGCAGTCGTCCTCTTCGAAAAACCACGTACGGGTATGCCCATGGGTGGTTTTACCGGTAACTACATCCGTGTGGTGGCAGAGTGCGACAAGCATTTGGTGAACAGACTGGTGAGGGTGCGCCTGGGCGGGTTCAACGAAGATAAGTCTGCGCTGACGGTTGACGAGGTACTTGAAGTAAAATAGAGTGGTCAGATGAAAAAAATAGCGGTAGTTATTCTGAATTATAATGGCGCCTCGATGTTGCGCGACTTTTTGCCCTCGGTGTTGAAATACTCTCCCGAGGCAGAGGTCGTTGTTGCCGATAATGCTTCGACAGATGATTCGGTAAATGTCATGCGCAGCGAGTTCCCCGATGTCCGACTGTTGCTGCTCGACAAAAATTACGGATTTGCCGATGGCTACAACCATGCACTGCGTCAGGTGGATGCCGAGTACTATCTGTTGCTTAATTCCGATGTTGAGGTTACTCAAGCGTGGCTCGCCCCTATGCTTGCATTTATGGATGCAAATGCGGATGTTGCGGCTTGTCAGCCCAAACTGCTTAGCTATAAACAGAAAACTCTGTTCGAATATGCCGGTGCAGCAGGTGGGTTCCTCGATTGCTACGGCTATCCTTTCTGTCGCGGACGTATTTTCGACACAGTGGAGCAGGACAATGGTCAGTATGACAATGTGGTCGACCTCTTTTGGGCAACCGGTGCCGCGCTTATGATTCGCTCTGCCGATTATTGGTCGGCAGGGGGCTTGGATGGCACCTTCTTTGCACACATGGAGGAGATTGACCTCTGCTGGCGATTGCGTGCCCGTGGACGACGCATCGTTTGCATCGCCGAGAGTGTCGCCTATCATGTAGGCGGTGCCACACTCAGTAAAAGCAATCCTCGCAAGACCTTCCTTAATTTCAGAAACAACCTGCTGATGCTCTACAAGAATCTGCCTGCGACAGAGTTGCGCAGCGTGATGTTCCGTCGTGCCTTGCTCGACTATGTGGCTGCATTTAAATTTCTGGTGTCGGGTAATATACCCGATTTTAAGGCAGTGATTAAGGCTCGTCGCGAGTTTACAAACATAAAATCGCAGTATGCCGGCAAACGTGCCGAAAATCTTGAAAAGAGCGTTTGCGGCGAGATACCCCAGCGTACGAAATTCTCTATCCTCTGGCAATATTATGCCCGAGGCAAAAAACTATATAATGAACTTCCCAAATAGTAAAACGATGAAAAAATTATATATCTTCGACCTCGACGGCACACTGCTTGACACAGTTGCCGACCTTGGAAACAGCTGCAACTATGTGCTTGCAGGTGCAGGCTATCCTACGCATCCTATCGATGCTTACTATAAGTTTGTGGGCAATGGAATTGCCAAACTCATTCAGCGTGCATTGCCTGCCGATGCTGCCACCGAGGAGAATATTCAGAGATTGTTGCCTCCCTTCCGCGAATATTACAATCTGCATATGGCAGACGATACAAAGCCCTATCGCGGTGTAACCGAATTGTTGGCTGCATTGCAGGCGGCTAATGTGAAGGTGGCTGTTGCTTCCAATAAGTATCAGGCAGCAACCGAGAATCTTGTGAAAAAGTATTTCGCCGACATCCGTTTCGATGCGGTGCTGGGACAGCGTGACGGTGTTCCCGTTAAACCCGACCCAGCCATCGTAAACGATATTTGCAAGGCTGCCGGTGTTGTGGATGCTGATGATATAATCTATGTGGGCGATTCGCTTGTCGACCTTCAGACTGCTGCCAACAGCGGTGTAGAGTTTGTTGCTGTTACATGGGGATTTTCTCCTCGCGAGGCTCTGCTTGAAAAATATCCTGCTCACATTGCAGACACTATCGAGGAACTAAACGACCTGTTGCTGAAATAATTTTTGTATTTATGGAAACTGCACTCTATCTTTTGCCTGTGACGTTGGGCGACACTCCTTTGTCAAAGGTTCTGCCGCAACATAATATTGAAATTATAAAGGGAATCCGCCATTTTATTGTTGAGGATGTGCGTTCGGCACGTCGCTTCTTGCGTCAGGCCGACCCGCAATTTGATATTGACGGTTCGCAGTTCTTTGAACTGAACAAGCACACTTCGCCTGCCGATATTGCAGGGTATCTTGCTCCGCTCGCAGGTGGAAAGCCTATGGGTGTAATCTCCGAGGCTGGTTGTCCGGCTGTTGCCGACCCGGGTGCAGATGTTGTTGCCATTGCTCAGCGCAAGGGGATGAAGGTGGTTCCGCTTGTGGGGCCTTCGAGCATCATCCTTTCGGTGATGGCTTCGGGGTTCAATGGACAGAGCTTTGCTTTTCATGGCTATCTGCCCATCAAACCCGATGAACGGGCGCGCAAGCTCAAGCAGTTGGAGCAGCGTGTGTATGCCGAAGAGCAGACGCAACTGTTCATTGAGACGCCTTATCGAAATGGTAAGATGATAGAGGATATTATAAAGAACTGCCGTCCGCAGACAAAGTTGTGCATCGCTGCCAACCTCACTTGCGAAGATGAGTATGTTCGTACACGCACCGTCAAGGAGTGGCGCGGCAATGTGCCCGAACTTTCAAAGATTCCTTGTATTTTCCTGCTGTATAAATAATATCAGTTAGATATTAACAATAAAACAAACGTGAGCTCTTCATAGAACTCACGTTTGTTTTATTTCTCCTTAATAGAATCGATAAGCAACCCTATATTCAAGTTACGTTAAGGAACTATTTTCTCAGTACAACAACATCTCCCACTTTCAAGGTAGTGTAGCTCTCGTACTCGGGGTTCATCTTGAAAAGAGACTTCAGGCGTATGCCGTACTTCTGCGAGATTGAATAGAGGCTTTCGCCCTGTGCAGTGGTGTGGAATCGGTAATCCTTGGTAGCCTTGTTGCGTTTCTTTTCAAGGTAAATTATATCTCCAGCCTTAATGTCGTAATCTTTGTAAAGGTCGTTGTATTTTATAAGTTTGCGGCGTGAAACTCCAAACTCTTTTGCAAGCGACTTGAAGGTGTCACCTGTGTTGCCCACCACATAATATAGCCCGTTAGAAATGTATATGGGACGTCTGCCCGAAAAACCGCCATCTTTTCCGCCGCTTAAAATGGGTGAAACATCTTTCTTTGAATATCCATCGTACTCGTATAGTCTGTATCTTTCAATCAGGCTTATAAGTTTTTGCGGATAGGCCGGGTCCTCGGCATATCCGGCCTTTTTCAGTCCGCGTGCCCAGCCTTTGTAGTCGGTGGAACTCAAACGGAAAAGGTCGGCATATCGGGGCTTCAGCAGGAATTGCGAGTGGTCCTCGTAAGAGTCGCGGGCGCTGTCGTAGACACGGAATTTGCACATACGTCCGTTGTCCATGGTGCTTGTGGTGCGGCCGTTCCAATTGTTGTGCGCCTTGATGCCGAAGTGGTTGTTCGACTTTTTTGTCAGTTCGCTTTTCCCTGCACCAGACTCAAGAAGGCCTTGTGCAAGTGTGATGCTTGCGGGGATTCTGTGACGGTGCATCTGTTCGACTGCTATCGGGTAGTATGTAAGTATGTATGCTTCGTAGGAGTCGCGTGCCGTGGTTACGGTAGTGCTGCTTTTGTGTGACACCTGTTGCGATGTACTGCAACCAACCAATATAATGGCAGAGGCAAGCGCTATTGTGACATTGAATATGTATTTCATGTATCAAAAAGTGTTTTCTGCTTACAAAATAAATGAATAAATTGGTTTTCTGCAAATCTTTGCATTACATTTGTGTCAGATGATAATGTTCAATTGATGGAATATGAAAGAGATTGTACTTAATACGGTTGTAAAGGTCTGTTCGTGTGAGGAACTTGAACCAGTCGACAGAATGTTGGTTAACGCTGCGCGTGAGGCTGCAAAGGGCAGTTATGCTCCCTATTCCCGTTTCAATGTGGGTGCTGCTCTGCTTCTTGCTAATGGCGAGGTCGTTGTTGGCAGTAATCAGGAGAATGCAGCCTATCCTTCGGGTATTTGTGCGGAACGTACTGCTATCTTTGCCGCCGGGGCTACTAATCCCGATGCTCCGATAGTGGCATTGGCAATTGCTGCACGCAATGCCGATGGCGAGGTTGCACGTCCTATTTCGCCTTGTGGTGCTTGCCGGCAGGTAATGCTCGAAGCGGAAACACGCCATTCTACGGCGATGCGTATAATACTTTTCGGAACAGAGGGGTGTTACATTGTCGAGGGTGGCGCAAAAGAACTCTTGCCAATCTCCTTCGGTGCCGATTTTTTAAGATAATTTTTTCGGCAATTATTCTATTTCTATTTGCTTAAGATTATGAAAAAGATAATGTTTGTCTGCCACGGCAATATTTGCCGTTCGCCTATGGCGGAATTTGTGTTCAAGAAAATGGTCGCCGATAAAGGTGTCAATGATGAATTCTATATTTGTTCGGCTGCAACCAGCAGCGAAGAGATCGGCAATGGTGTCTATCCTCCGGCAGTCTACGAACTGAAAAGGAACAGTGTTCCCGTTGATGATAACAAGCAGGCTGTGCGCGTTACCCGCGATGATTATCAGAGTTATGACATGATAATTGTGATGGAACAGTATAATATAAGGAATCTTGGTGCTGTTGCCGGTTTTGATCCTGATAATAAAATATGGAAACTGCTTGATTTTGAAAATCCACATGCAGTAGAGCAGTGTGCGGGTGATGATATTTCCGACCCCTGGTATCATGGGAATTTCTCAAAGACTTTCAAGGAGATTGAAAGAGGCTGTAAGGGATTGCTTGAATATTTAGGCTACTGATTGTATACCTTATTTAACGTGAGTTCGATATAATTTTAGAACAAAATATCCCTTATCTCCGAAAAGCGTTCCTTTAATGTTTTTCAAATTTTCAGATCTAACCCACGTTAAATATATTCTGTTGATAGAGGAATCTATTACCATAATATGATGCTTACTTTTGTATTCTCTGGTAGTTTTTACCCTTAATCTTTGTTTGCAAACATTTAAGGCAGTAATTTTGATCTGACCCCAAAAAGGAACAAAAAGGCACAGCACAGACAAAATCAGTCGTCACAGCCTTTGCTCGCGAATTTTCTTAAACGAAAATATCCCTCGGTCGGCTGCTCCTTGCCGGTAACTTCCCCTTGATAGTCGCGGGATGTGCAAGTTCGGCCGCGCCAATGGCACGTCAGAAAACTTGTACATCTTCTCCGCGCCTCTCTGCGGCCGTTGCCTGTGATTTTGACAGTGCTGTAGTTATTAGAAAGTAACCTTTGGTGTTGGATATTGCAGCAATGGTAACATTAAAAATATTCGGCACCGTAAAGGGCACAAGCAATAACCATCTTTTGCAAGGAAAAAGGTGAAACTTTTTGTGTCCGACATTTCCAATGGCGGCCTAACTGTTTCACCCCTTGCAAAAGATGAAAAGTTATTGGTGACAAGGTTTAACCGACTGAAGGATATT
>JAEIGA010010737.1_pt1 | contig 13896 bp, 18 predicted proteins | sample 9270691 | NCBI WGS metagenome assembly JAEIGA01 (sample SAMN17057246, study PRJNA624740) | gut metagenome | biome: biome; isolation source: fecal sample | host: Bos grunniens | place: China: Xizang | collected 2019 | reverse complement strand
ATATGCTTCTGTATTTAACTTTAACTTATCTATATAATAAGTATCATCAACATAATTAAAAGGTGTATAATCTTCAAAAAAGAAATCTTTTAACTCACTATTTGCAGGTATAAACCAATCCAAACACCAATTTGTAACTGTGTCTCCGTCACTATCTACCCTAAATCCTGTATTTCCTTTAGTAAAATTCATAGGTTTTGCTACATATAGAGTTTCATCATGTAAACCATTTTTTTCTACTATAGCTTGATTTAGTACATATTTACCATTTGTTGATTCTAAAACCTCATCATAAGTAGTAGAATATTCTATCCATACTTCTTGTATATGCCCTTCTAATTGAGGTATCAAATACTTAAATGACTGACCATACCAATAAATAGCAGAACCATCTGTAACAGGAAAATTATTTTCATTTAATGAATCAAATTCTTCTTGAGAACTACATTCCACCCATGGGATTCTTTTATAAACAGAATCATAACCCTCTTGCATTGTTAAACTTAATAAAGAACCACCTGTATAAGGAAAAACATATTCCAAGCTACCTGACAATTTATCAGTTATTAGATAACCACCAAAATCTATATCCTCACTGGCATAAAGTGATAAACCCCAATCAACATATCCCCTACCATTTTTATAATTATCCAAATACATAAATTTATCTACTAAATTTAAGTCATCTATATAGTATGAATCTGAGTCACTAAATGTTTCATCATCAGTAACAATATCTATATAATTCTTCATTTTAACACTACTAAAATCTTGTAAATAAAAATATTCTAAAAAATCAGTCTCCACAAATAATCTATACTTAAATCTTGCATCGACATCAACAGGAATATTAAAAGGTTCATCAAATATAATTTCAGTTTGAATTTTACCTACATCATACTCATCAAAAGTATAATTAATTGTTATATCCTCACTTGATATAGGATATTCTGTTTCTGTACCATTTTCATCTATTAATTCAAATTTAAAATTATCCAAAATAAATACTTCTTCTAATGTTTTACCTGAATATTCTAAATAAGAATAAATTCCATCATAACCATACTCAAATTTAAATACATCATATATAGAATTTATATCTATATTTGTATAGTTATTTATATCAATAGTATAATACCTAATAGTTTTACCCCTATCACAGCTATCAGAAGCATAAGAACCACCATCTTCTGCTTCTTTTACTATGCTACCTTTTGATTTATCTAATTGAATTGTTATTACATTACCATTACCTAAATCAATAGTAATACTTTCACCATCTGTATTATTCCATAATCCTGAAAATGATAAATTCCATTTTATAAATGATTGACTAACACCGTCATCATTTAAAACTACATATATTTTACCATCTGAACCAATATGATAATCACCATATACTGTACCGTCTGCACCAAATAATTGACCATCTATGGGATTACCAACTGTAATACCTGTAAATTCCCAAGCATATAATTTATTTAATTTTGTTAAACTAGAACTTGTAGCAAACTGTAATGTTAATTCTACATCAAAATCTAAATAAATATTCATATCAGATGGTATATCACCTGCTATTAAATCATATTTTGTTTCATTTGAAATAATATAAGCAGCAAGCAAAAATTCATCCATATTATGAAAATCTGCTATATTATAAATATTACCACCTATTTCAATAGTATCAGATAAAGGAGAGATTTCATTAGAATCAAGCTGAAATAAAACCGTTTCTTCTTTACTTTCAACATCATTTTTATTTGTTGAATCTTCCAAAACAGTTTCTTTGCTTGTTTCATCTACTTCCTCACCATTACTATTTTCACTTACAGATACATTTTCTTTTACAAATTCTATATTATTATCTAATTCTGAATTTTCAAAATTATTATCTTTTTCTAATTCTATATCTTCAACATTTTCTTCAATATTATCTCTTATATCATCAAGTTCTTCATTATTTGAACTATTCAAATCTTCTGAAACAACATCTTCTTCATTCATAGAATTATCCAAATCTAAAATTATATTATCTTCATCAGAAATGATATTTTTTTCTTCATTAATGATATTTTTTTCTTCATTAATAATATTTTCTTCTACATTCTCAATAATAATATTTTCGTCTACATTCTCAATATTTTCTATATTTATATTTGAATAATAAACATTATCATTAACTTTTTCATCATTTTTTAAGTTCATAATTGGAGAATGTAAACCATTTTTCTTATATTCTAATAAACTCTCTTTATTATCTATTATTGTATTTATGACTACAATATCAGAGTTCATAAAAGTATCTAAACCAAAAATAGAAACAGTATTTAAAATATTCAAAGAAAATAATAAGAAAGCAATCAAAAACGATATTATTCTATTTATTAAACTTTTCATATTAACACCACTTTTCTATACTTATTTTCCAAAACCAATAATTTTTTATTCTATAACACGCTCACCACGAACTAAAAGTCTTTCTGTTCCAACACCAGGAGGAGTACAAGTAATAAGAGTAACATAAGATTTACCCTCTACTATATTCAATAATTCAAAGTTATTTGGTTCTACTATCCTTATATCATCTACTACATATTTTAACTTTGTACCCATTATTGTAATAAAAAACTCATCACCCTTCTTTAATTGGTCTAAATCTGTTAATAATCTAGCTGTAGCCAATGCAGTATGCCCACAAAGAGCAGTATGAGTATTTAATTCTCCTGTAGGAAAAGAAGTGTACTCCATATGTCCTATGCCTACTGACAAATTAGGTCCTTCTGTTCCGTGATATATAGCAAGTTCCACATTTATTTTGGGTATCTTTAATACACCTATTACCCCATCATCATGTAAATTTAATATTGAATTATATTCCTTCAATGCACCACCTGCATATTTAGCCTTTGCTCTTCTTATATCCCCTATATCAAATAATCTTAAATTATAAGCATGAGCCTTTTCCAATTCACTATCTTTTTCTTCAATTGGCATTTGAGAAACATATTTACCATATTCTTCTATTACAAAACTTTGATTTCTTCTATTTATAAAATCACTTATTTCAGGATAAAAAGTAATTATCATTCCCACTAAAAATAACATTATAAAAACAGCAATCATAATTCTTTTCTTCATACTCTATTACCCCTCAATAAAAAATAAGATAGGTTAGTCCCTTACCCTATTAGATAAGGGACTAATCAAATATAATTATTAGTTATTTACCCTCTTATTTTTGTCACTTGTACGATAAAGAGCAACAAATACAAGACCTGCTAAAACTAATATACTTAAACCATATACTTTAAATGGCATTGTACCACTACCACCTGTTTGAGGCAATGAACCACCCACACTATTTTGAATCTTAACAATTACATTACCTGGCATATCTGAATCTTCATCCTCTACAATAAATGAAGAAGTAATTGTTGCTAAATTCTGTCTATGTACTGTTTCAAACTTATCATCCTTTGCGTCACCATCTACTGTATATACAGCATTAATATTAGCATTGATATTACCTAATAATGGGTTATAACCTGTTGGTGCAGCAGTTTCTTTTACATAATAAGTAGCAGCATCCAAACCTAAAATAGTTAATTTACCTGTTGAATCTGTTGTAATTTCTGTTACCGCATCTGCTGTACCACTTGTTACTACTTCAAAAACATTATTTGTTGATGTTTCTTTTAAGTAAACAGGATTATTATTAGATGCATCAGAGAATAATTTGAAAGATGCACCTTCCAAAAATTCATCATTATTTGTAGCATCTACTTTATGTAAACTCATACTATAAGAATAAACCAAAGTATTATCCCAAGCAGTTGCATTTGTCTTTGATGTATCATAAGGGTCACTACTATATGTCAATTTTGCTCTTGATAAGTTACCACCTTGACCATTTGTTCCATTTCTTAAAGTAAATTTATCTGAATCAACAGTTGCACTATATACAACTTCAACACCTGTAATACCATTAGCTACTGCATTTTTCATACCACTAAATACTATTGATACACTATTTGTAGCTTCATTTTCATTTGCAACATATGAAATAGCATTTGTATTAACAGTAGCACCTGCTGAATCCTTAAATATTACACTTTCAACCTCTTTGAAATTGATACCTTTGTCCATTTCAACATCAATAACATAATCATACTGAGTATAACCTTTCATTGCTGTAATAGAACCTGTTAATTTATATTCAATTTCTTCGTCAAATGAAATATCTGTAATATCAATATAACTATCTGAATCGTCATCTAATACTTTCATAATTAAAGTAGGAGCACTAGATTTAACTGCTACTGTTTCATTTTTTGTTGTTACTTCCAACATAGCCAATGAACGAGCATCAAAAGCACTTGTTTCTTCAACTATCAAATAATAACCTTTGCTTGGTACTTCAATTTTTGTTGTACCTGAACCTGCTGGACTTATTGAATCATTACCAATAGCATAGTTCATAATTGATGCCGCAAACTCATCAATATCCTGTGCTGTTGTCAAACTTGAAACATACTCAACTGCACTATTTTTACCTTTTTCTTCTAAAAATTCTGGTGTAAAATAACCAGCAAAATCAGGGTTTAATGTATAACCTATTTTTTCATTTTCACCCTCACCTGTTGATGTTGCAGAGAAAATCATATAAGCATCATATGTATCTCCGTCTACCCCTGTTAAAGTAATTGTATAAACCTCAGCAGCAGATACACTTACAGTAAAAAGACTAAACAACATCAAAACTACTAACAATGAACTAAAAATTCTTTTCATCTTTTTGTCAGCCTAACACTACGTTAGACTTCCTCCTCTCAAATTTATTTTTTTTATTTTTTTATAAACACAATAAAATAACCTTATAACATTTGTTATAAGGCTTAGATTAGTTTTAAGTAAACTTAGGCATAGAATAAGAATAATAAATATTATTCATTATTTTTAATTCACTTCTTCACTAACTAAAACTTACAACAAATATACATAATTATATATATTGTACTTACCAATTAATAATTTTTAGAAAAATTTATTTTTTATCACTTTTTCTAAAAACTTCAACTACTTTTAGGGCTTCCTCTGTTAAATAATATCTTCCTATACGAGAACTATCATGCACCAAATACTTTTTATCTTTCAAGTTCTTAAAAATACTATTTACAGTACCCCTACTCAAATCAAACTCTTCAACTATTTCTGATTGAGTAATTTTAACTAAATTATTTCTATCCTTTATATCATATAAATAGGAAAGAATTTGAAATTTAGTATTTGTAAAATTCTCTACATTAGACATCACAAACACCCTTCTACTTTTTTAGATTTCAATGCACAATAAAATATACATTGTTTTTCTTATAGTTTTTCAAAAATGCACTTATCAAACTTACACTATAAATTATTTATAACTGTAGTCAAAATTTTATATATGCATCTATTTTTGATTTCATTGTATAAAAAATTGTGCATTGGCATTTTTATTTTTTATATATGTGTTTTAAAATAAAAAAAATAAGGTTTTTATTATTTTAAAAACCTTATTATTTCAATATTTACTTATATTTTTCTTCTAATATATCACAAATATCTTTTATAAATATATATGTTTCAGGACATTTTTTCTGCATTAACACAGGATGTGTAAAGCAGGCTGAAAATGCCTCTGCAAAATATTCAATTTCATTTGTTTTACAATAATCATTTAACAATATATTTACTAATTCATCAGACTCTTCTCTAAATATCTTATTTGGTACATTATAACAACCTGAAAAATAAACAAAATGCCCTAATTCATGCATTACTATATCATAACTCACATTCCTTATAGATATTAAAGGTGCATTATTTCTATGATGATATGTTGCAGCAGATTTAGCATGATTCACCATATCCCATTTTGATTCCTCTACTATTTTTATTCTGCCATTTCGATTACTATAATAATTTATTAACCAATCTGGAGCTTTCAAAAATGCACCCAAAACATATGTTTCAAATACTTTTCTATTGTTTAAGTCCTCATACCCTACAAATGAGTATCTTATTGGAAAATCTACGGAATATTCAGGCACATTATGTATATTATATCTCGCCCAAACAACTAAATCACAAAATTCTGCTCTTGTTAAAAACTCATGATGACCTTTCTCTAATTTATAACCCCTTAATAATAAATTACTATAATTTGAGAACTCATTAGAATAACCAAACGCTTCTGAATCTAACAATTCTATATTATTTGATGCTAAAATAAAATGACCAGCTAATTCACTTGTCACACCACCAAAATAATTATTAAAAAACAGTCTATATTCTAAATCCCAATCTGTCTGATAAATATAACCTGTTTCTGTTAGTTCTTTCCATTTTGACCATTCTGGCAAATTCTCAGGATTACCAAAAACTCTTTCTATAATAGTCAATGCTTCACAAATAAAAATATTATTATCAGGCTTAAAAGTACCATCTGAATACCCTGATATAACACCCTCATTTACTAATTCCATTACACTATTATAATACACTTCATTTTCATTTAAGTCACTAAACCTAACTTCGCCATTTACTTTTGCTGTCAAAAAACTTAAGCTTACTACTAATAATGACAACACTACAATGACCTGTAAACCTATTTTTCTCACATTTAAAATCCCCCTAATATTTATTAAATTTTCTATTTAATCAAAGACATTAAAACTGTCAAAGTGATTACAAAACCAAAGTTAAAAGCCGTAAATAATCCAATATAATACTTTGTTTTACCTGGATTATGTTTTACATACTCTCTAAAAGTAATTAAACTTGCTAAAGACGCTATCAAAGTACCTGCACCACCTATATTTACACCTAATAATAAATCACTATAATTAGATGTAAACTGTGATAATAATATTGCTGAAGGTACATTACTTATAAACTGACAAGAAACAATACTAAATACTAATGTATTTATTTCTAACAAACCTGAAAAGAAATCTCTTACAATTTCTATTCTTGCCATATTACCTGAAAAAATAAAGAAAAACACAAAAGTAAATAACAAAGGATAATCAACCATCTTTAATGCTTTTCTATCTAAAAATAATAAAGCAATAGGAATAACTATCAGACCTATCCAATAAGGTATTCCACGAAAAACTATTGCTATTGATAAACTAAATAATAATAAATATACAATTGTTCTCCAAGGTACCAAATTTATTCTTTCATCCTCTAAATATAAAGGCTCTGATTTTACACATAAACAACAAATGGTTATCAACAAAATCGAAACAATAAAAGGTGGAAACATTATACTCATAAATTCATCTGTTGGTATATTAAAAAATGAATATAAATATAAATTCTGTGGATTACCAAATGGTGTTAGCATACCACCTAAATTTGCCGCTATATTTTGCATTATAAAAGTAAATGCCATATACTTTTCTTTATGAGTTGTTGTCAATACTAAATAACCTAATGGCAAAAAAGTCAATAAAGCCATATCATTTGCAATTAACATAGAACCTATAAATGTTATGTAAACTAAAACAAGAATACTCAATCGAGTTGTCTTAAAATATTGAACTACTTTTCTTGCCAACATATAAAAGAAATTTATATTTTTTAAAGCACAAACAACTGCTAATACACAAAATAAACAAGTTAAAGTCTTTACATCAAAATATTCCAAATAAGTTGCATCTATTGGTACTATAAAACTTGTTATTAAAGCCGCAAAAAAAGCAATACACATTACTATATTTTTCTTTATAAATGACAAAACCATACTTTTCAACCCCTTTTCTTAACAACAATAAATATAATTTTCACTGTATTAAATCAAACACAACTGTAGTTTATTTTCATAACACACAATAAAAAAATGTTCTGTTACAACAGAACATTTTTATTTTATTAATCCTCAACTTTTGAAACATATAAAGTACAAGTGTCCTGACAATAATCTGCATAATAAACTTTATACTCTTTATCTACTATTTCATATTGTTTCATATTCTCTTGACTATCTGATAAATAAATAAATCTACTATCAGGAATTATTGACATTTTTTTCTTCAATAATTGTACTCCTGTATTAATATCCTCAAATATTACTAACATTATAATTCACCACCCATAAATAATCTTATTTCTTCATTTAAATCATCTATTGTATATTTCTTTAACACACGCAAAGAATTTCTACCACAAGGAAACTTTTTATATATATGTATTATTTTATCCTTAAATATTTCTATTTCCATATATTTACCATTTACTTCATACTCAAATTGAATACTATTATTTGCAGTAGGAAAAACTTGTGATGTCAAATATAATTTATTTCCTATATCTAAACAATAATCTACAAATTCTTTATCAAAAGCTTTTGCACCATAACCATTCCAATTATCCTTTAGTATTTCTTCTGATAAACCTAACATCTTATTACTCCTTATTTTGCATAAAACCTATATAGTCCCTTAATTTTGATGGGTTTTTTACAAACATTGTACGATTATACACCATCTTTACTATATCATCTACTTCTATTCTATCAATAAAAGTTTCTTCACCATAATCACTACTACATTCAACCAATGCCATTGGACCATACACTTCTATAATATGTATATATTCATAAGCAACATTTTTCAATACTTTATTTTTTTCTACAAATTCAGAAAATGTTTTATTTTTTATAAAATCAAAATCTGTTTCTTCTATTCTCATTTTTTTATTCACTACTAAAAGTTTATTCTGTTCAAAAAACTCATATAAATCTTCATTACAAGTCAAATAAGCATTTTCTAATGCACTTTTTAAGCCTTTATTATCTACAACAGTATATTCTTTATATTTTCTTTTCATATTCAAAACTCCTTACATATCCATATTAAAAAGTTCATAATAACTTAAAATAATACGTCCGCCAAGAATCAATAACAAAACTGAAACTATAATAAACACAATACCTAATATTGTAAATAATTTTTTATTTTTACACAACTTTATCTCTCTAACATTATTCAAATTACACAGTAATTCTACTTGATTCCCTATTTGATATTTCATCTTTTTTAAATTTAATGTTGCTTGATAAAGTTGACCATACACAAAAAATGAAAATAAATAACTATAAATATTCTGACCTATTTCTGTTGTTTGTAACATTATATTCTCAACTGTCCCAATAACTTTTAATTCATTCTTTTTAATCTTAAAAGGCAATCTTAATATTATAACACCACCTATCAAAAAACCTATACCACCTACTATTGCAGCAAGTAAAATTATAAAGCCTAACAATAAAATAATACCCATAAAAACACTCCTATTTAACAACAACTTTTAATGTTATATCTTTAATTTTTCTTCTTGAAATACCTGATTTTTCAAATGGAAAATTACCATCCCAACTTCTAAATGTATCAGTATTTACATTTATATAATTAGTACCCCTCATAAAAAATTCATACTCGCTACCACCTGTATCATCCCAACAAACATCTACGTGATAACATTTACCATCAAGATAAACAGCATTCCAAGCATGACCTAAATTAGAATTATCAAACATATTTGCTTTACCTGTTACAAATTCACATTTGATACCAGCCTCATTACACAAATCTTTATATAATGCTGCATAACCACCACAAACTGCCTTTCTTGTTAAAAAACAAGTTTCTGCATCATTTGAATGAATTAATTTCGTATTATTTATATTTGATAATGCGTCATAATTATACTCTAAATACTCCATAACAAAATCGTGCAATACTTGTGCTTTTCTTAAATCACTATCATTATTTGGACAAAGTTGATTGACAATTTTTTTTACTTGTGTTTTATAATTTGCACGTCTATTTACATCTACTGTATATACACTACCTGAACTACTATTTAATGATAAATTTGAAATTATAGTATCAAATACACCTACTCTATACAATAAAAATAAAACAATTATCACTAAAATTATCATCAAAGGCTTAAATACACCTTTATTTGTTTCATCATTATCCCAACTAATTTCACTAAAATCACTCAAGTTTTACACCACCTGTCGTTAAAAATTTTATATACTTTTCTTAACGAAAATTATTCTTTTTCTTCCTCTTTTTTATCTATCATTTCTACTGATAATGTTCTACACCTTGTAGTCAACATTGAACCAAAAACCATACCATGAATTACAGCATGTTTGTATTTTTCCCTATCTTCATAAGTAGAAAATATAGTAGAATTAAACATTTTTTCAAAATCCTCTGAATTTATATAATCCAATATAATATGTTGTAATTCTCGACTATCTATTAAATTTACATATTTATCTTCTAACATATTCACACAACCCTTAATATTTTTCTTCAATAATCTTACGATTATGTCTTGTATTCAATGCTCTTACAAATAAACCTACTCTATCCTCAAAATCAGAATAACAAGAATAACCTAAATATCTTATAAGACTTCCTGGATGTTCTGCAAACTTATGTGTATGTACCTTTACTGTTAATTTTTCTAATTCTTCTTCTGATAATTTTGAATTAGTTACAATCAACAACTCTGTTTCTGGTATCACATTTATTCTATACCCTACTTCTTTTATCATATCACACATTTCTTCTGAAAATAAATTTATAAAAATATGTTTTAAATCATAAAATATCTCTTTATCTATCATATTTTTTATTACAGATATTTCAAATTTTTTATAAAACAATTCTATTGCACTATCTATATTTTTCTTATTATCTATCAATAAATACATTTGAGTATAACTTAACTCATCTTTTTCTATCAGTGACTGTAATAATCTATACATTTTATACTCGTGTAATCTACGATACATATAATCAAATGTTTCAGTATCACAATCTACACATCTATTCATTCTATGCAAAGCATAACTACAATCATCTTCCATATTACTTGCATATCGCCTCATAGCAGTAGATACACTATTATATGCTGCTTCTTTCACATTTTTATAACAAGAGCCATATTCTAAAATCACTACACTTACCACCTTTTACACAAATATACTACTAAAAATACTCACAATAAATATTGGTGTAATTATTATTCTTATAATCCAATATAATAGCCTTAAATTAAAGTCATATGATATGATTTTATCTTTACCTTTTCTTCTTAATAAAGAAATATTATTACCTATTTCTTTTTTCAACAAAGTCTTTTTAATTTCAATTATACTTTTTGAATTGTCATTTATTTTATACTCTACAACATAATTATCTTCTTTAACATCCTTTATAAATCCCTTTATAAATTCACACTTGAATAACTTACCAACTAAGGAAATTATAAGATTTACAAGTACAGGAATTATAAAACAATTAATACCTAATACTACTATTATAAAACTAATCCAAAAAATTAAAATCTTTAATGTTTCCATAAGATATACTACCTCAATTTCTTTTTACCCTTTCTTTCATTACACAAATAAATGCTGTTAAAAAATTTAAAACTATTGAAAAACTTATTTTAGAAAAATCACCAAAACAAACAAAACCTATTCCTAAACCAAAGAGGCCTACTAATATTAAAATGAATCCTCTCAAATTTAAATATTTTGTCCTATCCACATTTAAAACAATACACCAACCAAAGAACATAACAACTATACTAAAAATAATCGATACGACACTTAATAATATATTCATAAATTAACCCCCAAATTTGACTAAATTGAATTTGGTAGAAAAGAATATACACTTTTTTCTACCAAGTAATAAAAACTATACAACTTTTATTACATTAACACTTAATTATTTCTACATAACAACCATCAAAATTTTCAAAATAACCTACTTCTTCTGCATAAAACACTTTAAATGGTATTTTACAAACACCATCTTTACTTAAAGCGTCTTTTACCCAATTTATAGAATACAATTCAGTCGCCTTATAAGGATAAGATGGCAAACTAACAGGATATTTAGGATACGTTTTATCCTTATCTACTAAATGACTTATATCTATATAATTCTTTTTCTTATGCTTATCTAACCAATAAAAAATACTCTTTGGTCCTGAAAAATGAGGACTAAAAGGATATATACTTCCCTCTAAAAAGAAATGTAATCTATATTCTAATTGCCTATAACTACCCTCTTTATACCATAATCCATTCATTTTTTCCATAACATAATTCAACACTTTACCATTTTCTGATATATTTGGTACTTGTCTATAACTATCTGTATGTATTATAAATTTATAAGCCATTTAAATCACCCTTTATTTATTTTTATTATCTTCTGCAACAGGTCTTAACCAACAATTAGTCAATATACCTGCAAAAGTACCTATCATAAAACCAACTGGAAATCTTGCATCTATTTCTAAATTCAAGAAACTTAATAATTGTGTCATAACTACTGTAGCCACAACAAAAACTAAAACACCTAATAATTTTGCTTTTAACAAACAAAAAACCTCTTTTCACTTTTTATTTTTAATCCTCTTCTATGTGAATTACCAAAGGAATATTCTCAAACCAACTATTTGAACCACTACTATAATAAGACTTTTCACTATATTGTCTTACTTCAAGAATAATTTTTTCTTCTTTATCATCAATAATTCTTATTACCTTTAATACTTCCCATTCTACATAGGCACGCATACGCTGTCTTACAGCAATAACATCACCAACACGAGGTACATCATTACTACGATACTCTGTTATAAAACCTTTACTTATAGACTTTATAGTATCATTAGTCTCACTATTAGAAGGAGTATGAAACCTTTCAATTTTCTTTTCCCACAACTCAATTAACATAATTTAACCACCTTTTAAATCAATTTATATTTAATTTTATTATAGCATTAATTATAAATAAAGTCAATAAGTGCATATAAAATTACAAACAAAAAATGGCAAGTAAATATAATACTTGCCATTATAAAATACTAAAATTGTGGAGGATTATCTTTTACCCTCTTCAAATATTTTACTTTATCTTCTTCTGCCTCTTTTAGCATTTTTCTTGCTTTTACTTCTTTTTCAATAGTTACAGCATATAAACTCATATCTAAATAATGAACGTTATCTTTTCTTAAGTCCTCTGAACGAAAACTCATTTTTAACTTCTTACTAATTTCTATTTCATTACCATAACTATCTAAAACTGTATAGGTTTCATCATTTATTCCAATTATCACTATTAAACAATTCAAATCATAAACCCAAGCAACACTACCTATTTCTAAATCTTCTATTCTATCAAACATTTTATCACCTTATCTATCTCTATAAAGACTATTCCCCATTAATTCTGCTGCAGCTTTTTCCTGAAAATAATCATAAATATAACTACGAATAATTCTATTCACTGCATCAGTATTTGAGGCAACAAAATTAGTATCACCCTTAAATTCTACATCAGTATTTGCATAAGTCTTACAAACACCACCCGCTTCAGTCAATATCAAACTACCTGCTGCAATATCCCAGGGTTTTAGTACCTTTTCAAAATAACCCTCAATTCTGCCACAAGCAATATAACATAAAGCAAGAGAGGCACAACAAGTGCGTCTAATATCCATACAATTTTCAAAAATATAACCACCAATGGTCCAATTTTCTTCAAAATCTTCTTTATGCGTACTACCACAACCAAATTCAATTATTGCATCCTGAAATCTTCTATCACTTACTTTAATTTCTTTACCATTCAAATATGCACCTTTACCTTTTGTAGCAGTAAAACATTCATCAGTAAATGGATTATAAACAACACCAAATACTATTTCTCCATCTTCATATAAACCAAGAGAAATACCACTCATTTTATAATCTCTTACCAAATTTGTTGTTCCATCTATTGGGTCTAAAATCCAACAAGGGTCTGT
>JAEIGA010010736.1_pt1 | contig 13896 bp, 4 predicted proteins | sample 9270691 | NCBI WGS metagenome assembly JAEIGA01 (sample SAMN17057246, study PRJNA624740) | gut metagenome | biome: biome; isolation source: fecal sample | host: Bos grunniens | place: China: Xizang | collected 2019 | reverse complement strand
ATTATAAGCACATGGAAAACAAGGCTTTTGCCCCTTCAGGGCGTACCCTCCACCGTTCATAAACCCAGGGCGTTGCCCTGGGCTGGATGCTTATTGGCCTTTCAGGCCGTTACTTTTCAAAAAGTTTACCGGACACCAATATTGCGGAGTATCTTTTTGAGAGAACACGAATCTCACGAATCTCAGGTCGCGCCTGTCAATCCTTGCGGGTTCTTTCCTTGCTAATCGCATTCAAATAACACGAATCCCATGCGGAGTAAAATCTGCGCCAGTCTGCGTGGTCTGCGTGAGATATTTTTGCACACAAAATCCACAGAACTCACAGAAATCTCCTTGTTCTTCTGCGTGAGATTCATGTTCTCTTATAATATTCCCAATCATTCACGAGACGCCATAATATGACGTCTCTACATTCGCGTTGTCACCCCGCATGGATTCGTGTAATTTGTATGCGATAAGCAAGGTAACACCCCGCAAGGATTCGTGAGATTCGTGTTCTCTAAAATACAGATTGCCAGACAATATTATAAAATACTCTTGATTTTTTGCCTCATTAAAATATTTGTCGTAACTTTGCATCACCAGAACCCCCAAGCCTCTTAACAATGCTCAAATCGGGGGTCGTTTTTTTTATGTATATACCATGGCGATTAAATTTGGAAAAACATATACTTCACCAACCGATATTATTTGTTTGCTTCAACAAAGAGGGTTACAGGTAGATGATGTCTTCCATGCAGAACAGATACTCTCCACAATTGGTTATTACAGATTTAGTGCTTATCTCTACCCATTTTTGGCACAACCCAAAGAACTTCATCAATATAAATTGAATAGCAATTTTCAGGGCGGTGTGAATCTCTACCGTTTCGATAAGAAATTGCGTATGTTTCTCTTTAATGAGATAGAAAAGATTGAGGTCGCGCTGCGCAGTACTATCGCTAACGTTGTTGCTGAAGATACAGGTAATATTTTTTGGATGACAGAATCTGCGATGTATGCCAATAGAGATAAGTATAATAAGACGATGATGTTAGTGGATAAAGAGTTGAAGAGTTCGAAGGAGGATTTCATTAAGCACTTCAATGGAAAATACACTAACGATTATCCGCCTGCGTGGATGTTGGTTGAGATATTGCCGTTGGGGGTGCTAACTCGTATTTTTGAAAATATTGCAGACAATGCTTTGCGCAAGAAGGTTGCTGCATGTTTCAGCTTACCCCTTCCCGTTTTCAGTTCGTGGATAACAATTGTTACACTGACCAGAAACTCCTGTTGTCATCATTCAAGGGTTTGGAATAAGGAGAATGCTATTACTCCAATGTTATTGAAAAAAGCTGTAAGACCTTGGATATCAAAGAATGTTTCTCCCAATCGTACTTTCTATGATATCTGTATTCTCAAATGGTTTATAGATATTATCTCTCCTCAGAATGATATGAAGGGACATCTCAAGACCCTTCTTGCTCAATTCCCTAATGTTGATATAACTGCAATGGGATTTCCTGTTATGTGGGAAAATGAACCTTTGTGGAAGTAATGTATATATTAAACAAGTGGGCATGTCTCGTGGCATGTCCACTTGTTTGTCTTTGTAAATTCAGTGTATCATGTTATTTCTTTAAGACATAAGTACGCTATTCTTTACCATCCTTCTGTGCCAGTCTGCGCCGTCTGCGTGAAAATCATGTTCTCTTTTAACACACTCAATCATTCACGAGACGCCATAATATGACGTCTCTACGTTCGTGTTGTCCTCCCGCATGGATTCGTGTAATTTGTATGCGATAAGCAAATCTCTATCCGCATGGTGATTCGTGCAATTCGTGAGATACGTGTTCTCTAAAATACAAATAGGAGAGGGATGACTTGTGCGACCTTCGGTTAGCGTTCTCTAAAATATTACTAGTAGTAAAAAGTCTCACGCAAAGGCGCAAAGGTTGCGAAGCGATATGTTCTTATTAAAAAAACACTTGTGAGGTCGGCGTGAGTCTGCGGCGTCTGCGTGAGCCACAAATATGTTCTTATGTCTAAAGAAATATTCTGCGCCCGTCCGGGTGCGTGAAATACAAAAATAGCTTCTGTCTATTTAGTGAGTTCTGTGTGAAACATTAAAGTGGTGATTCTGTGTAAGACATTAAAAATGGGTGAGTAAAATTTAGGGCATTTCTGAGTAAATACAACGTAGGTTGGTTTGTGTGCACCATAATGTTTGACTTCAAAAAGGCACATCCGTTATTCCTGAAACAAACTCCAAGTTAAATCAAATTAATATGGACTTAAATCAAATTAACTTGGAGTTTGTTTTTCCAATTTACGATTTGATTTTAAGTACATTACTTCCTCTTTTTAATACCGTCAGTGCGCCAGACTGTATTTGCAAACTATAGCTATCAAAATAAGGTCTATGTAACTTTTTTTTACATTCCAAACGCCATCTTGGCTTCTCATATTTAGATAAGTCAAAGTAAATCAGTAATTTTGCAGTCCAATTTGCAGTCCCTCCATTCGTGCGGGTATCTGCAGCCCGTTTTAGCAATTATTTTATAATCACAATTCATAATTATTTACTAACCAATCAACAAAATGAAAAGATTCATTTCATTGAGACTCACGTTGTGCCTGTTCCTACTGGGGATGGTGTGCAATGTATCGTGGGCACAACCCACGGTGTCACCTGCTCCAACAGATGGGCAGTGGGCAGCAGGTACTACATGGTACCAAATCAAGACTGGTGGTGGAAACTATTTGAGAAGCGACGTGCTTCAAGATGGTTCCAAGTTGGCATTGACCAGCACAAACTCTGCAGTTGAAAAAGCAAGCCTTTGGTGCATTACAGGTAATGAAACTGATGGTTTTACTTTCTACAACTATGCTCAAGGAGCGAACGCACCTTTGGGTATGACAGGTAGTGAAGCTAACGCTTATGCAGAGTTTGTTACTGACGCTACTGGTTACACCACTACATTTGATTTTACAGAATCAAAGAAGGAAGGTGACTACTGGTGTGTGAAGGAACATGGTTCTGAAAAGAACTATTGGAATAAGCGTAGCGATCGTTTGGCTTATTGGGAGTCTACAGATGCCGTAAATGGTTGGCAAAACAGTGGCACAGGTGACAATGGTTCTGCCCTTATGTTTATTGAATATGTAGGAATGGATGTATTCTCTACTGAGGCAACCCCCAAATGGTACTCTGTTGAGTTTAAGACAGGTGGTCACTTCCTTACCGATAAGGGTAACGGCAATACTCTTGTTACAGCTGGCGCTGCTGATAGCGATGAAGAGTATTGGATGTTTATTGGCGACGCCTTTGGCTTCAAGATGAAGAGCCGTTTGGGCAACTATGTTTATTATGATACATCCGCAAGTCGCTTTAAGACCACTAATGACGTGGGCAATGCAACACCCCTCACGTTTGTTGCAGGTACCACAGACGGCACTTGGGAACTCCAGCGTGTAGGTAGCGCTAAGTGTATGAACCAAAACGGTGGTACTGGTGTTGGCGTGGAACTCGGTGAATGGAATAAGGGTGATAGCAATAACCCCTTCTACTTGAACGAAGTGGAAGTAATTGACCACTTCATTGAACCCGTATTTAGCGATGCGAACAACGAGCATTGGTTCATGATTCGCTTTGCCAACGGTAATGCTCATCTCGCTTCTAATGGTGCAAACGACCAGGTTGTTACCGCAAACTTGCGCAACGTCTCTTCACAATGGTGGAAGTTTGTTGGTACTGAAGACAATTTCCAGTTGGTAAGCAAGGACGGTCGCTATGCAACGATTAAGAGAGGTACTGCTACTAACGGACAAACGGATAATTTGCTCCACATGGTGTCAGCCCCCGATGCTAATGGCTTTAGCATTATCGAATCTGCAAATGCGAACTATCCCAATACTTACGAAATTGTTTGGAATGGCGCATCTGGCAAGTCATTCAATCAGTGGGGTGGCGCAGGTGCTGGAAAGTCTGTGGGTGTATGGACTACGGGTGACAACAACAACCCCCTCTTTATCTATATGCCCGACCCCAACTTGTTGAGCCCCTTCGATATTGAAGGTATTTCAAGTTACGTTCCTACAAGTCCGCTTACATTGTGGTACAAGAATGCTGCAAGCAATATGGAAGTAAGCGACCAGTGGATGGAGTATTCACTTCCTATTGGTAACGGTCAATTTGGTGCCAGCATCTTTGGTGGCGTAGCACGCGAAGAAGTGCAGTTCAATGAAAAGACACTTTGGAGCGGTACGAAGGACGACAATAGTTCGGAATATGGTGACTACGAAAACTTCGGTAGCCTCTATATTGATGATATTAGTGGCGTGTTTGGTGAAGGAAAGGCAGTGAAGAATTACTATCGTCAGCTTGACCTCTCAAATGCTACCGCAAGCGTACACTATACAAGCACGGATGGCACTATCAACTTCACTCGTGAATATATCGCCAGCAACCCCGACAAGGTCGTTGCAATGCGCCTTACTGCTGATGCAGAAGAGAAGATCAGCATCAAGGTAACTTTGAAGGCTGGTCGTCCTGGTCTCCGTGCTGAAACTACCTATGCGGATGGTAAGGCTACCTTCGGTGGCAAGCTTGAAACCATCACTTATAATGCGTTGGCTAAGGTTGTGCCCACTGGCGGTGCCATGACTACTACAGCAGACGGCATCACCGTTAAGGATGCTGATGAAGTGCTCATCATCTTGGGTGGTGCTACTGACTTTGATGCACACAGTGCAAGCTATGTCTCAGGCACAGAAGGCTTAACAAGTCTCGTAAGCGAGCGCGTGGATGCTGCAGCTCTGAAGGGTTGGAACTCACTCTATGCAGATCATGTTGCTGACCATAAGACTTACTTCGACCGTTGTAACTTTGTGCTTGATGGTGCTGCAAACAATATGCCTACCGACGAACTCATCCGTCAGTATGCAAACCGCACTACAGGTACTGAGGACTATGCGTTGATGCTTGAACAGCTCTACTTCGCTTATGGTCGCTACCTCGAAATGGGTTCTTCACGTGGTGTTGACCTTCCCGCTAACTTGCAGGGTATCTGGAACAATAGTTCTGAACCCGCTTGGAACGGTGATATTCACGCCAACATCAATGTGCAGATGAACTACTGGCCTGCAGAACCTACCAACCTCAGCGAAATGCACATGCCCTTCCTTAACTATATCATCAACATGGCGAATAGTGCGGAATGGAAGGCTTTGGCACAAAAGAAGGGTTCTACTCGCCCCGAAGCATGGACAATGTTGACAGAAAACAATATCTTCGGTGGTTTCGGTAGCTTCGCTCAGAATGCTGTAATCAATAACGCATGGTATGTGTCACACTTGTGGCAACACTACCGTTACACGCTCGACCAGGCGTTCTTGGAAAAGGCATTCCCCGCAATGTGGGGCGCATCTATGTTCTGGGTGGACCGTCTTGTACTCAACACTACAGATGATACTTACGAATGTCCTGACGAATATTCTCCTGAACACGGTCCTGGTGCAGAAAACGCAACAGCTCACTCACAGCAGCTCGTTTGGGAACTCTTTGACAATACGCTTAAGGCAGTTGCAATCCTTGGTGAGTCAAAGGTAAATGCTGACGACCTCGCTACATTGCGTGAACGCTTCTCAAAGCTTGATAAAGGTTTGGCAACTGAGGTTTATGATGGTCAATGGGGCACCAGCCGTATTGCAAGCGGAACGAACATCCTCCGCGAATGGAAGACCAGCAACTATACTGCCGGTTCGGACGGTCACCGTCACATGTCACACCTCATGTGTCTCTACCCCTTCAATCAGCTTACAGAAGGTACAGACCTCTTCAACGCAGCCATCAATTCTATGCTCCTTCGTGGAGATGCATCTACGGGTTGGTCAATGGGTTGGAAGATTAACCTTTGGGCGCGTGCGCTTGATGGCGACCACTCACACGACATCCTTGAATTGGCATTGCGTCACCACAGTGTAAGCGGTGGTGGTGTGTACTACAACCTCTACGACTCTCACTCTCCCTTCCAGATTGACGGTAACTTCGGTGCGTGCGCTGGTATTGCAGAAATGTTGATGCAGAGCCACACAGAAGTAATTGATATTCTCCCCGCACTCCCCAGTGTATGGCAAAAGGGTTCAATCACAGGTCTTAAGGCGGTAGGTAACTTCACAGTTAGTCTCAACTGGGAAGAAGGTAAGGCACAACAGGTAACAATCGTAAGTCACAAGGGTGCTCCCCTCAAGGTACGTTGTAATCGTGGCAAAATTGAACTTGCAGAAGCAAAGATTACCGTTGACGGTGCTGAAGTTGCAGCTACTATTGAAAATGGCATTGCAACGATTCCTTGCACTCAAGGTCAGACAGTTGTGATTGACTTCACTCAGGAAGTAGAGGATGCAACTGTTGCAGAGTATGTTGTTGACATGACTACTGGTACTTTTGCAGGAAGTGGTAACTACAGATCTTCATGGACGTACACTACTACTGAAGATAATCCTGCGGCTTTGAATTTGAACTGTGATGGTGTCAACAATATGAATAGCCACGACGGACTCATTCAATTGCATTCAGGACGTGCTGGTTCAAGTACTTATAACCTCATTGTTCCTGCTGGATATACTATAGTAAGTTATTCATTTGACTATGCTTTTGGTAACTCAGGTACAGGTGAAAAGAAGTTGGTTATTGGTGGAGTTGACTATCCTGTGACTTCTGCGAAGCAAACAGTAAATGTTGAGAACATCAATGCTGAAACTACTTCATTCGTGTTGAGCGGAGCCAACGAATCTGTAAAGTTGAGCAACTTTGTGGTAGTGGTTAAGGCACCTACTGTATCTGAACTCACAGAAGCAAAGAATACAGCAAAGACAGAAGTTGAAGCAAATGCCAGCAAGTTGGGTGAGGCTTTGGGCTACTACTCTTATGCCGCAAATGGCGAAAAGCTTTATACGCTTGACGACGTAAATGCTGCTATTGATGCTGCTGAGACTATTGCAGAAGTAACTGCAATCACTGAGTCATTCAGCTTGAACATTCCTGAAGTGGGTAAGTATTACCGCATTAAGGGTATCAGTGGTAATTACATTGACGCATCAAGCATTTATAATAATAATGACCCTTCTGTAACTACAGGTCAGATGTCCATGAAGTCTGCAGACGCTTGCAATTATCTTGGTACCCTCTTCCTTCTTGATGAAGGTAATCGTTTGAAGAATGTTGCGACTGGTACTTATGTCAAGGATACGCATAGTATTGGTGCGGACAAGAATGGTGCTAACAGTTGGACATTTGCGGCATCTACTCGCACACTCGGTTGTTTGACATTAACTTCAAACTACAGTAGTGGTTCAAAGCAACTTCACGATAATTCAGGTGATCGTGCAGACCGTTGTAGTAGCATCTGTGGTGACAGACATGACTTTACGCTTGAAGAAGTAAAGGCCGTTTCTCTCACAGTGAACGCTCCTGCTAAGGTGAATGCTTCTGCTACATGGAATGGTGAGACAAAGACGCTCCCTGCTACATGGAATATGTTTGGTGGCGTAACAGTCACAAACGCTGTTCTCAGCATTAGCAACTATGAAGGTTATAATTTTGAAGGTTTCTTTGAAGATGAAACTTCATTAGGCACTACTGTTACAATCTCTTCTTTGGACGCAGACCGTACTCTTACTGCTAAGTTCTCTCCTGCATTCCTCTCTGCTACTTATGGTGAAAATTGGGTGCGTTTGCAGAACTGCTCAAACAACGATTATTTCGCAACAATGGAGAATGTTGTTGCTGGTGGTAATGGTAAGACCGCGAAGCTCGACTATGCTGATGAAAAGCAGTTGTGGTGTCTTGTAGGTACAGTTGAAAACTTTGTTCTCTACAATAAGGCCGCAGGTGACAAGCTCGCACTTAAGGTAACTGCTGCTAATTACGGTAATGGTAGTCAAGCAACTCTTGAAAATGATACTCAAGCAAGTTGGAAATTGATTGAGCAAGACTTTGGCTATGCTCTTGTGCCTACACACAATACTAATTCTTCTGACTTAGGTATCAATATGTATGCTGGTGCAGGAGGTTATCTCAAACTCTATGGTACAGGTGCAAGTAACAAGGGTAGTTATTGGACTGTAGAAAAGGCTGATGTAAACAATCCTGTCACCCTCAATGTTGAAGTAGATCAGGTTTGGGTAAGCAGTCCTCGTGTAGCTGAATTGACATTCACAGTAAACGGAAAGGCGAGCGCTACGCGCATCCTTGGCTGTGTAGAAGGTCAGGCGCTTTACCTTCCTGCTGGTGCAACTTACGAAGTGTCTTCAATGACTTATCGTGGTTATACTTACAATGGTTGTGAAGATAATGACGGTGTGCTTACTGCGTCTTACACTGCTAATGACGAACGCACATTGTTCTACACTCCTGGTGCTAATGGTAAGCCCTATCGTATTCCCGCTATCGCTACGGCTCCCAATGGCGACATCTTCGCTATCTGTGACTACCGTCCTTGCGGAGGTGATATTGGTAATGGCGATGTAGACATCGTTTGCCGTATCTCTTCAGATAACGGTGTTACTTGGAGTGATGAGATCAAGCTTGCTGATGGTAACAATGAGATTACTGACAATCGTATGGAAGCTGGTTATGGTGACCCCGCTATCGTTGTTGACCGTGAAAGCAACAAGATTCTTGTGATGATGGTTGCTGGACGTACAGTTTGTGGCGACAGCCGTTGGGATGCAAGCAAGAGTGGCGTTAAGGACGCTTCGCTTGTAAACCGTGCAGCTCGCCTCTATGGTACATTCAACGAATCTACTGGTAAGTGGGAATGGACACAACCCGAAGAAGTGACTGACAGCATCTACGAACTCTTCCTTGACGAAAGCAACAATGCTACCGTAACTTCATACTTCATCGGTTCGGGTAAGATTTGTCAGAGTCGTGTAGTGAAGAAGGATAAATACTATCGTCTCTACTGCGCTCTCTGGACACGTGACCAAGGTAACCGCGTAATTTACTCTGATGACTTCGGTGGAAGTTGGAACGTACTCGGTACAATCAACGACCGTCCTGCTTCTAATGGTAACGAACCTAAGTGTGAAGAACTTCCTGACGGAACTGTGATTCTCAGTAGCCGCGTTGGTGGTGGCCGTTACTTCAATGTCTTTACTTTTGCAGACGATACTTACACTACTGGTACTTGGGGAGAGGTTGCAAACAGCACAACTGTTCGCGACGGTAGTAGCCAGGGTACTAATGGTGAAATCTACAAGGTTAAGGCAGTTCGTAAGGCTGATGGTCAGATCTGCGATGTGATGTTGCAGTCTGTTCCTGCTGGTCCTGGACGTACGAATGTTACTGTTTGGTATAAGGAAATGGATTACACTACAGCCTATACTCCTGCAACATTTGCTGCTGATTGGAAGGTGGGTAAGAAGGTGAGCGATACAGAATCAGCTTACTCTACAATGCATCTCCAGGCTGACGGTCGCATCGGTTTCTTCTTTGAAGAAGCTCCTGGCGGTTACACTATGGTTTACATTCCTTACACATTGGAAGACCTTACTGCTGGTGAATACAGCCTCTACACTGTGAACAGCTCTATCAGTAAGTACGGAATCGGTACATTCTACGCTTCTGAAGCAATGCAGATTCCTGAAGGCGTTAAGGCGTATGTAGCAGAAGAAACTCCTGTTATGAACGGAACTGACGACGAAGGTAATGCGGTAGGTATTATCGAGATGAGACAGTTGGAAGGCTTCGTGCCTGCTCGTACTGGTGTGGTAATCTGTGGTGCTCAAAATGATGAAGGTTACCAGTTCATTCCTTCTATCAGCTATGGCACTGAAGTTGCAGGCAATATGCTTAAGGGTTGGGAAGGCAACAAAGTTGACGGTAGCCTCACGAGCGAAGTAGCACTTCCTGGAGATGGTACTACCAACTATGTACTCACCGTGATGAACGAAACTGCAGGTTTCTACAAGAAGGATACTGGTTTCAAGGTGTACAACAATAAGGCGTACCTCAACGTTCGTGCTAACACAAAGGCTATCCGCCTCCGCTTCAACAACAACGATGGTACTACTGACATCATTGAAGTGCCCACAGAAGTACTCAACGGAAATGGTGAAATCTATGACCTCTCAGGTCGCCGTGTTGAAAAGGCTACTAAGGGTGTATTCATCGTGAACGGTAAGAAGGTCATCTTCTAAACATCGTGCAACTATTGAATGATTAAAATTAAGATTTATGAAAAAGCAATATTTAGCACCTGTGCTTAAGGTGGCAAACGTTGAACTTCAAGGTCTCATCGCTGCGTCTGTTGTGAAACCTTCCATCTCTGACAAGGTAACAGATGATGATGCGTCGATGAACAACAAATTGAATAACGATTGGAAGCATACTTGGGAATAACCCATAGCTTTCAATGGAGCGTAAATAAAGGCTCGGTCATCACGACCGAGCCTTTATTATTGGCTGATTATGCCTCACACCGCAGGTGTTTTTAGACAGAAGGACATATTAGCGAGTAGTGAGGAGGTAGTAATACCATGCGGGACGTAGGGCGAACGTAGAGACGTCATATTATGGCGTCTCCGTTTTTAGACAGAAGAACATATTTTTCTCACGCAGACGCCGCAGACTCACGCAGACCTCACAAGTGTTTTTAGCCAGAAGAACATAAGAACATATTTTTCTCACGCAGACGACGCAGACGACGCAGAAAGGCGAGGTGCTTCGCCTCGCCCCATGCGGAGTAAAATCTGCGCCAGTCTGCGTGGTCTGCGTGAGACATTTTCGCACACAAAATCCACAGTAGTCTCCTTGTTCTTCTGCGTGAGATTCATGTTCTCTTATAATATTCTCAATCATTCACGAGACGCCATAATATGACGTCTCTACGTTCGCGTTGTCACCCCGCATGGATTCGTGTAATTTGTATGCGATAAGCAAATCTCTATCCGCATGGTGATTCGTGAAATTCGTGAGATTCGTGTTCTCTAAAATGTTACAGGCAGTAAAATGTCTCACGCAAAGGCGCAAAGGTCGCGAAGCCTTATGTCCTTTTGTACTTATGTCTAAAACACACAGAAATCCCCTTGTCTTTCTGCGTGCCCATAAACAACCGTGAAGAATAAAAATGTAGCTCTTTGTAATCTCAATATGTCAAAATAGGGGGGGGTAATAAAACATTATAGTGTGTAGTCCTTTTCATGGGAAATGTATTGTAAACAACTCATGAAATATGTGTATCTTTGCAGGTAAGTTGTGGAATATGTGCGTGTTGAAAGAGCATGAAATAAAATCCCTTTGGGGATATACAAGTGTTACTTGCGAGCCATCTCTGGAACATAGAACAATTATTTTTTATACCTAATAAATTACAACATGATTAAGAAATCTGTATTGGCATTTGCAGCCTTGCTGTTGTGTCTTCCCTTGACACTGCAAGCAAAGGTGGAGCACTTGTTGCCAAAGCCTCAGCAGGTGACGGTAACACCTGGTGTGGCGTTCGCTTTGAGCGGTCCTGTTTGCATCAATTATGCTGAGGGCGTAGCGTCCTGTGCACTGCTTGAAGAAGTGTTTACGGACAACGGTTGCACTATCGCCCAGGGCGGTAAGGCGGTAAACGTAAGCCTCGTGGCAAGCATTGAAGGTGCACACGACTACGCACTTCACGGCTACGAAAACGAAGCCTACACCCTCGACATTACTGCCAACGAAATCAACATCACGGCGGTAACGGCTACGGGTGTGATTCGTGCAGCACAGACCCTTGCGCAGTTGGCAGAGGGTTATGCTACGGGTGAAACAAAGGCGCTCGAAGGACTCACCATGAAGGACTGGCCCGCATTTAAGTTGCGCGGTTATATGCACGACGTGGGTCGTTCGTTTATCTCTATCGACGAACTCATCAAGCAGGTAGAACTCTTCTCACGCTTTAAGATTAACACCTTCCACTGGCACATGACTGAAAATCAGGCATGGCGCTTTGAGGTGAAGGCTTATCCCGAACTCACCTCTTCGGAAAGCATGACGCGCTTCCCTGGTGAGTATTACACGCAGCAGGATTGTAAGAACTTGATGAAAGTTGCCAAGAAGCACGGCGTTATCGTGATTCCCGAAATCGATATGCCCGGTCATAGTGAAGCCTTTGAGCGCGCTATGGGCTTCAACATGCAGAGCGAAGAGGGTAAGACGGTGCTCAAGACGGTGCTTGACGAAGTGGCTGTTGTGTTTGAAGGTGCTCCCTACATCCACATCGGGGGTGACGAAGTAAGTACTACTGCGGCTTACCTCAACGAAATGATTGCCTATGCTGAAAGCAAGGGCACAAATATTAAGGGCGGACTTTGGAACCCCATTAACGGTATCGGTCAGGATGCATTGAACCACACGTTGGCTCAAATGTGGGGTACACGCGGTTACTTGGCAACAGGCAAGGCAAACATTGACTGTCGCTATAACTACACGAACCACTTTGACGTATTTGCCGACCTCGTAGGTATCTACAAGAGCAACATCTACTACCACGCACAAGGTACACCTGAAGTAGCAGGTGCGATTTCAGGTTGTTGGAACGACCGCAAGGTGGCTGACGAGGTCGCTATCATGGCGCAGAACAACGTTTGGGCGAATGTCATCGCGACTGCAGAACGCACCTGGATGGGTGGCGGTAAGCGCTACATCGACAACATGACCAACACGCCCAATAACTTGAAGGCTGACGGTGGTCACGGCGGTGTGATGCTCCCCAACTCGGGCGATGAATACGAAGAATTTAAGAGCTGGGAAACACGCTTCCTCTTCCATAAGGCAAACTCTTTGAAGGGCGAACCCATCCCTTACGTAAAGCAAACCAATGTGCGCTGGCGCATTACCGACGCCTTCCCCAATGGTGGTTCAGAAACGGCTGCCTTTGGTCCCGAAGCTGCGGGTACAACTGCTGCTACAGACCTTCTCCCTGAGGTTTATACACATGATGGCAAGACCTACTACACAGGTATGGCGACAGGTGCGGGTATCTACTTGGCGCACACTTGGGGCAATAGCATTATCGATGCTTACTACAAGAATCCGCAGTTCAACCACACGGCATATGCTTGGACATACGTTTATTCTCCTGTAGAACAGACTGTAGGTGCACAGATTGAATTCCAGAACTACAGCCGCTCGGAACAAGACGGTGCAGCCCCCGCAGGCAAGTGGGACCACTTCGGTTCGAAGATTTGGGTGAACGGTGAGGAAATCGCTGCGCCCACTTGGGACAACACGGGTGTGAGTGTCAATAATAAGGAAGTGATGTTGAAGAACGAGAACTTCCCCAGTCGTAAGCCCATTCAGGTTACTTTGAAGCAGGGTTGGAACAAGGTGTTCCTCAAGCTTCCCTACTTCAACAAGGGTTACCGCTTGAAGAAGTGGATGTTTACTTGCGTCTTCACCGACCTCAAAGGTATCAACGCTGTAGAGGGCTTGATTTACTCGCCCAACCAGTGTATGGACGAAGCAACAGAAACTGTTGCTGCAAAGATCAGTGAAATCAAGCGCGACCGCGGTGCGTATGTTGGTACGTCGGTAGGTCTTTGGAGCGAAACAGCTGCTGCAGCATTGGATGCAAAGGTGGCAGAAATCGAAGCGACTTACAGCGCTACGATGACGGCTGAAGAACGTGCGGCACAGGTTGAAGCATTGACAGCTGCATGGACTGCCTTTCAGGCAAACCTCACTGCGGAATACATGAACCAACCCGTGAGTGGCAACTACTACCGTATGTACACCCCTTTGCGTGCGAATCGCTATGCTACAGGTAATGGTGTTGATGCAGCTATCACAGGTCCTACGGAAGCTACGACAAAGGCTTCTATTTGGAAGTTTGTAAGTCGTGGTGATGGTTCGTATGATATTATCAATGTGGT
>JAEIGA010010735.1_pt1 | contig 13897 bp, 8 predicted proteins | sample 9270691 | NCBI WGS metagenome assembly JAEIGA01 (sample SAMN17057246, study PRJNA624740) | gut metagenome | biome: biome; isolation source: fecal sample | host: Bos grunniens | place: China: Xizang | collected 2019 | reverse complement strand
TCGAACAGATAGGGTCAACCTTAATAAATGGACGAAAATTTACCTTAACGTTGTATTTTTCCTCCAAATCCAAGTATGGAGATTTGCCGGTTTCTGGTTTCGGTTGCGAAACAAGTATCTTCTTGACCTTCAACTTTATAAGTATTAAAAATTAGACAATAATCACCACATTTGAGCCATTTTCACAGCCACAAAAAGGGGCAAAATTTCCGAGGTGCAAAGATACAAAAAAATATAGAATAATGAGCTAATTCCGGTATAAAAAATTTGTAATAGTTTTATAAATAGTGCTATAAGTACGATAAAACCTATACATAACAACAAAATTGACCACACCAAATTTGGTATTCCTGGCATATATATAATACCAAATGATATTGGCAATAATAGCAATCCAAATAGAGCAATTATCACAAAATAATCGGTAGAAAACGACACTGCTTGCTCTCTCACACCAAACACATAACCGATAAATCGTATCAAGAGCCACTTCAAACCTAAATAAGCAACAATAACAAAATATAAAATTAAAAATTGAAGATTGAAAATTGAGAATTGAGAATAAAATAGTGATACTACCGTAAGCCCAAAGCCCGACACAACAACAAACCACAAAAATATATTTGCCCATGCCGATGTGGATTCTGTATCGTAATTCATTACACGTCCCTGCTTATTTATTAAATTGCGCACATAAAGCAAATATTGCTTACGATGTGCCGATACCGACAGCACAAGCGCAATCAATACAATCAATACTAAACCTCCAAACCATGACGAAGATGCCAAAGAATCCACTCTAAGTTGAGAGTTGAGAGTTGAGAGTTGAGAGTTGAAAATTATTAGCATAAAACAATGTATCCCACCAATAGGAGTAATTATGAATTAAATAACTATCCACGGAACATAAAATATACTGCTCCAAGCAAACAGAGACCTGCCCATACAAAGTCCCACTTGAATGGTTGTCCCATATAGACCATTGCAAAAGGTATAAAAACACTAAGTGTGATAACCTCTTGTATGATTTTGAGTTGTGGCAATGTATATACAGTTATACCTATACGGTTGGCTGGCACCATGATGAGATATTCACAAAGGGCAATACCCCAACTAACGAAAGCAGCGACATACCACGCTTTGCTACTCATATTTTTCAAATGACCATACCACGCAAAGGTCATAAAACAGTTGCTCAACACGAGCATCAATACTGTGATTACGTAAGGAGAGAAAATTTTTGATAACATAATATTTTAAAGTAATAAGTAATAAGTCGCAAGTAGTAAGACCCATTCAGCATTCACAATATATGGACATTAGTCTTGCGACTTATGACTTGCGACTTACTACTAATTTATATAAATCGAATAGTGCTTGGTTGGCGGTGCGCTCTTGGTGCTGTTCGCGTGTAGTACGGAATATATATTTCTCGCACTTCACTTCACTCATATCTGTGGACGCAGCACGCTGCGTCCCTACTCTATGAGCAACGGCGATATATACAAGTCCAAGAAGTTTTTCATCAGTACCACCTGTTGGTCCGGCTATACCTGTAGTGGCAATGGCATAATCGGCGCCAGTCACATTGAGACAACCAAGAGCCATCTCTTTAGCTGTCTGCTCCGACACTGCGCCATATTGTTCTAATGTTTCGTGACGTACGCCTAATAATTGCTCTTTGATTTCATTAGAATAAGCCACAATGCCACCTTTAAAATATGCCGATGAGCCAGATGTTTCGGTGATGCGACGAGCGATGAGTCCACCCGTACAACTCTCGGCAGTAGCCAACATAGCTCCTTGCTCTTTCAACAATTTACCTATTACAGAAGATATTGTCTCATCGTCGTAACCATAAATATTCTCACCTATAATCTTTTCCAACCTCTCTATCTGCTCTGCTACTTCACGCTCCAATCTTTCTTTAATAGGAAACGAGTGCTGTGCATTGTGCATTGTGCATTTTTCGCTGAAGCTCAAGACCGTTGGTTGTGCATTATGCATTAAAGAACCATAAGCCGAAAGGCGCAAACGAACCTTACCTGCTTCGGGGAGATAAGCCAACTTAATGTGAGAAGGTAAAGCATCTTCCCAATCTGCAATTTTATCGGCTAAGAATGATTCGCCTATGCCGAAAGTCAAAATGGTTTTATGCACTATCGCCTCTGCGCCCAATCGCTCTTCCAATAATGGCAACACACTATTCTGCATCAACCACTTCATCTCAAACGGCACACCCGGCATACTGATGACAATCTTCGAAAGTTGAGAGTTGAGAGTTAAGTTTTGAGAGTCAGCCGACGCATCTCGTGTCTCGTGTCTCGTGTCTCGTGTCTCTTTCAATTGTGCATTGAAGAAGACCATACAAGGCGCAGTACCCACTTCATTCACAAGTACCTTACACTTGCTTGGCACCAAAGCCTGAGCCTGATTTATTTCGGTAAATGGCAAACCACGACGCTCGAAAAATTTCTTAACATTATCGTAAGTCTGCTGATGACGCACAAGGGTATCATCAAAAAACTCACACAAAACCGATTTAGTTATATCGTCTTTAGTAGGGCCTAAACCACCTGTTATCAATACCACATCGGCTTCAGCCAAAGAACGCTCCAATTGCTGACGTATGTCATCACCACCATCAGAGATAACACTGATATTCGTAACCTTTATGTTGCGCTTGTTCAACTCCTCTGCCATCCAACTTGCGTTGGTATTAACTACTTGACCGATGAGCAATTCATCACCTATGTTTATAATATGTGTTGTCATACGCGGAATATCTGTTTTACACCTTTTATAGTTTTTAATTTCTTAAACAAAGCCTCAAGTTGTGATGCTTGATGCACAATAAGCGTAATTGTTCCTTCAAACAATCCAGCATTAGAATCAACTGAAATCGAACGCATATTCACACCTGACTCTTTGCTTATCACCGATGTAATATTTGTTACAATACCAATATCATCGCGACCAATTATGCGTATCGTAGTGGTATATTCAGCACCTGTCGATTCGCCTGCCCAACGTGCATTCACTATGCGATAACCAAAGCGCGAAATCAATTGCGGAGCGTTAGGACAATCTTTTTTATGTATCTTTATACCTCCCGACACCGACACGAATCCAAATATATCATCACCATATATAGGGTTACAACAACGAGCCAATGTATAATCGACGTTCTTCAAATTACGGTCAATCACAAGTGCATCATCCTTAGCAGTAATACGTTGCAACTCGGTCTCTTGTTCAAATCCTTCGGCTGAACGAGGTGTTGCAGATTGCTCTTGTGTATCAAACCCATCAACCAACCAATCGCGCAACTGCAACAGATTCACTTTCTCCTGATTGATTGCCACATAGAAATCCGAAAATGTCTTATACCCCAACTTCTTATAAGCTCGCCCTATCAACGAATCATCGAACTCCAATTTCCAATTCTTCAAACGACGCAACAATGTTTCACGACCATTCTCTGCCTCTTTATGTTCCGCCTCTTTAAGTGCTTGCTTGATTCGCGAACGCGCCTTCGAAGTCTTCGCCCAATTAAGCCAATCGGCACGAGGTGTTTGTGCTGGCGAAGTGAGCACTTCCACTTGGTCGCCATTCTGCAATTCGTATTTGAAACTTACGTGCTTGCCATTCACAATAGCCCCCATACATTGCGAGCCAATTTTTGTATGAATACCAAATGCAAAGTCCAAAACCGTAGCTCCACGATGCAACTGATGCAAATCACCTTTAGGAGTAAACACAAAAACATCGTCATCATAGAGTTGCATCTTAAACTCATTCATCACATCAAGACCATCATCCTCATTACTGCCCTGTTCGAGCAAATCACGAAGATTTTTCAACCACTCATCCATCTGAGCCGAATCGCTCTTACCTCCTTTATATTTCCAGTGAGCCGCCACACCTTTCTCTGCCACCTCATCCATACGCTCGGTACGTATTTGCACCTCAACCCATTTACCCTCAGGACCCATCACCGTAACGTGTAACGATTCATAGCCATTGCTCTTTGGCACCGAAATCCAATCACGCAAACGCTTAGTATTTGCTGTATACATATCCGTTACAACTGAAAAAGCCTGCCAACAAGCCGCTTTCTCCCTCTCAATCGGACAATCTATTATGATACGTATAGCAAACAAGTCATACACCTTTTCGAATGGCACTTGTTGTTTGCGAATCTTATTCCAAATCGAATGAATACTCTTTGTACGCCCTTTAATCGAAAACTTCAACCCTTCAGCCTCCAAACGCGCTTTCACCGGCTCAATGAATTTCTTAATATAAGCATCACGACTGCGTTTCGTTTCATTCAACTTCGTAGCAATTTCTTTGTAAACCTCACGCGATGTGTATTTGAGCGACAAATCTTCCAATTCTGTTTTTATTCCATACAACCCCATGCGATGCGCCAAAGGTGCATAAAGATAGGCTACCTCACGAGCAATCTCTTGTTGCTCATCAACCTCATACACCTGTAAATTACGCATAGTATCAAGTCGCTCAACAATCATAATCATAATCACACGCACATCCTGAGCCAACGAAATCAGCAACTTACGGAAATTATCACTTCTCACAACATTCACTCTCGATTGTGCAATGTCTTGTATCTCGTGTCTCGTATCTCGTATCTCACTTAATTGTGCATTGTGCATTTTTCGCTGAAGCTCAAGACCGTTGGTTGTGCATTGTGCATTGTAGATATCATACACCTTCATCAAACCATCGACCAACATAGCTGTCGATTCGCCATATCTCTCTTCAACGTATGATATAGGAGTGCTTGTCTTATAAATCAAAGTATAAAGCAATATCGCCTCAATCGAATGATGACCAAGCGATATTTCGCGATGCGCAATCATAGCAGCACGCATCGACTTAGCCAACGCATCCAACGATACATCATATTCAGCAGTAAACCTACGAATATCCTCTTTCAATCGCATCAAATATTTCGTATCTATCTTCCGTCCCTCAACACTCATAAAGTCTCGATAGACACGTAAAAACTCCCTCTTATCCAATTCCATAATTCCCTATTCCTTGTTACTTATTTCCTATTCCCTTAACCACCTCAACCTTTTCTCCTGCAACAATTCTCAATACATAAAATCCTCGTGGAGCTTCAAATTCCATCACATCACCAGCTGCCTCTTCACACCACAACAATCGTCCAACTCCATCATAACAAGAAACGACAGCACCCACACCAACTCCCAACAATTCAGCTCGACTACCTGAATTAACCAAAACTATCTTAGCTTCTGAATTTAATACATCTGTTACCACTCCTTGTTTTTTACAAACTTTGAAATTGTCAACATAAAAACGTTTATCACTTGAATAAATTTTTATTTGAGAATATGCATCCAAACCATCAATATCAAAAATATGTGTGACTTTTTGCGATGTAACATCAAATTCATTAACCACCTCACCATCAATTTCAAAACTAATCACAGCATCATTTTTATAAGCTGCACCAACAAATTCAACTTGCACATCACCATCAAATGGCAATGCAGGAGTGACAACATACCCTTCAGCTTTACTTGACCCAACTTTCAACATCCCAGAAGAACAGAATAATTTATATCCTTCCCAACCTGCATTATCAGCATATTCGTCTATCATCTCTGTAATATCTGTACTACCAACAACAATCAAACCATCAAAAGTTTCTTCGAAACAATCATCAATAACCACATCATCTCCTGGATTATTAGGTGTATCAGGATTTTCTTCCGAAGCACCTCCCATAAATACAAAACTAATTACCCCATTTACCTCTTTTATGTCTGTAATTGGATATTTAGCGTATGGAGTATAATTTGTTACTTTCGATGTACCAGGGAATAAATCTCCAGGCTTACCATAATCATCATTAGGAGCTTTACCATCAGCCTCAATTATATCATATCCTTGTGAATTCTTACTATTATTTGGAATATTATTATACCATTTATCTTCGTCATAAATAGTTTTAGTAATCATCATACCATGTCCTGGCAAATAAGCATCCCAACCTATTTGTTGTCTATTCTCCAATAAATAATATGTTTTAGGATTAGGATTACCTCCATCTAAATTATGAGTTCCTGTCGATGTTATAATATATGCCTTATTACTTGTTTGAATATCTTCTAATTCAAAATCTCCAGCTTCATTCAATATTTCAGGAGTGAGCCAACCAAGATAAAAACGCTCATGAGCAGAATATGTTGGAGGTGTATTACCATCATTCAAATACGAACCACAATCCATAATATCCCAATCTCCAGGCGTTTTATGTGATGAAGAATAATCTGTTACATAAAAATCAGGCAACCCAAGCACATGACTAAATTCATGACAAAAAGTACCTATACCACACATAGTTGAGCCACTTACCCCTTGCAATTCTGATGTACACGCATAACCTGTTAATCGCTTACCATCATACACCAACTGCCCACTCACATACTCATCATACACCTCCCAAGCATGTGGCCATATTGTATTCTCCGATGCTCCTTCATTCTCACCATAACCAGCATAATAAATGAATATATTATCTATATTTCCGTCATTGTCAGTGTCATAATCAGCAAAATTTATATCTTCTGCAGCATTCAATTTTGCCATAGCATCTACTACCATCTGATCGGGATGCATATCCATTCCTTCTCTATCATTCTGACCATAATAACTCATTTTTTTATCAAGTTTATATGGTCCATACACATCAAAATGTGGCACATACTGTCCATTCGATGCATCTTTGAAATAATTCCTTGCCGAACCTGTTGCCCCATTATAGTTATAGCCATCTTTATTCAACAAATCATCAAAATTCTGACGAGTTTTCTTAAAACTATTATCCGAAAACTCCACCAAAATCACCAATCCCCTCTCTGCTTGATGAGGAGCACGCTTCGAGTTGAAAGTTGAAAGTTGAGAGCTACGACGCTTAGCCATTGCACGCTCTCGTCTCTCCGCAATCTGTAATATATTATTTAAATCACTCGTAACTCCTAACTCCTCACTCCTAAATCCTAACTCTTCATAATAGTGTCCATATTCATCACCTCGCAACACCATCTGCACCACACTACCATCTGGTAAAATACTATCTTTAACTATCGGTTTAGCTGGCACCGCACTCAATTTAATGCACAATGCACAATACACACACAATGCTAATAAAAAACAAAACTTTTTCATATTTCAAATTTCTATAAATAATCCCTATTCCTTGTTCCCTGTTCCCTGTTCCCTAATAGCAAATCTCTTATAATACGAAATCAACAACGTAGTCATAGGCAACGCAATAATCATACCCACAATACCCAACAACGAACCCCATATTGAGAGCGACAACAATATCACCGCTGGATTCAATCCCATAGCCTTACCCATAATCTTTGGCACAAGAAACAAATCCTGTATTCCCTGCACCACCAAAAATACAATAAAACAACCCAACAACACCCACCAGAAATTACCACCTGGTTCAGCCCCCTTCACCAAACACAACAACACCACAGGCACAACCCCCACAGTCTGCAAATAAGGCACCAAATTCAACACTCCAATAAATAGCCCTATCGTAATAGCCATCGGCAATCCAACCATCTTAAAACCAATAGCGAACAACACACCAACAATAAACGCCACCAAACTCTGCCCACGAAAATAACGATTCATTCCACTTTCTAAATCTTCAAACACACCCTCAACCAATTCACGATATTTTGGTGGAATCATCTCCCTCGCGCCACGATTAATATTCTCATAATCAACCAAAATAAACACCACATACAAAAACACCACAAACAGCACAAACACACCAGCAATCAACTCCCATGTACCCGACAACAAGCCCCACACACCAGGCACTAACTTCTCGAAAGCCGATTTCAAAGTTTCAGGATTCAACCATTTCTCAAAATCTAAATTCTCAACAAATCCATACAACTGACCGATAAATTCAGAATTGACTCCAAAATTATGAATTGTGAATTGTGAATTGTGCATCGACATAATTTCATTCCCAATCGCAGGCACCACAGCAACCACCAATCCCACAACCACTATCGTAATAAACAAAAGCGATATTGCTATCGACACACCCCGATTGCCAACATTCATCTTATACTGCACAAATTTCACCAACGGATGAATCAAATATGCCAACAACCACCCAATCAAAAATGGCAACAACACACCGCTCAATCTATTTACAAACAGTGCCAAACCAATAATCACAGCCAATGCTATAATTAAGCGAACAACTCTATCGAATGTATATTTCATATATTTAGATATTAGACACAAGATATTAAACTCGAGATACAAGATACGAGATCCTATTCCCTGCTCCCTACTCCTTATTCCTTATTCTAACTTGCAAAGTTACACAAAAATTACAACCTATACAATTAAATAATATTAAAAATAAGAAATTTCACAATTATTATAAAATCACATCTGTCAAAATTCAAAAAAACTTTGTAACTTTGCAAAAGATTTCACTGACGTTTACATCAACAGTCTACAGACATAACTGCCGACATTGACTGTTGACCGTTGACTTTACTAATAACCTCTCTATCATGCAAATAAACATTCCTACCGACCGTCTTAACAACGCAAAACACAAGGTTGTAAACAAAATCAAAGAGATAAAACCAATACCCCGTTGGGCCGCATATACACTGATTACCACACTGTTGGCAATTGGCATTGTGCTTACTATTGTATTCTGGCCTAAACCACCGAAACCGATATACCCTACCGTCGAAGCTCAACCTGTGGTGGTAGATGATGTTGAAATTTATGGTGAATATACCGGCAAAATCAAGGCTCGCCAGCATGTTGAAGTGCGCGCTCGCGTCGAGGGCTATCTTGAACACATGCACTTTGCCGAAGGAGGTTATGTCAATAAAAACGATATTCTATTCACTATCGACCCACAAACCTACAAGGCTCGCGTAGAAAAGGCTAAGGCACAACTCAACAAAAACCAGGCTCTCGAACAAAAAGCTGAACGCGATTTGGCGCGTATCACCCCACTATATGAACAAAATGCAGCCAGCCGTCTCGACCTCGACAATGCCACTGCTGCCTACGAAAGTGCTAAAGCCGAGGTGATTATGAGCGAGGCAGACCTCACTCAAGCCGAAATCGCACTAGGCTACACCACCGTGCGCTCGCCTATATCAGGCTTCATCAGCGAAAGTAGTGCCGATATCGGTACACTCGTGGGGCCTGGCGGTAAATCGCTCCTCGCTACTATCGTGAATAGCGACAGCGTCGAAGTCAACTTCAGCATGACTGGTCTCGACTACCTCAAAAGCAAGGAGCGTAACGTAAACCTCGGTCAAAAAATCGAGGAGCGCAACTGGAACCCTTACATCACTATCACTCTTGCCGACAACACGGAGTATCCGTTCATCGGCGTTGTGGATTTTGCCGACCCACAAGTTGACCCTAACACGGGCACCTTCTCGGTACGCGCATTGATGCCTAACCCCGACCACATTCTGCTCCCTGGCCAATTGACCAAGGTGAAACTCCTACTCGATGTGCGAGAAGATGCAGTGGTAGTGCCTACCAAGTCGCTCGTCATCGAAAAAGGTGGTGCCTACGTCTTCGTTGCTCGCCCTGACAGCATTGTCGAAAAACGATTTATCGAACTTGGCCCTGAGATACTTAATAATGTGGTGGTTGAACGTGGACTTGGTGCCGACGAAATGATTATCACCGAAGGCTTCCACAAACTATCGCATGGCATGAAGGTGAATATAATTGGGAATGAGGAATGAGAAATGAGGAATGAGGAGTTAAGATATAAACTCTCTACTTTTTTTGACAGAATGACATAAGGACAAATTTTATCTTCTTGACAGACGCCTTGCTATACCGCTGGTATATCTCGTCGAAAAAAAGAACAATTTTTTAGTTACAAAATATTAATGAAAAGTGATTTCTTTATTGACCGACCGGTATTTTCTACCGTCATATCTATCATAATTGTACTGATTGGGTTCATTGGCTTGGCTCTTTTGCCTATCGACCAATACCCCAACATTGTGCCACCTGTAGTGAAGGTGTCGGCATCATACCCTGGTGCGGGCGCCGAAACGGTATCGCAAGCGGTGGCTACGCCTATCGAACAGGTACTCAACGGCACACCTGGCATGCTATATATGGAGTCGCGCAGTGCCAACAACGGCACTTTCTCTGCTACCCTCACTTTCGACATCAACACCAATGCCGAACTTGCTGCTGTCGAAGTGCAAAATCGCATAAAGGATGCCGAAGCACGATTGCCTAACGAGGTAATACAGAATGGCATCGGGGTCGACAAGCAGGCGTCTAGCAAACTGATGACTATCACGCTGAAATCGACCGACCCTAAATTCGATGAAATATACCTAAGCAACTACGCCACACTGAATGTGCTCGACATGCTCCGCCGCGTGAATGGCGTGGGCCAAGTATCGAACATCGGTAGTCGCTACTACGCTATGCAAATCAAAGTGCGCCCCGAAAGCCTTGCAGCTATGGGTCTCACGGTGCAAGACATCACTAATGCTATCAAGGAGCAAAACCGCGAATCTGCCGCTGGTGTGATGGGTCAGCAACCTATGGAGGGCATTGACATAACTATTCCTATCGTAGCACGTGGGCGTCTTTCTACTATATCTGAATTCGAAGATATCGTTATCAAAGCCAACAAAGATGGCTCAATCCTACGCCTACGCGATGTGGCAGATGTTGCACTCGAAGCGCAATCCTACAACACCGAAAGTGGTATAAATGGCGAAAATGCGGCTGTATTGGAGATTAAGATGTTGCCTGGCATGAATGCTATGGAGGTGTCGAAACAGGTAAAAAAGGCGATGAAGGAGATTAGTCGCAATTTCCCTCAAGGCATCACCTACGACATTCCGTTCGACATGACGGAGTATATCTCTCAATCTATCAACGAAGTCTATAAAACTCTTTTCGAGGCTCTTATTCTTGTTATCCTCGTGGTATTCCTCTCGTTGCAGAGTTGGCGCACTACACTCATCCCTGCCATTGCGGTGCCTATATCGCTTATCGGCACGTTCGGCGTAATGCTTGCATTCGACTTCTCGCTCAACACACTCACGCTACTTGGCTTGGTGCTCGCTATCGGTACTGTAGTCGACGATGCCATTGTAGTGGTGGAGAATGTGGATATGCTTATGCGCAAAGAGAACCTCTCGGCATACGAGGCTACGAAAAAGGCTATGCGTAGCATTGGTGGTGCGCTGGTGGCTACGTCACTCGTGCTTTGTGCGGTGTTTGTGCCTGTGAGTTTCTTGTCGGGCATATCGGGCTTACTCTATCGTCAGTTTACTATCACTATTGCTGTGTCGGTGATTATTTCTACTATCGTGGCTCTCACACTCAGCCCTGTGATGTGCTCAAAATTGCTACGCCCTGACGACAATTCTAAACCTAAAAATGCTCTATTCCGTGCCATAAACCGTTGGCTTGACAAGGGCAATGAGATATATGCCAGTATGATTAAATTGGCTATTGGCAACCCTAAACGCACCTTCATCGGCTATACTGTGGCTATATTACTCATCTTTGTATTGATGCACTTTGTACCTCAAAGTTTCATTCCTATCGAAGACCAAGGCTACTTCACTGTCGAACTCGAATTACCAGAAGGGGCTTCGCTCGAACGCACTCGCGAGGTGACTGATAGGGCTATGACTTATCTCATATCGCAACCCGATGTGAAACATGTGATGAACGTGACGGGTAGCAGTCCGCGCCTCGGCACAAGCCAATCGCATAGCCAACTCACCGTAATCATGCGCCCATGGAAAGAGCGCAAAGAGAAGGAACTCTCTATCACGATGGAGAAAATCCGCAAACACCTCAGCCAATACCCCGAAGCAAAAGTATATCTCAACACTCCGCCTGTGATTCCAGGTTTGGGCTCGTCAGGTGGTTTCGAAATGGCTCTGGAAGCGAAAGGTGGACTATCCTATGCCAACTTGCAGGCAGCGACCGACACGCTCATATACTACGCATCGCAACGCCCTGAATTTACACGCGTATCTTCGTCGATGCAAGACGAAATACCTCAACTCTACCTCAATGTCGACCGCGACATGGCTAAACTAATGGGGGTTTCGGTGGCTGATATTTTCACTACGATGAAGACTTTCACTGGCTCGGTATATGTCAACGACTTCAACCTCTTCAACCGTGTCTATCGCGTCTATCTCCAAGCCGACGAACGCTATCGTGCCCACCGCAACAATATGAATCTCTATTTCGTGAAGGGTAATGGTGGTCAGATGATTCCTATCACTTCGTTGGGCACTACCTCCTACACCACTGGTCCTGGTAGCATCCGCCGTTTCAATATGTACTATGCAGCATCTATCACTGGCGAGGCATCGCATGGATATAGTTCAGGGCAGGCAATGAATGCGTTAGAGGAAATCGTGCGCGAACATCTGCCTAAGGATGTAGGTGTGGAGTGGAGCGGTCTGTCGTTTCAAGAGAAACAACAGAGCGGAAAAACAGGCTTGGTGCTTATGTTAGCTTGCCTTTTCGTGTTCCTCTTCCTTGCTGCGCAATACGAAAGTTGGTCAGTGCCTATTGCAGTGCTCCTCTCGTTGCCTATCGCTTGCTTAGGAGCGTTTGTGGGCATCATTCTCTTCGACATCGAGAACAATGTATATTTCCAAATTGGGTTGGTCATGCTCATCGGATTAGCGGCTAAAAATGCTATCCTTATCATCGAATTTGCTCAAGAGCAGGTCAATGAAGGTGTCGATGTTATCGAAGCTGCTATCAATGCCGCTATCATGCGTTTCCGCCCTATCGTGATGACTTCGCTCACTTTCGTATTGGGTATGTTTCCTCTGGTGTTTGCCTCTGGCCCTGGCTCGGCTAGCCGACAAAGCATCGGTGTGGGCGTATTCTTCGGTATGATTGTCGCTATGACTATCGGCATCATACTCGTGCCTTTCTTCTTTGTATGCATCCACAAGCTAAAACTCAAATTCAAACAACGATGAAACACCTCATACTTCTCCTCTCTATTATTGCATGCTGTAGCTGCTCGGTACGCAAACGATGCGTTGAGCCCGACATCACTCTGCCCGACCAAATTGTGGCTGAACTTGATGCCGACTCGGCTTGTGTTGCCGACATTCATTGGTCCGAAATCTTCACCGACTCGCTACTCCAAAATCTTATAAATAAGACTCTCGAACAGAACAAGGACCTCCTCACCGCCTCGGCTCGCGTACAGGAATTAGCTAAGTTGCACCGCATGGCAAAAACCGACTATGCCCCTACTATTGGCGCCGAAGGATATATCGAACACGAAACTCACAATCTCACTGCCGACGACCAAACGCTCGACCTTGAGGTGGCTGCTAAACTCACTTTAGCGTGGGAGGTCGATTTCTTCGGTCGCATCCGCTGGGCTCAAAAGGAGGCTATTGCCAACTATCTCAAAACTACCGAAGGTCAGAAGGCTCTGCAAATGACTCTCATCGCCGACGTGGCTACTGCCTATTTCGAACTGATGGCGCTCGACAATGAGTTGAACATCATCAACCACACGCTCGAAACTCGACAAGAGGATCTCAACAAAGCACGCCTCCGATTCGAGGGTGGTATGACCTCCGAAATCCCTTACCAACAGGCTCAAGTAGAGTATGCCTCTACTGCCGTGCTAATCCCCGCCCTACAACGAAAAATCGAAATCAAGGAGAACGAAATTGCTCTCCTCACAGGCGAAATGCCTACCACAATTCGTCGCTCTAACATCCACGAATATCAACTCGCTATCGACACGCTAAAAATAGGATTACCTTCCGACCTC
>JAEIGA010010734.1_pt1 | contig 13897 bp, 11 predicted proteins | sample 9270691 | NCBI WGS metagenome assembly JAEIGA01 (sample SAMN17057246, study PRJNA624740) | gut metagenome | biome: biome; isolation source: fecal sample | host: Bos grunniens | place: China: Xizang | collected 2019 | reverse complement strand
AGGTCATAGGATAGCTTTTCATATAAACAAAATTTATAGCCACTAAAAGAAGCCCTACTGTAAATAACACAGATGAGGCAAGACCGTCTATTCCATCCGTTAAATTTACGCTGTTCACCATACCGCAAAGCATAAAAAAGGCTAAAATATAGTAAAAAAATCCTAAGTCAATGCTGATATCAGTAAAAGGGATATGAACAGTAGTGTTTAATCCTACGGTAAAATACAAGGAAATTAAAAAAAGAATGGAAAATAAAGACTGTAAAACTATTTTTTCAAGAGGAGTCAGCCCTTCATTCTGCTTTTTTCGTATCTTAGCCATATCATCAATAATTCCTATCAGTCCATTAAGCAACGCGTATACCATTACATTTATAAGCAGCATTACTTCTTTTGCTTCTATCTTTCCGAAATTTAAAATCAGAAAGACAACAAATGCAATAAATCCTGCAAAGATAAAGGAAATGCCACCCATAGTAGGTGTTCCCTCCTTACCTTTATGCCATCTTGGACCGATATCAAGTATTTTCTGACCGATATGCTTAGATGCAAGATACGGTATCAATTTGCGCAAAAAAGCCGTTGTTAAAATCGCAATAGCTATAGAATATATAGCAAATGTGTAAGTTAAATTCATTTTACAAGCTCTTTCAATTCGTTTATTATTTCTTCCAGCTTATCTTTTCTGCCCGCCTTTACAAGTATCGCATCATTTTCGTTATAGCTATCCAGTATATATCGGGCGATTGATTTTTTATTTTCAAAGGCTACACCCTTCATAAATCCATCAATATAATGCTCAGCGCAATCACCGTAGGCGATTAAATCAGCAACTCCTATATCTCTTGCATACTCCCCTATTCTGTAATGATACTCCCACTCATTATCGCCAAGCTCATACATTTTTCCAAGTAAAAGATTAGGCCTCAGATTTTTATTCCGACATAATTTCATAAAGCCTTCAATTGATGATCTCATACCGTCAAAGGAAGCATTATAGCAATCTAATACAATTGTAATGCCGTTAACCTTTTCCGTTTTTTCCCTTAATCCCACATTTTTAAAGCAAGACAGAGCTTTTTTTATTTGACTGATATCAACTGAGTATATTTTTCCTACACTGTATGCAAATAATGAATTTAAAATATTATGATGACCGAATGACGGAATAAAAAAATCATTTTTATTCTCTCCGTCATTAATAAAATAATTTAAGCCATTTTCTGTATATCTGACATCGCTGTAGGATATATTTCCGTCTTGACCTACGTAAATTGGAGTGGAGCTATACTTATTACATTCTAAAAATCTTTTATCAAAAGGTAAAATGCAATTGCTTTTTGTATTTTCCAAAATTTCTGTTTTAGCAAGAAAAATTTCCTCAGCAGAGCCAAGCTCTCCTATATGTGCTATTTGCGCATTGGTAATAACAGAGGTTTCAGGTACGCAGATAGAAGAAAGATATGATATTTCTCCTCTTTTTCTCATTCCCATTTCTACAATGCATATATCTTCATCTTTAATTGATAAAAGAGTTTTTGCTACTCCTATTTCGTTGTTTTCGTTATCGCTTGTCGATATAACATTATATTTATATCGCAAGATATGTCTAATCATTTCCTTCGTCGTAGTCTTTCCCGAGCTTCCGGTTATACCTATTATTTTTGTTTTATTCTTATGATATTTAGCAAGCTCACACAATGCATTTTTAGTGTTTTCAACATACAGTACCGGAATCTCGGATTTGATATATCTGTCAGAAATTATTAAGCGAGCTCCGTTTTCTACAGCTTCATTTACATAATTAATACCGTCGTATTTATCGCCCTTAAACACAAAATAGCAGTGTCCCATTAAGCTTTCTCTTGAATCCCAGCCTATTCCGTTTACAATTTCATTTTCACCGCTAAAATCCGCCTTAATAACGCTTGCAATTTCCTTTATTGAATATTTAGTTGAGCTGATCATTATATCTTAACGCATTTCCCACTATTTCTCTTTCATCAAATTTATGCTTGCCGTATGAATCAATTTCATATCTTTCATGTCCTTTGCCGAGTAAAAGTAATATACCGTCATTTTTGATTTTCAAAGCAAATTTTATTGCTTCCTCTCTGTCTGGGATTATATAATAATTCGAATCCTTTACTATGCCTCGTTTTATATCCTGAATTATAGAGATTCTATTTTCATTTCTTGGATTATCGGATGTAATAACAGTGGCATCAGCTAATTCAGTCGCAATTTTACCCATTTCAGCTCTTTTGGATTTATCCCTATCCCCGCCGCATCCGAAAAGTACTGTTAATTTCTTACCGTCTGCAAATTTACGGGCAGCTTTGATTATACCTTCCATCGCATACGGAGTGTGAGCATAGTCAATAAATACTCCATCCGCAATTTTCTCTAATCTTCCGGGAATATTTTTTAATTTCCGTATTCCATTTAAGATATATTCATCATCAATATTAAGCAGAGCTGCGCTTATTGCTGCTACTGCCGAATTATAAACAAAAAAATGTCCGGGTATGCTGACCTCAAGTCTCAAAATTTTATTGCAAATATTTAAAGAATAGACACTCCCCCCGACTTTTTCGACAATATGCGTTATTTTACAGTTGCTTTTTCTATTAATTCCAAATGTGATAAAATCTCTGTTTATATATCTATTGATACGTTTTGAATACTCATCATCTGCATTTATTAAAGCGTATTTTGAGTTATAAAAAAGCTTTAATTTAGATAAAAAATAGTTATCCATAGTCTTGTGAAAATCAAGATGCTCTTTTGATAAATTTGTAAATATACCTATCTCAAAGTGTACGGGATATAGCTTTGATAGCTCCAAGGCATGAGATGATGCTTCCATAACTATATACTCTACCCCGTTGTCTCGCATTAATGCAAAAATCTTATAAAGATACTCAGGATCGGGTGTAGTCATAGCAGATACAACATCCTCTATTTCTCCACCGCCGCCAAAATCAATTACTTCACCGTTTATAAGGCATTCAACCGTGGAAATTAATCCCACACTTTTATCAGATTCCTTCAATATATTATATAAATAGTAAGCACTTGATGTTTTTCCGTTGGTGCCTGTTATACCTATCACCTTAATATCTTTAGTTGGATTTTTATAAAAGTTATCCCAAAGTATTGATAACGCACGGCGAGAATTATAGGTTAAAATCACGTTATCATATTCATAAAACACATTACTGTCATCAGTAATAATACATGCACAGCCGTTTTTTATGGCATCCTCAATATAATCATTTCCGTCTCTTTTTTGACCCTTTAATGCAACAAAAATATAAGAATCCTTAATTCTTCTGGAATCTGAAGCAATATATTTGATTTCCTTGTTTTCAACCTTTGATTTTATTATTTCTACACCTAATAGCAAATCATTAAGCTTCATATCATTCCCTTTCATCGGTATGCATTAGGTAAACCGTTACAGTATCTCCAGCCCTAATTTGTTCACCTGCCAAAGGGTATTGAGATACAACCCTTACACTGTCTCCTACCTTATAGTTTGTGCTTCCCTCTAATTTTATATTTAATTTGTTATAGGATAAAATTATATTTGCTTCCTGAGGGGTTTTTCCAACAAGGTCGGGAACGCTCGTTATTTTTATATCCTCAACGTTACTAGTGGTATACAATATTATTTTTCCCGTTTTTTCGTATATTTTACTGCCTGACATGGGTAATTGATTTATTACTGTATCTCCATCACCCATAATTTCAAATTGAATTTTCTCATTTTTCAGCTTCTCAGCAGCCTCTTCAGCTGTTAGACCAATATAATCCTCAACAAGTATTTGCTTGTTTTCCATATCTGTTTCTTTATGTTCGCTTTTTACACCCATATAAGGCAGAATCAACTCCAGAAGTTTTGAAACATAGGGTGCTGCAACAACACTTCCATATTTACTTCCTACAGTTGGCTCATCAACCAGAATAATTACAGCAACCTGGGCATCCTCGCTTGGAGCATATGCAATACACGAGGATACTCTATATGATGTGTTACCTGAAGCATCGTATTTGTCCTTTTTCTCCGATGTACCGGTTTTTGCAGCTATACTGTACCCTGCTACATAAGCATTTTTTGCTCCACCCTCACCGTCAACGCCTTCTTTAAGTATCTGGGAAATAGTTGCACATATTTGACTGTCCATAATTTGCTGTTTACTGTCATCCTTATATTCATAAATTATATTTCCATCATTATCAACTATACTGTGCAACAAATGAGGAGTTACCAGATAACCGCCATTTGCAACAGCCGAAATTGCTCTTAGCTGTTGTATCGCAGTTGTTTTAAAGGTTTGACCAAAGGAATATACAGCAAGTGAAACATTTGAAAAGTCATCATATGTATGATAGTATCCCTTAGCCTCGGAGGGTAAATCTATACCTGATTTACCGGTATATCCGAATTTCTTGAAATAATTATAAAAATCCTCTCTTCCAATTCGCATTGCCATTGTCATCATTGAAGGATTACAAGACTGCTGCAAAGCTTCCGCAAATGTAAGCGCGCCGTGTCCCTTCCTTTTATGACAGCTTATAGCCCTATAGTATCCTTCAATTTTCAACGAGCCGCTACAGTTGAATGTACTGTGCAAGTTCGCAGCTCCACGCTCCAATGCAACAGATGTAGTTATTAATTTAAACGTTGAGCCCGGTTCATAAAGCTCCGATACCGCCTTATTTCCCCACATTGTAAATAGCAAATTCAGGTATTCCTGCCGGTACTCCTTAGTTCCGACTTCCAAATTAGAAAGCTTTGCTTTTGATAAATCGTCTAATGTATACGGTTCATTCAAATCAAAGGCAGGATAGGTTGCCATTGCATATATTTCACCTGTTTTAGGGTTCATTACTATGCCTGCCGCCCTATTCTGAGCTCCGGATTCAATTGCTGCATTAGCCAGCTGAACCTCTAATTGATGCTGAATGTAAAAATCAATCGTAGTACAAAGATTATATCCGTTTTCATCCTCTATATATTTTTCATACTGAAATGGCATATCGTTGCTTTTTGCATCCTGGGCTGTAATATATTTTCCGTTTGTACCCTCCAGAATGTTGTTGTAAACCTTTTCTAGCCCATATATACCCTTACCGTCGGCATTTACAAAGCCTAAAGTATGAGACGCCAATGTTGAATACGGATAATATCTTTTAGCGCTTGCTGTAAGCTTTATTTGCTCATCTAATGAATGCTCCCTTATAAGCTCTCTGATTTTGTCGGACGTTTCCTTATCCAAGGAGTTATTTACAATTTGATATTTATATCCTCTTTTTTTAGCCTTTTCAAGTATAGAATCATAGCTGATGCCTGTTATATCAGAAACCTTTTCTGCTATAAATTCGGGATCATCTATATTTTTAGGACATAAATATAATACCCATACAGTTTGGTTAGTAGCCAATATTTTTCCGTTGATATCATATATATTACCTCTTAACGGGTTAACATTTGTCTCAACAGTTAATTGATCTATAACATATTTTTGATATTCCTCATACTCCAATATTTGCAGCTTGAACAGTGCGAAAAGAATTATCAACGATAAAATCAAAAAAATCACAAGAAGAAATATGCTTCTTTTTGCCACCTTTGAAGAAATATATTCCATAATTTACCTCAGTCTTTCTAAAATAAGCATATTTGATTTTGCGAATAATTATACCATTCCTTTTGTAAAACAAAAAAGCCGTGCAAAAAGCACGGCTTTCAATTGTTTTTAAAATATTAGAATCCAAATGCAAATACCATTGCCATCATAGTAACAACGATAGTAAGAATTACAGAAGCGATAGGAAATTCATTCTTGAATATCTTCTTAGGCTCAGAATATACAGGTGCTTCCTTTGTGTTAATTACAGCTGTATTGCTGTAATCAACCTTCATATATCTGGTCTGCTGAAGATCATCAGCTCTGTGATTTCTCTTTTCCTTCTTAACCTTTTCTTTATAAGAGCGCTCTACAACATTATCCGAAACATTGGATGGTCTTCTCGCGCTATAATTTTTTCTGATAGTTCCGTACATTGTAAGTCCTCCGTAAATTTAAATTTTTTCTGCAACTCTGAGCTTAGCGCATTTTGATCTGCTATTTAATTCAAGCTCCTTTGCAGATGCTGTGATAGGTTTCTTTGTTACTATCTTTAGCTTAGGCTTGTTTCCACATACACAAACAGGAAAATCCGATGGGCATGTGCAACCCTTTGCATAATTGTTGAATTTGTTTTTTACAAGTCTGTCCTCAAGTGAATGGAAGGTCATAATTACTATTCTTCCGCCCTCATTCAATCTGGACACTGCTGTTTCAATTGCGGGATTTATAACATCAAGCTCATGATTAACTTCTATTCTGATAGCTTGGAATGTTCTCTTTGCAGGATGCTGAGGCTCCTTTCTTGCAGCGGCTACGGGGATAGCAGCCTTGATTATAGCTGCTAATTCAAGAGTAGTCTTTATTGGTGCATTTTCTCTTGATGCAACAATTTTTCTTGCAATTACAGGCGCAAACTTTTCTTCACCGTAATCAAAAATCACTCTCTTAAGCTCTGCCTCGCTATATGTGTTAACAACATCATACGCTGAGAAAGGGGTGCGTGGGTCCATACGCATATCAAGCTCTGCGTCACTATTATACGAGAACCCACGCGACGGTGTATCAAGCTGATGAGACGAGACACCAAGGTCCATAAGGACGCCGTCTATATGAACAATTTCTAAATCATTTAATACACGTTCAAGCTCTGAGAAATTACTTTTAACCAAAATTGATCGGTTTCCGTATTTTTCAAACTTGAGTCTGCAGGTTTCAAGCGCCGCATCATCCTGGTCAATTGAAATAAGCTTGCCTGTTGTAAGCTTCTTCAAGATTTCCTCGGAGTGACCGCCACCGCCTGCGGTACAGTCGACATATATACCGTCTTCTTTTATATCAAGTGCTTCGATGCACTCATTAAGCATTACTGAGTAGTGTGAAAATTCCACGTCCGATACCTCTTAGAAGCCAAGCTCCATCATAAGCTCTTTTATCTTGTTCATGTCAACCTTCTTGCTCTTCTCTGCAAATACCTCTTGAGCCCAAATCTCAATATGTGTACCTACACCCATAACAAGAACATTCTTCTCTATCTCAACCTTTTCTTTAAGGAAGGAAGGAATTATTATTCTGCCCTGAGAGTCAACCTGAACGTCAACAGTGTTGGAATAAATTTCACGGATGAAATCATCAAACTTTAAGCTGGGAAGCTGAGAAATCTTCTCCTCGTATTTTGCCCATTCCATATCGGAATATACAAGAATACATTTATTAAAGTCATTATATGTGAGTTTAAAAGAACTACCGAGCTCGTCCTTGAATTTTGCGGGAACAAACATTCTGTTTTTTGCATCAACTGTATGCTCATATCTGCCGTAAAGCATTCGGTATTCCTCCTTTCTCACCACTTTTCACCGTATTTAATCCACTTTTCACCACTTTTATGGCTTTATTATATACTATTACTTTAAAAATTTCAATAGTTTTTTAGAAATTTTTTTATATTTTTTCAAAAAAATTTACAATTTCTACAATAAATTGTGAAATAGTGACAAAAAAAGAAGAGTGGATAGCTACCCTATCCACCCTAATATTTTATTTCTCGAGCTTTGAATTATATACCTCTATTACTCTTTCTACCACCTTTTCAGGTAATAAATCACTTACATCCTCGCCTTTTTTCAGGTACTCCCTTACCATAGTTGAGCTTATATGCTTAAAGTGACCGTGGCTTCTTATAAAGATTGTTTCAAACTCTGAATCGTATGCTTTCATAAGTGATGCCAATTTCTTTTCATATTCCTCATCACTGTTTGAGCGTATGCCTCGAATGATTTTTGTTATTCCATGCTCATGCATATAATCGGCTGTTAATCCGTCAAAGGCATCCACCTTAACATTAGGCATATCCTCAAGAGCAAGAGTAAGAAACTCCTTTTTTTCTTCAAGAGTAAAAGTGTATTCCTTTTCACTGTTTATAAGAGCAACAACATAAAATTCCTCAAAAAACTGGCTTGCCTTCTTTATAATTTCCATATGTCCTACAGTGATAGGATCAAAGCTGCCTGTCATTATTGCCTTCATTATTCCATCTCCACCTTGTTTCTGAGTACGGTAACATAGCTTATTGCATATCTGGAAATTTTAGAAACTGTAAAATTATTTCTAAGCTCCTCATCTCCGTAAAATACATCCTCATCTCCGCTTTCACAGATAATGATACAATTTTCTGACATAATGTCAGCCTTAACAATTTTCTTCAAAATTTCAGCTATTATCTTATCCTTGTACGGAGGATCAATAAATATTATATCGTACTTCTCTTTTCCGGCAATACCGCGAATCATCTGATTGTAATCACATGCTGAAATTCTGCATTTATCAAAAAGTCTTGTCTTCTTGGCATTTCTCATTACAATATCAATAGCTTCTCTTGATGAATCGCAAAATGTTGCCTTCTTTGCGCCTCTGCTAAGAGCTTCAAGACCCATCTGTCCACTTCCTGCAAACAAATCAAGAACACTTGTATTGTCTATTTCAAACTGTATCATAGAAAAGATTGCTTCCTTAACTCTTTGAGATGTAGGTCTTGTTGCCTCTCCCTCAAGAGTTTCAAGATTCATTCCCTTTGCAATTCCTGTTATAATTTTCATATCATACCTCAATTATTCTCAAAATACTCTATAATATTTTCCGCATCCCTGGAGCTTACAACCACTTCAAGCTCCTCTTTAGTTGCCGACTTAAGCGCAGAAATTGTTTTAAAGTGCGCAAGCAAGGCTTTCGCCTTGGAGGGTCCTATACCCTTGATTTTTTCAAGAGAGGATTTTTTCAAGGTTTTTCTTTTGGCGGTATCCATTTTAGAAACTGTAAACCTATGAACCTCTTCCTGCAGCTTATACACAAAAACAAAAACTGACTGCTCCTTGGCAATGCTAATTTCTTCACTTTCCGTAACGATAGTTCGGGTTTTATGATGCTCATCCTTTACCATACCGAAAACGGGTATGTAGATATTCATTTTATCCAAAACCTCTTTAACAGCGCCTACGTGAGTCATTCCACCGTCAAGTAAAATCAAATCAGGCATTTTTGAATAGCTTCCGCTACTGTCCTCAAGATGATTAAGTCTACGCTCAATGACCTCTCTCATAGCGGAATAATCGTCTATTCCGTCTTGATTTTTTATTCTGAATACACGGTAATCGCTTTTCTTAAGCTTTCCGTCCTCGTAAACAATCATTCCCGCGGTAATATGCTCTTTACCTAAGTTTGATATATCATATGCCTCTATTCTATCGGGCAATGCATCAAGTGAAAGCATGGATGAAAGCTTTGCAAGGGTTTTTGTATCATGCTCTGCCTTCACCTTATACTGATTTGCCTGTTCAATGGCATTTGAGTTAACCATATCGCAAAGCTTTTTATGCTCACCCTTCTGAGGGATTTTTACATTAATCGCTCTTTTAGCTACGAGTCTTAAATATTCTTCTATAAGCGCTCTGTCATCCTCTTCAAGATTAAATGCCAGATATATTTCCGAGGGTATATATTCTCTTTTTTCATACAAATCGCATATGAACGAGGGCATATATTCGTAGTTACCTACAGTAGCAATTTCTGACGCTCCAAATATGAAATTTTCGCTATCGGAAATAACCCCTGATCTTATATAGAACACTGATATACAAGTGCTTAAATCATTGGTATATGAGGCTATAATATCGTATTCATCATCGGGAGAACCAACAACCTTTTGTCCTTCTCCAAGACGCTTCATAGACTCAATGGAATCCCTACATCTTGCAGCCTCTTCAAACCTTTCGTTCTCCGCATGGGAATACATTTGCTCTGTCAAAGATGCAACCGCTTCCTTAGTGTTTCCTCTCAAAACAGAGGTTGCGCACTGCATCAGCTTGTAATAATCCCCCTGAGATATACTGTTATCGCAAGGTGAAACACATCTGCCAAGCTGCTTGTAAATGCAAGGCCTTTCCTTACCTATGTCCCTTGGAAAGCTTCTTTTACACATAGGAATTCCAAGTGATCTTTCAAGAACACCGATAACATTGTACACAACAGACATACCTGAATAAGGGCCGAAATATTTCGCGCCATCCGATACTCTTTTCCTTGTGGGCGAAATTCGTGGATATTCCTCATTCATGGTAATCTTGATGTAAGGATATGATTTTGAATCCTTTAGCAAGATATTGTATTTTGGTGTGTACTGCTTTATTTTAACATTCTCAAGGGTTAATGCCTCAATTTCAGTATCACAAAAAATGGTTTCAAAATCATAAACCTGAGATACCATTCTTACAGTTTTAAGATTAGCATCGGCAGAAAGATGAAAATACTGAGAAACTCTATCCTTAAGAGAACGGGATTTACCAACGTAAATTACCGTTCCTTTTCTGTCCTTCATTATGTAAATTCCGGGACGGCGAGGGAGATTATTCGATTTCTCGCGTAAATATTTGAGTCTGTCTTCCATAATTTCCCCCTTTTCTTGAAATAAAAGGCGACAGTCGTAAAACTATCGCCATAAAATTTATTAGTCGTTAAGTCCCTTTGTGATAAGGCTCTCAAGACCGTCTAAGGCCTCAACCTCATCCATACCGTCAGAAATAAGAGTAATAGTTGTACCCTTAATAATGCCCATAGAAAGAACGCCGAGCAAACTCTTAGCATTAATTCTACGTCCACCTTCTTCAAGCCAAATTGTTGACTTATATGAGTTTGCCTTCTGAATAAAAAATGTAGCAGGTCTTGCATGAAGTCCTACATCATTTACGATTGTAATATCGCGTGATATCATATATTTTCTCCTCTAGTAGATGACGTTCCTTGATTTCTGTGTTGTATTATACCAAAAATCTTTATGAAAATCAATACCTTTCTTTATTTTTTCCGTTTTACATAAAATATCTACTATAATATATATAAATATTGGATAACTTGTACAATAATAAATAATTTTTTATTTTATACTTGCAAAAGAAAATATTTTATTATATAATATTTTATTATATTCTTTTGTGTCAAGAAAGGACTTTTATTATGCTTAATTCAGAAAAGACTATGGAAAAAGTTGTAGCCTTGTGTAAAAGCAGAGGCTTTGTATATCCCGGCTCCGAAATATATGGCGGTCTTGCTAACTCATGGGATTTCGGCCCTCTTGGTGTTGAATTCAAGAACAACGTTAAAAAAGCTTGGTGGCAGAAATTCGTAAGAGAGTGCAAGTACAATGTTGGTCTCGATAGCGCTATCATCATGAATCCTCAGGTATGGGTTGCTTCAGGTCACGTAGGTGGCTTCTCTGACCCTCTTATGGACTGTAAGCAGTGCAAGACAAGACACCGCGCTGATAAGCTTATTGAAGACTGGGCTGCAGCAAATGATCCCGATTTCAATCCCGCAGGTATGTCCAATGAGGAAATGTTCAACTTCATCAAGGACAAGAAGATTGTATGTCCCTCTTGCGGTAGCGGTGACTTTACAGATATCCGTAAGTTCAACCTTATGTTCAAGACTTTCCAGGGCGTAACAGAGGATTCCGCATCCGAGCTTTACCTCCGTCCTGAAACTGCACAGGGTATTTTTGTAAACTTCAAGAACATTGCCAGAACAACAAGAAAGAAGCTTCCCTTCGGTGTTGGTCAGGTTGGTAAGTCATTCAGAAATGAAATCACTCCCGGTAACTTCATATTCCGTATCCGTGAATTTGAACAGATGGAGCTTGAGTTCTTCTGCAAGCCCGGTACTGACCTTGAATGGTTTGCTTACTGGAAGGACTATTGCGCAAACTTCCTTTACAACCTCGGTATGAAGAAGGAAAATCTCCGTTTGAGAGACCATAGCCCTGAGGAGCTTTGCTTCTACTCAAAGGCAACTACTGACTTTGAATACCTCTTCCCCTTCGGATGGGGCGAGCTTTGGGGTATTGCTGACCGTACTGACTATGACCTTAGCCAGCACGCTAACCTTTCAGGTGAAAATCTTGAATACTTTGATCCCGAAACAAATGAGAAGTATGTTCCCTATGTAATTGAGCCTTCACTTGGCGCAGACCGTGTAACACTCGCATTCCTCGTAGAAGCATACGATGAAGAAACAGTTGGTGAAAACGATGTTCGTACAGTTCTTCGCTTCCATCCTGCTCTTGCTCCTATCAAGGCTGCAATTCTTCCCCTTTCCAAGAAGCTTTCTGATAAGGCTATTGAGGTTCACGATGAGCTTGCTAAGCATTTCTGTGTTGACTTTGATGAAACAGGCTCTATCGGTAAGAGATATCGCCGTCAGGACGAAATCGGTACTCCCTTCTGTATCACATATGACTTTGAGTCTGAGACAGACGGCTGCGTAACAGTTCGTGACAGAGATACAATGGAGCAGGTAAGACTTCCTATTGCTGAGCTTAAATCCTACATTGAAGAAAAATTGGCATTTTAAGTTGACAAATTGCTGATTTAGTGTTAAAATCTATAATATAAAAATTTAGCCAATGAAAGACATTGACGGAGACAGTAGCTTAATCCTAAAATTACAGCGAGTTGGGGACGGTGTGAGCCCAATATGAGTAAGATTAAGTGAATATCACTCCCGAGTTGCGCAGTGAAGCCAGTAGCTGACGACGTATTCTCTACGTTACAAGAGACACATATTGCTATGTATGTTGAATAGGTGGTTACGAAAACTTAGGTCTCGTCCTGTTCTCTGCAGGACGAGATTTTTTATTTACAGAAAGGAAAAATGAAATGTACGACAAGGTCTCTACTAATCTGAATTTTGTTGAAAGAGAAAAAGCTACTGAACAGTTCTGGAAGGACAACAGTATCTTTGAAAAAAGCATTAAAATGCGTGAAAACGCTCCATCCTACACATTCTATGACGGCCCTCCCACAGCTAACGGTAAGCCTCATATCGGTCACGTTCTTACACGTGTAATTAAGGATATGATTCCCCGTTACAGAACAATGAAGGGCTATATGGTTCCCCGTAAGGCAGGCTGGGATACTCACGGTCTTCCTGTTGAGCTTGAGGTTGAAAAGCTTCTCGGTCTTGACGGTAAGGAGCAGATTGAACAGTACGGTCTTGATCCCTTTATCGGTAAGTGTAAGGAAAGCGTTTGGAAATACAAGGGAATGTGGGAAGACTTCTCCTCTACTGTTGGCTTCTGGGCTGATATGGATAACCCTTATGTAACATATCACAATGACTTTATTGAATCCGAGTGGTGGGCACTTAAGCAGATCTGGGATAAGGGTCTTCTCTACAAGGGCTTTAAAATTGTTCCCTATTGCCCCCGTTGCGGCACTCCCCTTTCATCTCATGAGGTTGCTCAGGGATATAAGGCTGTTAAGGAAAGATCCGCTGTTGTAAGATTCAAGAAGGCTGATGAGGATGCATACTTCCTCGCATGGACAACTACACCCTGGACATTGCCCTCTAACACAGCACTTTGTGTAAATCCTAATGAAACATATTGCCGTGTAAATGCTGCAGACGGTAAGGTATATTATATGGCTGAGGCCCTTCTTGACAAGGTTCTCGCTCCTCTTGCAAAGGACGGAGAAAAGGCATATGAAATTACTGATAAATTCACAGGTAAGCAGCTTGAATATGCTGAATACGAGCCCCTCTTTAGCTTTGCTAAGGAAGCTTGCGAAAAGCAGGGTAAGAAGGCTCACTTTGTAACATGTGATAACTATGTTACAATGGCTGACGGTACAGGTATTGTTCACATTGCTCCCGCATTCGGTGAGGATGACGCAAAGGTTGGCAGAAGATATGATTTACCCTTCGTTCAGCTTGTT
>JAEIGA010010733.1_pt1 | contig 13898 bp, 20 predicted proteins | sample 9270691 | NCBI WGS metagenome assembly JAEIGA01 (sample SAMN17057246, study PRJNA624740) | gut metagenome | biome: biome; isolation source: fecal sample | host: Bos grunniens | place: China: Xizang | collected 2019 | reverse complement strand
TACAATATATTAGAGGGAGATGGTGGGGTAGCTGCCACTGTTAAACCTGTAGAGTCCTAGTTCTCAGACCTGACTTCGAATATACGGGAAGAGGGCCACGGGGTGAATACACGAGATCTCTTTGCCCGGGAGTAAATCGAGGAATGAGCATTCTAGTATATTGTAAGCAGCGAGCAACTGCAGAAAGGGAGAAAGATATGGGAAGTATTCTACAAGCAAAGAAAAGGAAAGCTATCGAAGCACCTGTTGACCAAGTATATGTAATCTACGGTAAAGCAGGTAGTGGTAAGACAGTATTAGCTAGTACTTTTCCTAAAACAAAAGAAGCCCCTCTATTATATTTAGATATATTAGAAGGTGGTATTGGTTCAGTAGCTACAACAGACAAAGAACTTATTGACTGGGTACCTATTGAAACATTCGAAGAGTTAGATGATGTATTAGAAGAAGTAGTTAATGGATATTCTGAAGTAGATGGTAAGAAAGTTCCAGTAAAATATTCTACAATAGTTATTGACTCATTAACACAAATGGAGTATTTACTTAAAAAGAAACTTAAAACAGATTCTGGTAAAAGCTCTATGACATTACAATTGTGGGGACAAGCAAAGGATAACCAAGAAGATATTTATAACTTACTTAAGTTCTTACATGTTAGAACTGGTGCAGCTATCGTTGGTATAGCACATGAAAAAGAAATTAAGGATGATGACAATCCAGAGTTCAATACTTTAATACCAAGTTTAATGACATCTGCTGCTACTAGTCTATGTGCTAAAGCATCATATGTATGGTATACTAATATTGAAAAAGATCAAATCATCGATGCAAATAATAATGTTAAAGTAACTACAAAGTTTAATACTTACATTAATGCAAAGCCTTACTTGCTAACTAAATGTCGTAAGCCTAAAGACTTTATCGTACCTGAAAAGATAACAGACTTAACTTATGACAAATTTAAAAAGAATGTATTGGATAAATTAAATGCAACCAAGTAGAGAAGATAAGATTGCGGCACTTCGTAAGGCGTTCCGTGACTTAGACGAAAAGGATAAAAAGACCGAGATTGAAAGATTATATAGAATCATTCATCACAAACCAATATTAGTATTGGAAGACTACGAAAAGGGGAAATTGATAAAGTTCCTAGACATAGGTAACCTTCAAGAATATCTTTACCAAGAGAAAGGTGTAAGCCCAGATAGAAGTTTCTTGTATAAAGTATTGACTGGTAGATACAAGAGTGCTTATGGGTTTAAGATATACTATCAGTACGAGGAGGAGCTATGATATACAATGTTGTTATGATAGATAGGTATACAGACGGCGAGATTGAAGTTAACTTCAAATCTTATAGAGACCTTGACCAAGCAAGAGCGTACTATGACCACTTGATAGCAACACACAATGCTCGTGTTATCGAAGGCGATGAATATTATACAGTCTTTGATGAAGACGAGGAAGGGAACTTTCTAGTATTAGAGATAATGGAAAGTAGGTTAAACTAATGGCAAAAAATTTTATAGAATTAGGAAAACATTTAGAGGATAATATCCCTAAATTAGTAGAAGAGATTAAAAAGGTAGAAGTAACAGACCCAATGTATACTCAACTATTAGAAGCATTCAATGCTACTATGGCTATACATGGAAGTTTACAAGAAATAATAACAGCTTTAGTAGAAGCAGTTAACAATAAGAAAAGTGAGGTAGAAGAAGATGGGATTAATAATTAATCAAGGAAAACAAGACACAAGTCAAGACAACAAATTTGATATCATCATCTCTAAAGATGAACTATGTCAAATTATTAAATTGGAAATTGACCCTGATTGGGACAATACAATTAAAGTAACATTAAAAGTAATAGGAGAAACTCAACACAAAAATAGACTAGTATGGGACAGAGTATCTTATGCTGGTGAATATGCTTGGAAATATAGAAACTTAAGAAAAGCAGCAGGTGTTCCTTACACTGAAAGTGAATCACCTAATGTAGATATTGAAGCATTACTATTAAATAAAGCAGTAAGAGTAGAACTTACAGCAAGAAAAGGTAATGACGGAAATGATTACCAAAGCGTTAAATATAAGGTAGCTTCAAAAACTGAGACAGCACCAGTTACTAGTGCTCCAGCAACTGAAACATATACAGTTACAGCAGAAGCAGATCCTTTTGACAGTGCACCTGTTACTACTGAAGACATTGAAACTCCGTGGTAAGAAGGAGTACACCTCTTGAGTCAGCCTTTCAGAAGAAAGTAATAGACTATATCGAATCTCGTGGTGGATATAAAATTAAAATCCACGCCTCTTCGTATCAGACAGAGGGAGAACCAGATATAGTCTGCTGTTACAAAGGGAGGTTTTGTGCATTTGAACTAAAACAAGGATCTAAATTAAGTGAGTTACAAACCATCAAGCTAGAGATGATTCGTAACAGCGGAGGTATTGCTATGGAAGTTAAGGATATAAATCAGATTAAGGAAGTCTTTGATAAGATTGATGCTAACATTTTTAGATTTTGAGAAGTTGTACAACAAAGGTGCCAAATCGTATGTGCAACTATCAGGAGGTGCACCAAAAGCTAAGGGTTCCTTAACCCCTGTATCTTTTGAAGAGATAGTAAACCTAGCAAACACAGATCCTTATATGGAAATAGGTTGGATTATTCCAGAAGGTTGGATCATAATTGATATAGATGATATGACTACAGCTAAGATAGTCTACAAGATGATACCGGACCGGAAAGAAAAAGTTCTTGTAGTTAAAACTACTAGAGGTATTCATATCTATGCAAAGAGTGCTTATAATAATAAGACAGTAAATAATATCACAGCAGTGGGGGCTGTATGTGATACTATAGTGCACGCTAATGGTAAGAGTTTTATTACTACACCATTTAAGAATCCTAAAGTTAATAGGAGTGCAAAATTACAAGACAGAAAAGTTATATATTATAATGGTATTGAAGAGTTGCCATTCTTTCTAACACCAATATTTACTAAAGGTAATAAGAAGGATGACAACTTTATCTCATACCCCATGCAAGATGCAAGGAATGATAGTTATAACAGACATCTGTGGAGGTTGAAGAAAACCAATCTAAGTCCAGAGCAAAGGGCTGAATGCATACGTTTAATCAATAGCTATGTAGCTACAACACCATTAAGTGAGAATGAAATGGATGCTACTATGCTAAGGGATAGTAACAATGAAGATACTCCTGAAGAAAAATTCTTTTCAAACAATGGTGTCTTCTTACATGACACTATGGGTAAGTATCTAATTGACTTACTTAAGATTAAAAAAGATAGTAAATCAAAAAACTTATACTTCTATGATGAGAAGTTAGGTATTTATGTATCGAATAATGATTACATTAAAGGTATAATGACACAACTGTGTCCTTCATTAAAAGAGTTCCAGAAGAAGGAAGTGCTTAATTTCCTAGAAACATTCTTGGAATTACATTTATCAGACTTTAATAAGAACCCATTTAATATTGTGTTTGAGAATGGGATCTTAAATATAAGAACACTAACATTAACCCCACATCATCCTGATCATCTTGAAACTATTAGGATGAACGTCAGATATAACCCAAGTGCTACGGGTGCCACTGCTGACGAGTTCTTTAAAACAGCAACTTGTGGGGATAAAGAAGTAGAACAACTCTTATATGAAGCTATAGGTTATTCATTCCTGAAGACACCTGAACTTCATAAAGCATTCCTACTAATCGGAGAAGGTAGAAATGGTAAGAGTACATACTTAGATGTTATTAAAGCTATATGTGGAGCAAAGAACTGCACTGGCTTAGACTTCAAAGATTTAGGAGAGAAGTTTAGAGTTGGTATGTTACATAACAAACTCGTATCACTTAGTGGAGATATCTCTAGTCAACCTCTTAAAGACTCAGACTTATTTAAACAGATAGTCGGTGGGGATGAGATAACTATAGAGCGTAAGAACAAAGACCCATTCAATGATACAGTCTTCGCTACGTTAATGTTCAGTGCTAACACATTACCTAGAACACCAGACACAACTAGTGGTTTCTATAGAAGACTATGTATTATACCATTCAATGCAGACCTAACTAAAGTTAGCTTGGTTGATGGTATGGATTTCAAAGATAGACTTATGAAAGACCTAGAATACATAGCATATAAAAGTGTGCTCGCTATCAGTCAAGTCTTGAAGACTACCCATACTTTTATAGAACCAAAGTGTGTAACTGAGATGATGAAGATCTACAGAATAGATAACTCAGGTGTACTTAGTTGGATATCTGCTAAGAATCTTGATGATACTTATATCAAGAGTAAAGCAGTCGAAGAACTATATGCAGAATATGTTGTATGGTGTGATGTTAATAACTTTAAAACAGTTAAATCAACTAGATTTGAAACTGAAATTGGCATGGAATTCAAGGTATACAAGCGTGGGACTATGTTTGTTGACAAGTAATTATATTTAAGATATAATTATAATGGATATGAAAATATCCAGCTCTTGGTTGAATGGTCTTGTTCGTTTGTGAGATAATCTAATGTCATCTTCAAACACATAAAAGGATTGCGAAGGCAATCTTTTTATGTTATAATGAAATTGCACCAGATTAGAGAACATATTTTTTATATTTGATTCTCCTTAGAGCTACGGCTCTTTTTTAATGCAACAAAAAAGAGGCTTTCGCCTCCAAAGGAATGATATAGTGATGCAGTCAATCACTACATTAATTATACCACTATCCTTTATAATTATCAACTTGCTCGTAACTTAGTACAAAATCTAGCCCAGTACCTGCTGTGGCTTTTTCTAATTTACTTTGCTTACTTGATTCAAGATCATCCATCCCAGCTATCTCGATTACCTTTTCAGTATCTACTTTTGGATCCATTGGATTATCTAATACTCTAGGAGCAGCTTGGATATTAAACTGTATAGCATTAACCACACTGCTAGCTTCTTTCTCTGTAGTAGCTTTCTCTGATCTATCAAGTATAACTTTAGCTGCAGCCAAGGCCACACTCTCATCTTCTGTTGTAGTCATTATGTATTGTAACTTTCTTAAGGCCATGTCTCTAGCACTAGAGATCTCAGCCATGAACTTCTTATTCTTCTTATATGATAACTCTTCTAAAGCTTCGGCCACATTAGGTCGGGCACACATTCTAGTACCTTGGCCTCTTATGTAGCTAGCTCCACGGATAGACTTAACAGCTTGCTCAGCAGTATAGTCACCGAAGACTACAAGTTCTACGAAGAGTTTCTCTTCCTCATTTAATAAATTATATTTACTAGTTTTAATATCTCCAGTACGCAATGCACTTAGGAGATTTTCTTTTGTTTCGATTATCTCAGGTACAAACACACGCTTAGTCATTATACTCACCCCCTAATAATTTTTCTATATACCTTTGTAACTTATGTGCATGTTCTAATAATTGTAGAAGTTCACAGTCATCCATATCTGCATAATATGTGCTATGGATTTCATGTACTTCTCTCTCGATCCATTCTTTAATGTGCTCTTTAGTTTCTCCCATGGTCTCTCCTTTCTACTATATTATACCATTATTGAGTAAAAGTTTCTACTATGGTATAATTTATATAGGTGATAATAATGAGAGATCCATTGAAACTGAGGGTGAAGAGACCCAAAAAGAAGAAGATCAAGTATGACACAAAGGAGAATCATCTAGATAGAAGTCTTGTATACATCACCAGAAAAATATCTAGAGGGGATTTCGATCCCAACAATAGATCAGATGCTATCATGGCCCGTGTTGCTAGGAAGCATGGTGTGATCGATGAAGAAAATAATATATTAAAGGAGGAATATTTATTATGCAAAACGAAGAGAACAAAGTCTTAGGATTACCAGATGTTGGTGCCGAAGGAGCAATGCCTACTGAACAAGGAGCACCAGTTGAACCACCAAAAGATGAACCTAAAGATAAAGAAGCTGAAGAAGAAGCATTAAGAAAAATGATGTATTCACCTAGTGCTAGTGATGCAGATCCTACATTAGAGATTGATAAATCTTCTGAAGTAAAGAACGAAAAGAAAAAATCAGGTAAAGATTTACTTAAGATGCTAGAAAAAGGTGGCAAGCAAAGCGATAAATATCGTAGACAATTAATGGAGAAAGCTCTTAAGGATCCTGAGAGCGTACAGATCCAAACACCTAACGGATGGATGAGTGTACGTCAAGCTATTACTGCTGGATTCAACCTTGGTACAGGTAAATTTGATAGAGAACCTATACCTCAACCAGATTTAGAATCAAAGCTAGCAGAATTAGATCCTAGAGAACAAGAAACTATTAGAAGACTAACACAAAAAGGTACAGGACAAGCAGGTCGTAGACCACTAAACCCTCAAGACATGATGCCACAAGGTGAGGAGCAAGCTAATCCAATGTTACCACAAGATCAACCAATACCTGAGACACAAGTTCCAGGTGCAGAGCAAGGAACACCGTTACAATTAGGGGCAATGTAATAGAATAGGAGGTGCAATATGGACGGAGAAAACCTAACACCTGAGGTTAATCAAATAGTTGATCAGCAAATGCCAGCAGCTGAACCACAGCTTACGCAAGAACAAGTTGTTGCACAGACTATGGATCAACAAAGAATAAATGATTATAACTCTAAAGGTAATGCAATTAAAGATTGGATAGATACTAGTTATGATTACAATCCTGCAGATACAGGTACTCTTTGGATAGCCGGAGCTATCAGTGACGCCAATACACAGTTAAGCTTTCTTGAAGCTACATTAAATGAAGACATGTACAGTGAGTTAGATATCGGTAAGTATTACTTTGATCAGAATCTAGCTAATGCTAGAGCTTATGCTAAAGAAAAGAAATTAGAAACTATGTATGGCTACTATAAAGCTGCACAAGAAAGAGCTCTTGCCGAAGCAGATCTTACTGGTTGGTACATGCCACCCGAAGCTGCTTATATGTTAGCACAATGGGTAACTGCAGAGGAAGAATTAAAACGTGACGACATATCAGACGTTGATCGTGCACGTGCAGAGAGTGTAGTACGTGCTAGTGAAAGCTGGTTTGGAGCAAACAACATTACTAGACGTGGTATACAGACATTAAGTCACATGTACTATGAGGAAACAGTAAGACATAACAGAGAAGTAGAAGCTCTTTATGATATGGAAGTAGAGCTTGAAAGAACTAAAGCTAATAATGCACAAAAGAATGCAAGCTATAGTAACAGGATGGCTGACTATGAATTAAGAGAATGGGAATTAGATTCTGGTATGGATCTAAATAATGATGGTGTAATCGGATTCGGTGGAAGTGAATGGGAAGGAGAATTTGGAAGCTACGATGATGTTAAAGAATGGGCTAAAGATCACCCAATGACAGCTATGACTATCATGGGATCATCAGGTCTTAAGATTTTATTTGGTGAAAACTATGAAAGAGACTTTAACAAGGCTTATCAAAATGAATCTCAAACTAAAGCCATAGATGCAGCAGCATCACAAAATAATGGTGTACTAGACACTAGTCAAGTACCTAAAACAGGTTGTACTATATCAGCTAACGATAGTAAGTATGGTAATAACTCTGATAGAAATCTTTACTATGTATTATACAATGGTGAGATAAGATATTATGTTAATACTGGTACAGCTGATGATCCAGTGTTTGAACAAGTTACAAATATAAACGATATAACATTAAGTAAAGGTGACAGTCTTGATGACTTTGATCAGTTCACATTTAAAGATACTGAACTAGTTACAAGAGGTAACTCAAAAATAAATGTTGGAAGTAACGTAGACTATACTAAAATGGATGGATCTTATACTAAGAATCCAGAACATTATAAAGGTATTAACAGTAAAGAAGGTAAGACTATAACTAAATATGAAAAGAAAGGTTATAGAATTGCTCATGGATATGTAGATCTAGATAAACAAAACTCTGGTATTGTTATGTATAAAGAAGACGAAAAAGGTAATAGAACTTATATAACAATACATAACGATGGAGTTGCTAAAGAAGTAACAGATGAAAGCAAACTTATTTATGCAACATTAAATGCTGATGGAGAACTAGTTTGGAAACAAGCTGATGGTGACGATCTTACTGGATGGCAAAAATCTAACACGACTAATTATGAAACATTATTAATAGATAATCAAACTTTAACATACAACATCGATGGTCAAGAGAGTACATTCATTATAGATTCAAATGGTAAGATGATTGAATATGTTTCACACGGTGCTGATCAATCTTGGACTGGACATAATTATGCTGGTGATAGAAAAACATATTATTATAATCCGAACACTGATGTATCTGGTCATCTTGATGAAGAGCTTGATGACTTTGAGGATTATAGAGATGGTAACTTTAATATAGTAGATGATAATGTTAAACCTACTAAAACGTCTAGCACAGAAAGTGGAGGGAAAAGTCCAGTAAAGAAAAACACTACTCCAGAAATGGGGTCACACTTAAATAATAACCCTGTACTAGATTCACTACATAATACCACTACAACTACTACAACTACGACTACTACTAAGAAAGAAAATAAAAAGAAAAAAGAATCATCAGATGAATCTAAAACAACATCGAAGAAACCAGTAGGTACTACTACAATGGGAGATCATTTACAAACCAATGAGACTCTAGACTCTATGTTAATTAAAGATGGAAAGAAAGGAGATAAAAAATAATGAATGAAGTTTTAAATAGTGTGCAAGATATGCAGAGTACTCCTGTAGAAAAAGAAGCTCCTCTTCAAGATCGTGTTAAAGTTGAGATCCAAGGTCCATCAAGACCAAGCATTCCTGGTAAATCAGATACACCAACTGCAACACCTAACAATGTTATTGGAGAGCAGGATCATGCATCAAATATAGCCGAAAATTTGTTGCATCGAGTGGGTAATAACCCAGCTAATCCAAGTGTCGATGCAAATTCTGGAATACTAAATAACCTAGGAAATACCAATTATGACACAGCTCCAAGAGAAGATCAAAGCGCAGCATCAGCTATCGAAACTCAGAACACAGTTAGAGGTGTAACTACTACATCTGCTTCTTGGGATTCTAAAATGAATATGGATGACCAGTACAAAGCTACAGACACTGAGGATTATTCTTGGAACAAGCTTGCATCACAACGTAGCCAAGCTGTGTACGAACAAGAGCGTGCTCAAGTTCTAGCTGACTACAGTAAATCGATGCAAGAGATCAGAGCTGCTGGTGCTCAAGCTATGGAAGAATATCTTGCAGCAACTTACTCTGCTAACCAAACAGCAGATAAGATGGGATGGAGTGGAGGTCACGTTGAAAGTGAAGCAGCTCGTACAAAATTTTTGCAAGCTCAAACTAAAGCTAACATGTTTAATAAGTTTGAGTTACAAGAGTATGGTTTGAATTCACAATTAAGCGTAGCTAGAATGTATGCTGAAGCTGAGAGAGATAAGCTTGCTCTTGAAATGTATCAAGATGCAGAGAACTTAGCTTTACAAAAAGCTGATCGTACTGGATTCTACATTTCACCTGAAGCTGGTGAGATGATGATCCAAATGGAGTTAGCAGATAAGATAGCTAATGATCCGAATGCTACTCAAGATCAAAAGGATAGAGCAGAGAATATTAGAGGTGCTGTCTATGCTTACTTTGATTCCCTTGGATTTGAAAAATCTTATACAGATCCTAGAACTGGTAAAACTGTAGAGTACCCTGGTGTTAAGACTCTTGCAACTTATGAGTACGAAGAGACTGTATACATGAACAAAGTTCAAGAACAATATCAAAAAGATATGTTAGCTGAACAACAGAGAGCTGCAGATGCTGCCGAGGATTCTGCGAATGCTGCTTGGGCAGAAGCAAACTCTGTTATTACTTTTAACAAGAATTCAATATATAGTGAGAACCTTAAGAATAATGGAGAGCTAGTATATAACGGTAAGACTTATCCTTCTATGATTCAAGATAAGAATGGTAACTACCAAGGTGTAACAGGCGGAGCTATTAAAACATATAATGGTTCTACATATCTTAAAACAGATGATGGAAAAATTTATGTGTGGTCTGCTAATAAGAAGTCTGACTATATTCCTGGGTACTGGGTTGGTACTTCTACCAAAGTTCCAGACGGTGATTGGACTGCTGTTAATAGAACTTACACTGGAACTCCTAAGACTGATGGAGATAAAGGAGACGGAGATGGAGATAATAAATAATATCTCCTTTTTCTCTTGTCTTATATAGTAGAAAGTGATATAATTAAGTTAGAAGAGAGGTGAGGATGACATGTTCGGATTAAAAATAGTGAACAAAGAGTACTTCGAAGAGCTTGAAGATAAGGTTAGACACTACGAAAACACTAGAGATCGTAATCGTATGACTTTAAATAGAGTTCTTTCTGGAGTAAAAGGTATCTTAGAAAACAGCAAGAAGTTAACCAAGACTGAAATCGTTAGTAAGCTAGAAACTATTAGCAAAGATGGGAGAATAATTTAATGAGAGTTATAAATGATAACCTATTAGTTAAGTTGGAATCTCAGTCTACTACATTCGGTAATGGTTTAAGTGTTAACAATGAAACTCAGAGTCGTAAAGATATTATTTCAGGTAAAGTATTTAAAACTAGTGTTGATGAAATCAAAGAAGGGGATCATGTATGGTTCCCTATGTATGCAGCTAGCGTTGTAACATTGAGCGAAGGGGAGTTCTACATTCTTAATGTAGACGATGTTATGATCGTAGATGATGCAAACACTAATAAATAGTGGGAAATATACTTTTGTAGGAACATTAGGAGTACTAAAGAAACTACTTAAGAATCCTCAGATCGAAATCACTAGGGATGGAAGGTGCTGTGGCCTATGGATTCTCATAGGTCAAGCATCATTCGAGTATGGTGGGACAAGACACAATCTAAAGATCGTGAAGGATTTCCTTAAGGATGATGTTCTTTATCTGGAGTACAAAGGATGCTAAAAGAAAAGATAGAACAAGTTTTAAATTTACTAGTTGAAATAGAACAATACGCTGATGAGATTCCAGTTATGCAATCTAATCTGGATAGTAGATTGAGTGACATCAATCACTATATTGAAAACAATTCCCTTAAAACAGGGGAATGTTACCGTGCCGTTAAACTTATACATGAGTTGAGAGGCGAGAGACGTAAGGTTAATAATGATTGGGAGATCATGAGAACCTTCAAGCAGAACGAGCAGAAGTTACAGTCACACGGTGGCCGTGAAATGTTACGTACTGAAATAAATAAAATGTATGATAGATTGAATAAAGATTATAATAACAGAGTCTATAAAGAAGACGAACTTAAAAATATATTACAGGGGCGTGACCCAGATTATTCAGTCTTCAGTTTATGTGGTGATAAGAATGACGATACAGAAAGCAGCGAAGCTGTTGAAATATGTAATGGAGAATAACTCTTGGAAAGAGTACGCTGCCATGCATGGAAGGCATATGCCTAAGTATGTAGACATTCGGATGGACACACGAGATGGTGAAGTCTTCTCCGTTAGTTTCTCAGGAGCTGACGAGAAGACTTTTCGTGTGGAATCAGATAAAGACTTGGAAGAAGTTTACGAATGGCTTAATGAATATTTGAAAGAGAGGGATCTTCATGCGAAGTAAATTATATAAGATCATAAGTTTCTTCGGGCTTAGTAACCAGAAGAGAAAGTTCATGGAAGAATCGATGGAGCTATTTGAAGCGATCACGGAATTCCAAATGAAATGCAGAGAGCTAGAAGGACGTCCTGCTGACTATGTGGATTCGGAATTAGAAACTTACCGTATGCATATAGTGGAAGAACTAGCAGATAACTTTGTAATGTTAGGACAATTTGTAGATTGGTTCAACATAGACAAAGACTTGATCGCAGAGATGGGATCTAGAAAGATTGACCGTACTTTAGAAAGATATGGGATAGACGGAGGAGAAAAACATGCATCGACTAGGAAGCATTAATATCCTTGGTATTGAATATGGTTTATACCAACATCAGGATTATAAAGAATTAAATGAACTAGAAAGAAATCTAGATATTAAATATGATTTAAACTTTAAGGCAGACAGCCCATACAAAAATGTTATGGGATTCTGTGACATCCTTGCTAAGGAGATACATGTATTCACTGAGACAAGTATTGATTACAGGGATAATACTTTCAACCATGAATTGTGGCATGCATTATTATATGAATCAGGGTATGCTCACTGGAGTGACGAAGAATTCATAGAGAAACTAGCATGCTGGTATCCTAAGATGGAGATGCTAATGAAACAATTACATGCATTGAAAGAGAATATGAAAGTTAGAGAACCAGTTAACTTCGAAGACATGGTTCAGAAGGAGGAAGTAGGATGCTTAGCTATATCAAAGGACAAGAATGTAGAAGCTTAATACGTGAGACATTTAAAGAGGTAAGAGAATTAGTTGTACCTACCATGGGTGCAAAGGGATTATATGTTGCGATCAATCAGGACTTCGACAAGCCTACGCTTACAGATGATGGTGTAACTGTTGCACGTGAAGCTGCGAAGATGGATGGATTCAAACGTATGGTTGCAATGGATATGATCGAGGCTGCTTCAAATACAGAGAAGGAAGCATTGGATGGAACAACTCTTACTATATTATTAACAGATGAGATCTATAACTTAGGATGTGCAAAGATCGAAGAGGGGTTACATCCACAAGTTGTAGCTGATATGATCGACATTGAGATTAAGATCATAAGAAAACTATTAGGTCGTGAGAAGATGCGTATGGGTAAGAAGTATGTACACGACATTGCTACTATATCTACTAAGATACCTGAAGTTGGGTCAATAGTAAGAGCTGCTTATGATCTTGCAGGAAAGGATATGAACATACTTATTGAACATGATCGTGATAACATGGGTATGAAGATCGAGCACACGAGTGGATACACAATGGAGTCAGGGTACATGACTGATGCTATGAGAAGACTGTGTCCTGATGGTGAGAAGTGGGAAGCCTCAGACTGTCACGTTGTGTTAATGAAAGAAGGGATCATGACCCAAGCTGGAATAAATAAATTCTTTGCAGGGATTCCAGGAGAGAAAGTTGGGGATCCATGGTTGTTTATATTGAATCCAAACTTCAATCCAAACACACTAAGAATTCTTATTGATACTCTAATAAAGAATAAATTTAATTTCCAATTTGTGTTCGTTAATGAAGCGAAGATGGATGACGTATACATGGACTGTGCTGCAGTAACTGGTGGAATTGTACAGGATGCGAGCAGTGGGGTTGGAGAATATGGTTAAGAACACTGTGGAATATGTAATCACGTATGTGTAGATGTAGACAAGACTGTATTCAGTTTGGAAATGAATGATGAAGTTGCAAATAGAATCAAAGTGTATCGTGACAAGCTTAACAAGAATCGTTACAAGCTTAACCAAGTTGATCGTGTATTATATGAAAGAAGACTAGGATCATTACAGAATGGTATTGTTAAAATAAAAGTTGGGGTACCTACTGTGACTGAGTTTAAGATACTAGCGTTAAAACTTGATGATGCTATCGGAGCTGTGCGTAAAGCTTTCAAGTTTGGTATCGTCCTTGGTGGGGGGAAGACACTTTATAATATCAGTAAAGACTTAAGTGCGTGTTGTATATTATGTAATGTGCTTAAGGTTCCTTTAAAAACTATCTGTGATAACGCAGGGGTAAAAATAAATCCCGGGAACCAAGAATTACTAGATTCAAAAAAAGATTGTGATCTAGTACACGGATTAGATGTAACCAAAGGAGTTATGGTTAATCTAAAGAATGCTGGAATATTAGATAGTTATTTATCTATTGATGAAGCACT
>JAEIGA010010732.1_pt1 | contig 13899 bp, 13 predicted proteins | sample 9270691 | NCBI WGS metagenome assembly JAEIGA01 (sample SAMN17057246, study PRJNA624740) | gut metagenome | biome: biome; isolation source: fecal sample | host: Bos grunniens | place: China: Xizang | collected 2019 | reverse complement strand
TCTTGTTTTTTATTAATGGCTGTTCGGTTTTAAAAAAGCCTTTTAGATTGTAAATAACAAACATATCACGGTCAAAAACCGCTATTTTTCGGTATTTCCTGACTCTTCTCAAAAATTCAAAGTTTTTTAGATTATACCTTCTGTGGCACTTTTGCAGGAGAAACTGCTTTATACTCTGTAACTCCAAGCACCGTTTCTCCGTCTATCTGAAGAGGTGTGGGACGGTCGAATTTAACCGTTATTTCCCTACCCGAAAGCACCGTTACCTGTTTCTTATGCTTCACGTGCTCACCCTTGAAGATGGAGGGGAATATCATAAGAGTTCTGATTTTACCTGACCCTGCGAAAATCATAACCGAAAGATTTTTATCTGCGCTGTCCCTTTTCTGTTCGGGAGCGGGAATCATTCCACCACCGTAATGGTTGCCAAACATTGTGGGAGTAAGCCATACCTTCTTAAATTTATGCTCCACACCGTCAACAGTAACAACGGCATCTGTGGGCTTATAATGGAAGAGAAGCCCTTTTATAGCGATTGACGTATAATTGACAGGCTTATTTTCAGCTTTCAGCTTATCGCCAATCTCGCAACAATATCCGTCAATGCCGTATCCCACTCCGTTTATGAATTTATAGGACTTTCCGTTTACAAAAACAGAGGGTAGCTCTTCTATGTATTTATTAATGCAAAGAGGTTCGTCACGCCCTTCGGTTTCCATATCAGCCCAGAAATCATTTCCAGAGCCTGCGGGATAATAATACACTCTGCAGCCGATTGCATTATCGCCAATTTCGTTTATAAATCTGTTGAGCGTACCGTCGCCACCGAAAATATATATGCAGTCTTCCTCAGTAAGACCTTTACAAAATTCAGCATAGCTGCCGATTTGGGTCATATCAATGAGCTCTGATTTGGCGCCGCAGTCTTTAATATAATTTTCTGCCTTTTCTTTACCTAAGCCTTTGCCTGAATGGGGATTAAACAAAACGTAATTCATAAGTCAGCTCTTCCTGTATTTTAAGTTTTCGACAAAATTATACAAACAAAATATTAACCAAAAATAAACTGAAAGCGCATTTTTATAACTAAAATCGCTATACCAATTAAATTTATTATAGCTGCCAGCCGTTGTGTTTACTGCTCTGCTTCGGTATTTTCGGCAAGATTTATTATTTTCTTATTAAGTTTTTTTTGCATATTTAAATGCCCTATATGCGCCTCCTGCTTTGCGTTCTACATAGCAAAAAGAATAAGAAAATACAGAGAGACAAAAAGCTGGCGACAGGAAGATTTTGCTGAAAGAGTTGGACTGAGCGTTACCTATACGGGAATGATAGAACGAGGAGAAAAGATGCCCAAGCTTGAAACGTTTATTACCATAGCAAACGCCCTGGAAGTATCGGCTGATTTATTACTTGCCGACGTGTTATCAACCGGGTATAATGTCAAATCTTCAGAAATGACAGAAGAAATAGCTTCATTACCGACCTTCGAAAGAGATAGAATTTACAGCATTGTAAATACAATGATTGATTTGAAAAAAATAAATCAAAAAAAGCCTTACGTTAATTCACGTAAGGCCTTTTTGCAATAAGATATTTTCAAAAAACTTCTCTAAATCGGATAAACTACGGTAAACACAGTCAGGTTGTTTTCGCTTTCGACATGAATTTCAGCTGAATGAAGCTCGAGGACCTTTTTCACTATTGCAAGTCCTATACCGTTGCCTTCTGAGGAATGAGATTCGTCTGCCTGATAAAATTTGCTGAAGATTTTTTTCATATTTTCTTCGTCAATTTCGCTTCCCGTATTGGATATAGAAATGTTGAGCGCTTTGTCGTCCTTGGTTATTTTTATTCCTACCTCGCCGCCCTCGGGAGCAAACTTGATTGCGTTATCAATAATATTTATAAAGACCTGCTTCATCATTTCTTCATTTGCTACTATTGTGTACTCATCAAATTCAAGGTCAAGGCTTATATTTTTTCTCGTCCATTTTTCCTCAAATATCAGCACTGCGGAGCGAATCTGCTCGGATACGTTATATTCCGTTTTATCTGTAAGTATAGACTGATTTTCAATCTTTGTAAGATTGAGAACGTTTGTCGCCATAGAGGACAGGCGCATAGATTCCTCCTCTATTGCCGCAAGGTATTTATCCCTTTCCTCCTCGGATATATTTCCCTGCCGCAAAAGCTTTGCGAAACCTACTATCGATACTATCGGAGTTTTAAATTCGTGGGAGAAATTATTGATAAAATCGCTTCGCAAAAGCTCTGTGTTTTCAAGCTCCTCCGCCATTTTGTTAAAGCAATCAGTGGCTTCCTTTACGACAGTAAGGCTTGATAATATTTTCCCAAATTTTAACCTTGCCGAATAGTCCCCCGAAGCAAGCTTATTAAGCTGGGTTATCAGGTGGGTGAATGGGTGCGTCGTGAAGCGGCTTGAAAAGAAGGCGATAACCGCTCCGAGCACTATGGAAACTATTGCTATTGCTATAAGTAACCCCTTAAGCTCGGGAGCAAACTCGTTAATAAACGCCATAAGCTCCTTTGACACAACGATACTCATAGTTATCCCAACTATTGAAAACAAAAGGATAAGCCCTATAAATACCGCAATAGAGCAGATTACCGTAAGAGAAAGCGCGCTGTATTTTTTCTGTGCCTTCACCTTTCCTACGACTACGTTTTTTCTCATACCTTTTTGACCGCCTTATATCCAAGTCCTCTCACTGACTGTATTTCAAACTCTGAGAAATCCTCAAATCGCTTTCGAAGTCTTGCTATGTGAACGGTAACAGTTTCCCACCCGGTGTCACTTTCAGCTCCCCAGATTTCGTCCATTATCTGGATGCGTGTAAATATTTTGCCCGGGTAAGAGAGAAGCTTGTAAAGAAGCATAAACTCCTTTTGCGGAAGCTCGATTACCGTGTCGCCCCTCGTCACCGTCAGCGAATCGTAATCTAAAACCACACCACCTACCACAATTTTCCTTTCGTTGGCAATTTTAGCACGACGAAGCAGCGCTTTAATTCTATATAAAAGCTCCTCGTCGTCGATAGGCTTGGTCATATAATCGTCAGTCCCCACCTCAAAGCCTCGGTGCTTATCCTGGGGCAGCTGCTTTGCGGAAACCATTAGTATCGGAAGATTCTCGTCGTTTTCTCTTAAGTTTTTTGTAAATTCATAGCCGTTCATTTTAGGCATCATAATGTCAAGAATAACAAGGTCGATATGCTCGCTATCTAAAACAGAAAGGGCGTCTATGCCATTATTCGCTAAGAATACCGTATAATTTTCACGTTCAAGAACCGCCTTCAAAAGGAGCCTTGTGTTTTTATCGTCGTCTACCACTAAAATTCTGAACATTTAATACCTCTTATAAAAAATCAAACAAATATCTCTTTATAGGATATATGCGGACTCCTTATCGTTACCGCTCGCCTGACTGTATTCCTCAAGGGACGAGTAGTTCACCCCACCGAATCTTATCAAAAGGATTTCATTTTCGGTATACTTATTATTATTTATCACCATCTGAGCCTCAGCTTCCGGTGATATTATGGAATAAATCGCCGCACCGACAGGTGCAGGACCGAACTCGTTGTTTATAATCTTAAGTTCTCCACCCTCGGTTGCCCGAGGAATTCTCCAAAGGAATATATGATGCCCCATAGGCTGAGGCCATATTTCGGATTTTCTCGGAAGCACCTCACCCTGCATGGCGAAGCCGCAACCCGCATTTTTGCATATATTCCCTTCGAAAACGGAATTGCGAGTCATCATATCTCTGTATTCAAACGCCGCCATACCGTAGGTATCAAAAATGTTATTTTTACATATAAACCTGTCTGCGGGAACAGTTTGATCTCCGGGCCCCTGGTGGGTCACGCAGGAATCGTATACGCTCTTGAAGGAGCAACCCTCAACGGTGACGTTTATTGCGTGAATCCAAAGCTCTATCGCATTACCGAAGCGTATCTCAAGCTTTCTGCTCCATACACAGCCGCCTATGTTCTCAAATACGCAATTGCGTATTGTAATATTTTCGCCTGCACCAGCAAAGCCGTGAACTCCGCTATTGATTATTCTGAGATTTTCAATTACCATATTGGACTGAAGTCTACCCATGCATCTGTTTGCGTATGATACTGCTTCTACGTCCTCATATACAAGACCGGGATTGCCGACAGAATATACCAGCAGCTGCTGTGCTCTGCCCGGGTCTTTATCCTCTCTTGCGGAAAATCTGGAATCCCAGAAATCTCCCTGCTCTGCCAAATCCTCCTTGTTCCAGCGAAGAGTACCGTAGGATTTTCCACAGTCGAAAACGATATTTCCCACGTCACCGTCTGTTACGGGGATACATTCCCAAACGTTTTTGGAAATCTCGCGCCAATTACTCTCGCCCGATACGTTCAAGGAGCCGCAAAATACGGGAGCGTCTCCGTCACCGTACGCACCGTAGGTAACAGGTGCTCCGACTTCGCCGCCTGTCGTATCAAGCCAGCCTCTTATAAAGCTGCCCCTTTTGAAAAGCACGCTATCTCCCGCATTAATGGAGAGTGTGCGATAATCGGATTTAGGAAATTCCGCAGAAAGACCGTCGTTTTCCGCCTTTCCAAGCTTGTTATCAATATAATATACTGCCATAAATTCTCCTCAAAGTAAATTGCTGCTCCACTGCCGCAAGTTCACCGGTGCGACGTATCCGCCGCCCCGGCGAAATCTTGCCTTTAGCAAGAAATATTTGCTTTTTTATTCGGGCTTTTTATCGAAATCAAGGGTCAGGTCAAAGTCGCCAAGCTTATTTACCTTAAAGCCGTTCTTTTTGTATTCCTCATAGTCAAAGGCGTCAAGCTCGTCTATCGCAAGCTTATGGAACTCATAGAAATTATGCCACCATTCCCAGCCCTGACCGAGGGCATTTGAAAGATATGCGTCTGCTATATCACAAGCCGTCTGGGGAGCTACGTAGAAGGCGCCCATTGCAAGTACGTTAACTCCGTTACCAGTGATAGCTCTTATAGCTGCAGGAAGGCTCTCTACGACTCCTGAATGAACACGGGGACATTTACTTGCCGCAATATGGATACCCATACCCGTGCCACAGAAGAGCATAGCTCTTTCATAATTTCCTTCCGAAATTTCGGCACCTACACGAAGTCCAACTCTATGGAACATAAGGTCTGTATCATTGGGGTCACTATCCTTTTTCACACCGAGGTCAAGAATTTTCCACCCCTTCTTTTCAAGATGCTCAACCACAACCTCTTTCAAGGGGAAGCCTGCAAAATCCGCACCTACTACTAAATATTTGTCCTTTACCGTTTTCATTTTTTAACTCCTCTTTTATTTTTTAAAATTCAAGAAATTGATGTAATGAAGCCAATCCTCGCGGGATAGATAATGGTCGCCTGCTCTCATGTGGTAACCTATATTTCCTCCATGAATACACTTGCCTTCCTCGGGGAAGGTTTTACTCATTATTCCCTCAAGCCCTATGCTGTTGTAATAATCGGAGGCTGCGGCACAGGATAAAAATTCATTCTCAGGACAAGCCCAAAAGTCATCTCTTGCACTTGCCACGTATACCTTATGGGGAGCATTCGCCGCTAAAAGCCAATGCTGGTCAAAAGGAAGGGTATCCTCCGCATCTACGTATTTTTTGTAGTTTTCGCAAAACCAATAGGGAAAATTACGGATTATATCCTTTATTAACTCTCCGCTGTTATCTCTTGAAATAGCTGCGCCCGAGCAACCCGAATCGTTGGAAAAAGCGCAATAAAATCTCTCGTCCAACGCTCCTGTAAGAAGAGCGGTTTTACCAAGCCTCGAATGCCCAACTACGCTGATTCTTGTTTTATCTATTTCCGACAGACTCTGCGCATAGTCCATAACCGCCATAGCCGCCCAAGTCCAAAGACCTATTTTGCCGCAATCATCAGCCCTGCGCTCACCGTTTTTGAAAACAACTCCCGCAAGACCGTTTGTAAAATCACCGTCATCACTCGACACGTCTTCATAACAAAAGGTGAGAGTTGCAAATCCGTAGTCGACAAGCTCCTCGGTAGGCTGATATTTATCGGGAACAGAATCTCTGAAATTTATGTGAATGAAGCAGGGGACGTTTTCTTCAGATTTAGGCGCTACGTAATATACGGGGAAAGAAAATTCTCCCCACTCTGCCAAGCAGGTAAGTATTACTTTCTTCAAGGGAGCTTTGCCTGCGGCAAATCTTGCGTCCACACTCTCTACTCTTCCCGTAACGGAATATGGGCGAGAAGGAATGGCTCCGTACTCCTCTTTCAAAAGAACGCGCAAAATCTCACTTTTTTCAACCCCTATCGGGCTCGGAAGATTATCCATTTTTTTCATGTCTACCCCTGTTTATTTTGCAAATTTGTTTAGAACTTAAGTTCCTTTATATGAATCTGGAGCAATTATGTTTTTTTCATACTGCTTTACACTCGCGCTTGAATCCCAGTCCCTAAGTTCCTAAAACTTGGTTGATTTTTAAAAAACAAAAGTTATGCTTTTGTTTATCTTAATACCATACTCATTATAGCACACGTCAATTTTTGTGTCAAGGCATAAAACGGTCATAAACTGCGCTATGACCTCTTGCCCGTGGCCGCCCTTTTGGTTTCTTTCGTATTGCAAATTTTCAATTAAATCTTAATATTTTCTATCCATTGTCCTTATTTAACCGTGACTTACACCACAAGAAAAGCTGCTCCGAGGCTTCGGAAAAGTCTATTTTCTCCCCCCGTCTCATAAGCAAAAAATTATCTATTATTTTCTTCTCGGTGCCTGAAGCTATCCGAGCTACGTCCTTTTTTTGCCTGACGTATTTCCCTGTTTCAAGGAATAATATCGCTTGTATAACGAATGCGGAAGACTTATAAAGCGACATCAGCAGCTCCGAGCTTTTTTCATACAACATATTATGAACGCATCCGTGATATATGCTGCATATTCCGCTTTTAACAGCAGCTATGACCGCCCTATCGTCTATCAAAGGAAGCAGAAAATCAAGGCTCCCGAAAACAGGCTCTGTATCATAATAGAACTGAAACAGCTCTGAAGGCAACCATTCGAGAAGCTCCTCTTTACCCGAGATAAATCCGCACAAAAGCGCTCTTTCTGAGAAGGCGTCAAGCATCTTATTATACGCTTCAATATCCACCGGCAATAATTCATCAAGTATCACCACCGTATCAATATCACTATTCTCATCCGCTTCGCCTCTTGCGTAGCTCCCCTGCAACCCCACGAACTGCACACGGCTGCCGAAGGTTTCCTTCACCGCTTTTAAAAAATTATCCATAAAAACCGATAAGCTTATCAAATAAATCACCGCCTTTATTCTATTATTGTACCACATACTCCGCAACGTGTCAACATTGTGGCAAAAATGCTGTGAATTTAAAGCGCATCGCAATTTGGGGCGGACAGTATTCCGTACCGGATTACCGACCGCCCCTTGAATTCAATTTTTTTGAACCTTTAGGCTATGCGCTAAAGTTTTTATATTACCGTCAAGCTAATATTCAATCGATGTTAATCCAGCTATGCAATTTCCACAAGGCACCGTCATATTCAAAAACACCTACGGCGCAGTTTTTGCATAGGATTTTCTCACGAGGCAATATGCATCCCACTACTATATCCAAAAGTCCTCTGAGCCATCCTGCGTGGGAAAAAACCGCTACGTTTTCGACACAATCACCCTCGAGCTCTTCAATAAAGCTTCTTATTCTTTTCTCAAAATCCGCTTTGGACTCACCGCCAAAGACGGAATATCCGCTTTTCTGAATTTCCTTTTTTTCCTCGGAATTTATACTATCTAACGGATTTCCCGCTAAATCTCCTACATTTATTTCCCTAAGCTCTCGCCGCAACTCATATTTACACCCGGGAATTGCGATTGAAGCTGTACTTTTCGCACGCTTAAGGTCACTTGCATATATTTTTTCAAAGCTGACACCTGATATAACAGCGCTTACCGCTGCCGCATCATCTCTGCCCTTATCCGTCAAGGGTGCATCAAGCCAACCCGTCCACAAGCCGTTTCGATTGCTCTCGCTTTCCCCATGCCTTATTACGTAAACTCTCATATTACTTTTCCTTCGGGTATCCTTTGTACAAATGAACTATGTTTATATCCTCAGGCATATCCAAGCCGTGAGAGCCGCAGCCTCCGTCTATCTCGTGACAGCCGTGATCCATAGCGAAGCCTACCAAGGTGTTGTGATGCTTCCAATGGCTTTTAATAAGATTGGATATAATGCCGAATATTTGGTTGTTAACTCTAAGCTCTGCTAAGGCCTTTGCGCTTTCGGGACCGCACTTGTGCATAACAGAATCGTAGTTGCCGTTGTATATTACGATAAAATCGTGTTCGTCTTGGAGAATAATCTCCATAGCCTTTGCGTTTACCGCATCTATTCCGCCTTCGTCAAAGTGGTAATAGTCTATCTCTCTCTCGAGGTAAATACGGCTTAAGCTACACTTGCCGTAGGTAATCAGAGCTACCCTTTTACCTGCTGCAATGAGCCTGTCGAATATAGTATCAATTTTAATAACCGGTTTCTCGTATGCTTGAATTCCGTGAACTGCGGGCTGAGCGCCCGTATACATTGTGCCGAAGCATACGGGGGTTACAGAGGGCATAACAGCTGAAAGATAAATTTCCACGTCGGTGTTTGCTTTGACAGAGCTTAAATACTCGGGATACTTTTTGTAAATCCACTCTGCGACGGCATCCGGATTATACATTATAACTCTATCTGCTCGCTGTCCGTCAAAAACTTTGTCTATGTAATTCGAAAGCTCCGCATTTTTGGCAGCTGCCAGGGCGGGAGGATTTATGCCGATAGCATATGCAAGGGCGCCGCATAACGTATCTAATGAGTCTGCATTATATTTAGGCTCTTCTTCCGACTCGCATACAATTTTATCTATCTGCACTCCGAAAATCTCTTTTAGAAGAACAAGGTTCTCGATAGTCGGCAGGGTTTGATCGTTTTCCCAAAGGCTTATAGTTTGCCTGCTGAGGTTCATTTTCTCGGCAAGTTCCTCTTGCGACATACCTTGCGCTTTTCTTAGCTTCAATAAATTTTCGCCTATCGTCATTTTTTACTTTTCCTCCTAAAATCACGCTTGTCCGCACATTTTCTTTGCTTTAGCTATATTCTATCACATATCTCAAAAAAAGTAAAGCATATCACACTTAAATATTGTCAAGCGCCGCTTGACAGCTTGTTCTGAAAGCAAATAAGCAAGTATATCGTCATCACAACGAAAAGTATATACTTATTACGTTTTTTTGTGTAGTCTACGAGCGCCATTACCTATTTAAGCAATTAGAAAAGCACCTGTTTAAACCGTCGGATAACCAAGGCGCCTTGCAGCATATATATACGCTATCATACAGCTCGAATACCATTCGCTCGATTTTGTCGGCTCCCCGGTTTTAGGGTCAAGCTCCTGGGCAAATTTTACGGCATCGTAGCAAGAAGACCAGGCTTCCGCCCATTTTTCAAGTATATAATCGTAATCCTCGCCATACCCGTAATAATCCATCCAGCGGTTGCATCTTAATACGATTAATCCTTGTGTATAATATCCCCAGGAATTAAAGACTGCGTGGTCTTTGGTCGAAGGATCGTTTATTGCCATAGAGGGGAATGGGTACGGAGTCCAGAACTCATTGGGATTTTTGATATGCTCACGATAAATTCTATCGATAATATCTTTATCCGAATTTATATCTAAAACCCTCTCCATAAAAAGATGGAAAATCGTACTTGACTTATATTTTCTTTTGTTGCCGCCTTTATCCACGTCATAGAAAAAGGCATCTTTTTCGTCGTAGCAATATTCAAATATTTTCTTCTTTATATTAGCGGCGGATTTTTCCCACTCATCCGCCTCACGCTCTTTTCCAAGGAGCCTTGCCATTTTTGCAAGTGCCATTTCATCTGCGTAAAAAGTAGAATTCATATCCACAGCCAAAATAGGCGTTACACCGTCCTCCGGGGGAATCTTATCCGCCCCTTGAATTACTCCTTCGACAGAATAATTCTCACGGCAACCGATACCGAAAAGGCGACCGCTATTATCGTGACCGGTATCGTAACCGACAAACATTTCAATCAAGCCCCGATTAGTCGTCATCCGGTATTTCCTCAGCCACTCATCCCATTTTTTTCCGGAATTATACGCCTTCTCCAAAAAAGCGGAATTCTTATTCATCTCATATACTTCAAGCGCCAAAGTGAAGAAGGATACGCACTCCTGGATTTGACTGTACAGTGCGGCTCCCACCTCCGACAGGTCGGGTCTTTTGTTCAAATCCATAACCGCAAACGGTAGCTGTCCATTATCAAGCTGCCTGTCTACAAATAGATTTATGGCATTTTCCGCTATATCAAGATAGCTCGACTCAAGTTGCGCCCAAAGCACAGAATCATACACGTGCTCTATCCATAAGCCGGGATATTGCTCGGATATTAAAAGAAGCGGCTTATCCATTCCACCGAAGCAACCGATATGAATATTCTTTATTCGTTCAAAAGCTTGCGTGTAATATTTGCCGATAAAAGACTTTTTCGACTCTTCTCTATCGGATTTTTTCAGCTTCATAAAGCCACCCCCTATCTTGAACTTATTATAGCATGAGACACACTTGATGTCAATTAATTTCGCCGAACGAAGGTAAAGTCATATACTATAAGCTTTTTTCTTTTAGGAGCGATATTTTTCACAGAAGTCAGACGTCACTTTAGGAATTGGTTTAATTAACTTTTATATTCATACAGCTTATATAGCTTTTTTGAAATTTTCCCTGCGTATAGTAGTTTAAAAATGAATTTTTCAAATCCTTTTAATTCATTTACAAGATGTTTTGGTGTCATATTGTATTCTTTAACAAACGTCAAGCCTGTGTTTGTTTCTAATACGCCCGGATTTGCTACACCGTACACCTCTGAAACTCCAACGTCTTTTATAGGATTCTTTATTTTACTCATTTTTGCCGCAAAAGGTGTGTAGCAGTCTACCAACACGAGCAAACGAGAAAAGTGGGCGCTCAATTTTGAAAACATTTGCTGTAATTCTTGATTTGTTAAATACATACTTACACCTTCAAGAATCACTATTGCGCATTCTGATTCCGGTAGAGTTTCCATAAACGTGCCGTCCTTTATATCAGCGGCTATCATACGGTAGTTTTCCGTATCTGCATAGTAGCGCTTCCGCTCGTCAATTACAGCAGGAAAATCCACGTCAAACCAGAACGCCTCTTTTGCGCCAACTCTTTCCGCACGACTATCTAAACCGCATCCCAAATGCAAAACAATCGCCCCCGGAGCTTCCGCCATTTTTTCTTTTACCCATTCGTCAAATACGGCTGAACGCATACTCATATAATAGGCAAGCCATTTGGACTTAGATTTTCCCTTTAAGGGAAATTCCTCCTTCTCCCAAATCTCTTCTGCCTTTTTATCGCTTAAAACAATTCCTTTTTTACTAACGAGCGCTTTTCCGTAAAGAGGAATGTATAAGGTTTTATTTACGTTGTTCATCAGACTTATCTCTCCAAATAGATTCATTTTCTATTTTATCACAAAGCAACGTTTTTTTCAAGCTTTTGCAACATACTCTTCATAGAAAAAAGCCTCGTCTATAAAGACAAGGCTTGTGTTTGGAGGTCAAAATGACAACTCTTATAGTTTTTTAATGAAACATCGACTTCGTCGATATGAAGCAGAAGTCTTATGACTTCTATGAAGCACTCGCTACACTCGTATGAAGTGAAGCGCACACTAACTTCTCCGTGTGCCGAAGGCTCGCTTCATAGGGCGAAGCCCTGCTTCATTTTTCATGCACCGCAGGTGCGCTTCATTGAAAAAAGCACTTGCCGAAGCAAGTGTTTTTTTCTGAGCTCATAGTACAAAAATGCAACTCAAGCATTTTCAATATGCGACAGTGTTTTTTCAACGCAGTCCGATATATTAACTGTTCCAACACCAAAGATAGAAGTGTGCAGTTTGTTGCTGATTGGAGCGCTCCAATCTTCAGAAATCGTTTCCTTCCCATTTGCCATTCCCAATATTGATCCGACAGTTGCACCGTTGCAGTCGGTATCAAATCCGGTTTCAACTGCCATACAGATCGATTTGCCAAAATCACCTTTACCGTATAACAAGGAACCTACCACGATCATGGCATTGGGGATTGTATGGCACCAACCGTGAGAGGTATGCTCATCGTATTTTTGATGAATCCTATCAAAGCATTCCTTTTGAGAAAGTCCGCTCTTATATTGATCTATGATCGTAACGATTTCCTCATACAACCTTGAAGTGTACGGAATCTCTGCAAGACCGCCGAGTATAATTTCCTCTGCGTCGTCTGTTGTTGCGGCGACCGCCAGCATGGCTGCTACAAACATCTCTCCGTAAATACCGTTTTTGACGTGAGAGATCGAAGCATCTCTCCATGCCATTTCTGCAGCGAGTTCAGGATTTGCGGGATTGATATAGCCAAAATAGTCACCTCTGATCTGTGCGCCGATCCATTCACGGTACGGGTTTTTGTAAACAGCCGATTCGGGAGGAGCATATCCATTCACAAAATTACAGAATGCAACACGCTCGGCTGTGCAGTACGCGTCTTTCGCTTGATACGTGAGCCATGCTTGCGACATATCGTAAGGGGTGAAATCTCTGCCGTATTTTTCAATTACCTTTTGTGCAAGAACAACGTAGTTTGTGTCGTCATCAACAGGCATTCCATCGATCTCATCGGCATAGATCCCACCGGCAAAGTTGAATTTATACTTTGTGAGATCCACTGATTCGAGATCGCTACGGTAAATGTATCTGTGCATCGGATAATTGTCAGTCGCCTTCAAAAAGGGAATGAGATCGCTTGTATGTACTCCCTCCACGCTCTTGCCAAGCATACACCCGCAGATTCTCCCGTACCACGCTCCGCTGATTTTATTCTTCAAGACGGATTTATCAAAAGTCCTGATTTTATTTTCGCCTTGTCTTAGCTTTTGTATTCGATCTAAATCAGAAGGCTCTATATAGGGATATCCTTCTTTTGATTTTGCCGTTGAGACCACATCAAATAAAATATCGCCAAATCTTTTCTTGATCTCTCCCTTGGGCAATATGGACACGGAATTAAAAATATCCTTGTATGCCTCAATGTCAAGACCTTCTTCGAGGGATTGTTGAAATTCAGTCATTAAGTTTGAAGAATAAAACTCCCAATCGTGAATATTTTGATATTGCGGCTTCAGAATCCCGGTCTTGTTCATCTCCTCTACAACACGGTTATCATTTTCCATTAGCAGATAATCAAGGGACACGTCAAATTTTTTGGCGATCCTTATAATTTTGTCGATATCGGGTACAGATGCACCACTCTCCCATTTTTGAATAGACTGCTGCGAAACATCAAACAGCTCGGCAAACTGAGCTTGCGTCAATTTTGATTGAGTTCTGATTTTGTAAATCGAATTTGCGAAGTTCATTCATATGCCTCCATCACCAAGATTTGTTTTCATATATAATTGTATCACACCGTAAGGTTTGTGTAAATATAATATTCGATGTTATTTTTACTACTTGCAGTTGTATTTGCAAATACACCAACCGTTACAAGTTCAACTCCAAAAGGTCGGGAAAAAGGTGCAGGTGATGAAAGAAGGCTGTTTTTACCCAAAAACACGAAAAGTCCTTGAATATCAAGGACATCAACGCAAAGCATCAAATCATCATGCGTAGGCGTGTATGGAATCCGCAGCTCATCTGCAGTATGGAATCAACACGAAGCGTTGAATGTAATCAATCCGAATGAGGATACACGCTGACGCGT
>JAEIGA010010731.1_pt1 | contig 13900 bp, 24 predicted proteins | sample 9270691 | NCBI WGS metagenome assembly JAEIGA01 (sample SAMN17057246, study PRJNA624740) | gut metagenome | biome: biome; isolation source: fecal sample | host: Bos grunniens | place: China: Xizang | collected 2019 | reverse complement strand
TAGCTTTCCATGCATAGCCTCAATAAAATCGCGTTTTGCGTCAAGCCACATTTCAAATAATCGATCTACTTTTGGATTATCAATATTCTGCGAATATGCAATCACAGACTGGAACTGTTCTTTAATAGCACTAATATTAAACACGTACTTATTCTCCTCTTTGACAATCTTTACAAATCAACTCTTTTTCATCAGCAGGCTCAAACGCTTCTCCGCACATTATACACCAATGAACATTCCCCACAACACAATCTGGGCAGTAAAAATGGGTTTTTTCATCCAAACATTTTACTGGAAAAAGTTCATATTCCGTAAAAGGCTTTTTACATTTGTTGCATCTAAACCATCCATCATTATCCCATGCATGTTTCTGAAGAGAATTCCAATTATATGCATAAGGACTGGGAATATAAACAAAGGCAGGCGCTTCATTAACAGCTTTTAACATTTTAATTACTTTTTCAACGGTTGCCAAAAAAGAACTAATATGTAAGGTTTCCGCCACAGAATGCTCATCTTGATATCCAACAGATAGATTTACTCCAGCGATTTTCCAGGCTGGACAAATTTCTGAAATATCAGAAAATGATCCATAATTTTCAATAAAACCAAACTGTTCAATGTATTTTACAAAATCTTTATTGTCGCAATCATAAAACACACAGTCACAATCACCGCGGCGATCAAGCTGAATAATATATTTCATTTCGGCAAACGGCTGTGATAATTGTTCAATTAGAGCTGTAGCTCCGAGCGCCCCTCTTTCTTCATCTGTGGTAAAAATAATATGCGGCTTTAGTCCTGCGCGAATGATTTTGATGATAGCAAATACACCTGCTCTATCATCAGCTCCAAGGCCTTCTGGACTCCATAAAACATTTTTTCTTTGATCAAAATAAATTGTTTTTGGCGGAGTGGTAAAAACCGTATCTAAATGAGCAACAAGAGTAATAGGGATATCTCCTACCGCATATAAATATTCTTTAGTTGCAACAACCGTATCATAACGACGTCGCAAAAAGTTTTCCATAGTCTTAAACAATGCTGGCTGTTTAAGTGAGACTAAATGCTCAAACATTTTATAATCATTAGCATCTAAAGTTCGCATATTATCTCCTATCATGTCTTTTTCTTATATAAATATTATATCATATTTTTTATAAAAAATCAATTTTCCTCGATAGGATCCACAGGGTCGATCTTATTATCTTCGTAATGTTTATGACGAATTGCGGTAGCGAACTTAATAGCAGTTTCGCAGAAATGACAAGTTCCATTCTCCATACAGCGCTGACCGCAATTAGCTCTCATTTCTCCCAATTCGTCGGGGAGTGCTCTATTATCTACATGGATGTTTAAATTGGTAAGAAGCAAATAAAGGTTTCCTGGCCATGCTTTATTCTCTTTATAAACATGAAACAGTACAGCTTCTTTACTTAATTCATCAGTAACAAAATCACAAACATCTACATATTTTTCATATGTAGGAATGTCTTCTGGACGCACCCAAGTGCCATATAAGCCATTTTCGCGAGGAATATAAGCGTCATATGCAAGATTAGGACAAATCCTTAGTGGAATGTTAGTCTTCTTTTTAACTTTTTCTAAATTAAAAGATAGCGGCGCTCCCAAAGTTATATAACAAGGCTCAAGTGCAATCAAACCTTGAAATTCGTACCAAGAAAAGACTGGATAAGCCCAATAAAATTTAATTCCTTTTTCTTTACATTCTTTAGCTAATTGTAAATTATTTATACATAAAATAAAATTAACTTTTTCTGAATAAGCTTTATATAAATCCCAATCTATACTTTCTGACATTATTTCTTTTGGAATCTCTAAAATAAAAGTCTTATCATTTAATTCTTCAACATAGTCAATCAGCTTTTCTCTATCTTGATACATCATTTTAATTTCATCAACCTATTTTAAAAGAGATTTTGGCTGACGACCTGATACAGCATATTTCATCAATTTTCACCCCTTTTCTTTTATTATATCATAATTATTTAATAAAGTCAAGTAAAAATTACTAAAAGCATTTTCACTTTTGGGTTTTCGGCGCTTTCGCCCAAGGCCGGCCGGCGCAGACCATAAGAAAAGGACTCCTCATTTGAGGAGTCCTAATCTAGTTAACTTACGCCAACTTGCGATAACCCATGATCTTTCTCTTCTTCTGGCCCTCGCCACCAGCTACTTCAATCTCAGACTTCTCAGCCTCGCCATTCTTAACAAGCTGAGTGAGACGATAAGTAACCTTGCTTACGGTGACATCCTCGCCCTCAATGCGAGCTGCGATATCAGCGATTGCCTCAAAAGTGTCCTCGGAAAGAGCTGCGCGAACTGCGTCGGTGAGCTCGTCACCCTCTGCTCTCTTCTTAGCAGCAGTCTCCTTAGCCTTTGCAGCTTTCTTGTCAAGCAGAGCAATCTCATTCTGGCAGAAATCGATATACTCATCCTTGTCATACTTCATCTCGCCGGTAGCCGCAAGTGCGATAATTGCCTCATACATTTCTCTCTTAGTAATCTTCTCCATAGTTTTGAACCTAACCTTTCTTCATTTAATAATTTTTTGTAAAAGTGTTTTTTGTTTTTCTTACATATATATTATATAATATTTTTTTATAAAAATCAATTGGAGTTCGCTATGACCATTGTATCATAACTGTCTGCTTCAAGGTCTTCTATACTGTCGTATCCAAACAGACGCAAACCTTCTGCTGTACAGTCAGCAACATCAAACCAGTAGTAGTGAGTCCAATAGTCAGTAAATGAGTTCATTTGTGCATCAGGCTTAAGATATTTAAACACCCAAGAAGGAGGATTTATACTCTTCAACGCATAATAACAATTTTCACAAATCGTTATCCGCGAGCCATTAAAGATTTCAGCGTTTCCATCTTCTGTTGGATGGCGTCTACCAAGGTGGATATCATAGCTGTTATTCGTGTGATGATTCTCTTCACATATGGCACACTCCTGAGCAATATTATTGTAACAATACTCACAGTAATATTCGCCATCAAGCTCATACAAATTATCTTTTGAGTAGCGATCGCCGCATTCATAGCAACGAGTAGTGCCATCGCATTCACAACACATTAGGTCTTGTTCGGTTTCAAACATACCTTCTTCTCCGCAATGCATACATTGTGAAGCACCTGAGTAATTAATAGAGGTGTTTGAAGGGGCATCGATCCCAATATATCCAATATGATCGCCTCTGGTCCCAAAATCATTATACATAGTATCAGTCCAGAAACTAAATCGGAACGGTTTATCTTCTACTTCAAAGTCACAATTGGGTCGATATGAAACCAAAGAATCAAAATATTTCCAGCCAAGATTTGTTGTAACCAAATCTCTTAACCAATTTACTACAATTTCTTCAAGATGTTCATTGTGATACGGATAAGGTTTAATGCCAGTTATAATATCTTCGTTTACGAAAAACAACTCACGCCACTTTTTATTAGACCATTTAAATTCGCCAATCTCAAACGGATCTTCTGCGGTTAAATATGCTACGACAATGTAAGGAGAATTCATCATTTCTACTGTTCCACGACGATATTCGCCCTCATTTTCCCAACTCATACAGGAGTCCCAGCCGCAAGCATTGTCGCTCATGGTCATATAATCAAGCGGATGGATAGAAAGACAAAGATTGCCTCTCAGGTTCTTCTGGTTAAGAGCCTGAGAATGAAGAATACGGAATTTTTCATATCCCGGCAAATTAAATTCAGTTGCAATTTTTCCAAGGACTTTACTTACCTTACAACCAGTGTTGACCGCAAGAGTCTTTCCATTGGGAAGCGGGATAGAGAAATCAGTTCCGTCATATACATTTGTTGCCAAGGTATTTGTATACAACAAGGAATCCATATTGTAATTATATTCACAATCTCCGCCTCGCGCAGTTAAAGTGCGATAAGCAGAAATAAATGTGGATGCTTCAGAACGGTAACCCATTACTTTTTCACTGATAAGCTCATCCAATTCTTCGATTCCCATTTTAAAAGAAATTTCTTTAGAAAGAATTAGCTTATCACCAAACGCTTTTGCCAACAGAGGCTTTTCATCCTCCCAATACTTTAACAGGCTTGCTTTATCAAGCTGCGAATCATAGGATGCATACCAATGTATCCACTGCATTATCGCTTTTTCTTCTGCTTCAGTAATTTTATCAATCAGCGCCATATGTATCACCATTCCTTTTTATATTTTCTTTATCTTTCTTACATATATATTATATCATAATTTTTTATAAAAATCAATTAAGCTCTCTGGAAGCGTTTAAGAGAGCTTAATTGAAATTATATCTTACTTATTCTGCATCATAAAGAGCAGAGGGAGCATATCAGAATCTTTATTATCCTTCATCATGAAGTACATCATCATGGGATTGCTCATATCCATTTTACCACCCATCATGAACATCATCATCATGGGATCGATCTTTTCAGTACCCTCATTCATGAGCATGAAAGGAAGCATATTACCGAAAGGCGCATCGGGGGTGGGAGCATTATCGCCAACGGTATTGAAGAGACTTACAATCTTGGTTACAAAATTGAAACCAAACATATTGACAGTGGGGATAACCTGCTTCTGCTCGCCAGCGCAAACGTCAACGCAAGTGATAGCGGTAGCGCCTTCAGTGGGAAGCGCAGTTACAAACATGGGCTTACGATTATGAACAATGATATCGCCAACAGCGATCTCTTTAATTGCTACGGGAATCTTGTACATAAACTTAGCGCCATCGAAATTGAGAACGTCAACATCAACGATTTCACCGCTCTTGGGATTGTAAGATACATAAGTACCTGCCGCATTCTTTACAGCAAGACCATACATGGACATACGAACCTGATCGCCGGTGCAAGGACCAAAATCAAAATTAAAACCTTTCATTTCTTCTTTCTCCTTTTTCTTATCATTTTCATTTATTTTATCAGTAATCATTTTTTCAACATCGTTGAAAGTGGGGCGAGTGCTCAAGTCTACGTTGACCCAGCTAGAAATACTAGCCTGACCCGTACTGTCTATTGTATTTGCGGCCCAATCATTGCGCGTGGCTTTAGTGTATAGGTTACCATTAACAGCAACATCACCATCAATTGACAAGACTTTATTCAGATCTATATCAATTGTCTGGGTGGTATTACTAACGGCTGCACTTGTGGCGGTTAAACCCTCACAATAATCTGCTTTTACTTCTAAAGCTGCCACTTTTGCTGCGTCACTGACAATATTATATGCCATAATTCGTTCCTCCTCATTAAAAATATTTTCAAAGAGGAACTCACCAAAGCTGCCATCTTCTGCAGTAACAGTGGTAGTCATAATACCATTGCAAATATCAATATAAGGTGAATAATCTTTTTGATTCAAACAAACTTTTATGATTTGATCTGCGGGCTTCAGACAACGCCAACGCATATATTCTAATCTTTTGTAAGTATGATCCGCAACTTTATCAGCAAAATCATTTAGCCATTTCTGCCAATCTGCTGCCGGGAAATCTTTTATTGCAACTATACGATTCATCTACACAGCCTCCGAGAAACCTCTCTTTCTATATAAGTTATTTCGTCATCAGATAAAGAATCACCATCAATACCCACAGATAAGAACGCGGCTTGCTGTACCAAAAAATCATTCGGATTATCGTCAACATTAGCCAAGACCGCAATCACATCCTCAATCTGCTGCTGGCGAAAAGCATAAGCCGAAAATGCCAAATTGCCGACGCTGGTGTGCCGGTCGGGCCCCCACAAATCAAACTGACAATGACCTCCATTATCATGAATACCCTTACAATTCTGAATAGGAACCTGACAATATTTATTATGCATATCGCCACTCATCTCCATTCTCCCAGAATAAATCAAATGCAATTTCACGATTTTTCCACTGCTCAGGCTTTTCCTTAAACAGCTCTGCGGGGTCATAGGTAATCGCAAGCAAATCAAACAGATAAAGGAATTCATCTTCAGTAAGTTCTGCGAGCTTTCCACTGGGATCGCAGATATACACCTCACGAATTTCATATTCAACAGTGTGCGACTTTAACAAACACTCTTTTGCAAAATCAGCCATATCATGATAATAACTGCCTCGAGTTACATAACATTTGGAATGATTATCATCATTAAGTGCAATTACCTGTATCTTTGACATTTCATTTATCCTTTCTTTATCTTTCTTACATATATATTATAACATATTTTTCTATAAAAATCAATAAAGAAAGGTTTGATGAACCTTTCTTTATCTCTTCCTATTAAGGAATACATTGAACCAGCCATCCACTGCAAGTGCTGTAAGAGCACAAAACATTGTTACCCAACTGGGCGGCGCGTCTGAACCAACACAAATTATAATGTTAAAAATTAGCACAACGGTCCAACAAATAGCAGAAATCATATTTACACATTCTCCTTATCTCTCGGCACACCGAGTCAAAACAGTTTGCTTCACATTTTTATAAGTTCTATGATCTTTTACGGTGCCACGGATAGTTTTTACAGACCCCTCTGCCCAAGTCTTGGACGCGGTTGTCCAAACATACTGATTGCCGCAGTCATCTTCCATAATATGCATAGTGGAATGACCATAATCGTTGTCAAGCTCAATTGCTCGTACAACGGTAATTTGAATTTCAAGGCGTTCATTAACCGAGCCTACAAATTCAGAAGTCCCTTCTTCATAAATCAGAGACTCTACCGCCTTTTGGATTGCTGTTTCAGATAAGAGTTTACCAGAATCGTCGCCGACGAGTTCCCAAGGCAGTCGTACAGCCTCGAGACCTGCGGGTAAATCAGCTGGAACCTCTTCCGTAGAGATAATGTACCAGCCCCACCATCTCGCATAACGAGCGATAGAAGTACGGAACCAATCAATTTCCGCATATGTATCTCCTTTAAAAATGGTTATATATCCATTAGTGAAACCAAGAACTTCTTTCTGAGGCTTATAAAAAGCGTCCTGTGCGCTTACTTTTGGAGCTACGGTTTTAGTAGCTTTGTTTTCATCATACCAGCGCACCTGTCGTTCCGTTCCGGTCTTCGGGTTCCGCACACGAATATACATCTTTCCATTTACTGCATAAGGCTCAGACAGCATTTCAAAATCTTTAAAGCTGGGTGCTACTGACATAATTTATCACTCCTTTACCAAGTTACATCGACAAGAATGTGTGTATAGTCGGGAAGAATATCGCGAAGATAAGCATTTACAAGATTGCGGATACGAATATGCTCTTCATCTTCCCAAGCATAACCATGGAACTCTTCATCATCTTCAAAGTAGTAAGACTTATAGCAATCGTTCTGATAGTTATCACCAAAAAGAATATTGCTCAGCTCGCCCTCTACGTCAACATCAAACTGAGTTTTGATTTCCTCTTCAAGAACGCCAACTTCAATTACAGGATACATTGTATAAACAGCCATTATTTTTTCTCCTCTCTTTCATTGTAGAAATCTCTAATTGCCGCAACGGTTTCTTTAATCAAAGCACGATCATTCTTTTCCCAAGGACAAGCTTTATAGTATTCGTCCTGCGTAATCTCTTCAATCTTTATGACATAGCAACCGGCATAATAATCATCCTCATCCATATCATTCTCTTCCAGAGTCTGTTCATCATACCACTCATTACCAGTTTCATAAAGACATTCATTGATTACCCCTCGTTCATGCAAATCTTCTATGCTTGAACCGGCTTCATAAAAATCATTTTCTTCTCCAAGGAAAGGGGTGCCGCAAACGATTTTATAATATTTCATATATATCACTCCTTACCAGCAGACAAAAATAAGTACAGAATCAAAAATGCCCTGTGCACGAAGCAGATTGATAAGAGCATAATCATTGGAAATACGATTGAAATAATGAGTATCACACTTGTCCTTTTTCCACTCCAGCTCTTCAGAAAGCTCCTCTACTCGTTCATCGCTGCAGTCGAAAGTAATATAGCTATCATTTTCTACCATTTGAGTGCATTCAAAATCACTCAAGTGAAGACCCAACTCTTTACAAATATCATCCATATCAACGGTAGGTCGCATTGTAATCTTAATCATTTACTTTACATTTCCTTTCTTTATCTTACATATATATTCTAACATATTTTTTATAAAAAATCAAAGAAGCTCTCTTGTATCATACAAGAGAGCTTTATATTATCCACGGATCTTTTTCCCGCCTCTTTTAGCCTTTCTTTCTGTTGCTTTATCAATCGTGTCCCGATGAATAGTTTCAATGTGAGAGAGAGCCCCAGATTTCATGAACTGATTCATATTAACAGGCGTATATCCAATCACATCGGCGCAAACATTCAGATGATTCTTTCTCTTGGCTCCGGCATGGTCATGACCATGAATATTGAATGCCCAAGGAATATCGACAGGCTCATGAGAAAGAATAAGTTTTTCACCAATCATTACAGGACCTTCATACACTTCGTCAAAAAGCATATTGTCTGCATAGACATCCCACCATTCAAAAGGAGTATGGAAACCCCATCCTTCTTCAACAAAATATCTGCAATTGGGATAAAGACGAGCCATAGCATCGCGCACACCCTCTTCATCTCTATCCGCTTCGAACATTTCATGATAGGTGGTGCGTTCGTAATTAGTGCGACCGGCATCATGATTTCCCATAATGAGAACTTTATAGCCACGGATCTTCTTAATCCACTCTACATTACCAATGTCACCAAGGAAAACAATCGTGTCCTTCTTACCAACTTTTGCGTTAATCATTTTTACCTGCTCTTCAGCAGACGGACGGTTAGCAACCCCAGCCGCAAGCTCTGCATCATCAAAATGAGGATCAGAATATATCCACAAAGTACCTTCTTTGTGCCAATGGTCAAAAATCTTATACATTCCAGCGATTGCCATTTATATCACTTCTCCTCTTTTGGAAATTCAAGTTTCATATATGCATCTTTATCGGTAGTGGCATAATCATATTCGTCATGAAGTACGAGAGCTCTTTCACCCCTATAAGCATAGAGGAATGCTTCTACAATAGAATCGCCTTTGCAATAGAAGTGAGTTCCAACTTCCTGAACAGAATGGATGGGGGCATCACCCTCATCCATTCCACTATAAAGGAAAACAGTCATCTCAGGATCATGTTTCTGAAGTTCAGCAATAAGTTCTTTAACCCTCACAGTCTTCATCCTCCTCTTCATCATCTTCCTCTTCTTCTCCATCAAAAGCCCACTCGCACACGGGACATACATTCCAATCGTCATGTTCATCCCAGTCACTTTTATAGATAGGTTCGCCGCATTCCGGACAAAGGAAAAATTCTTCATCCCAGTCCACATAAGTTCCATAGGTTTTTTCACAATAGCGTGCGCAGTAACTCCAAGTCCAATTCATATCGTAGGCTCCTTTTTTATCACTTTTTAACTTTCTATATATATTATAACATTTTTTTTATAAAAAATCAAAAACCCCCTTATGGTTGCATAAAGGAGATTTATATTGATTTTAATGAAATTTTATGCTATAATGTATATAGATATAAAAGGAGGTAAAATCTATGTTATCTATTCTTGCAGGTTTTCTTATCGGTATGGGTGGCATTATCTATTTAACTCTTGGAGGAATAGCTGGAGCTTTATTCTTTTCCCTTGGCTTAATCACTATTGTCACCTTTAAATTTCATCTATTTACTGGTAAAGCTGGATTGCTTACCACGGGAGAAATTACTCCAGTCGAACTATTTGCAATATGGTGTGGTAATTTTGTAGGTACAATTTTTGGCGCAATCGCCGCAAGTGTACTGCCACAGGCAGAAACGATCTCAAGCAAAGCCGCAGAAATTGTTGCATTACGAGTAGCTAACCCACCGTTAATTAACTTTGCTCTTGGAGCTATGTGTGGATTGCTAATGTATATTGCAGTTACTGGGTTCGCAAGAACTCATAATTATTTATTTTTAATCTTCCCTGTAGCATTTTTCATTTTGGCTGGTTTTAATCACTGTGTAGCAGATATGTTTTATACCACTCTCGGCACATCACATATCAAAGAAATGGCACATTTGATTCCAACCACTCTTGGCAATATTGTCGGATGTAATATTATCCCTCTGGCAGATTTAGAACGACGAGGGATTTAAGTAATTTCACTTATTGCGCCTATCCTTATCATCTGTATTTGTGCATAGGCGCATTGCCACTCTTCGGCAGTTAAAAAGAATGTAGTGGCGCGCTGTTTGTCACCAATCCATTCAATATGTATAGCAAAGTCATAATCATCGGGGATGGGAGTATCTTTATCTCCTTGAGTGTTTTTATTATATGTGGTGAAATATAAGATTTGATCGATATTAATATAATATGAACCCAAATCTAAAAACTTATTTATCCTCGTCATCGTATCCATCTCCGTCTTCGCATTCATCGCAAGTGGTAGGCATACCAAGATCTTTCCACCAATCAGGATAGTGTTTACGGATATAGCCAGGATCGCAAACACAATCACGATATCCGTACTTACAAGCACGTTCGTAGTTATCGAAAGAAGATGGAGTGCTTAACATTCTATCTACTTGTCGAACGTTTATACGCGCCTGTGACATTAATCGATGGCATTCAGCAATTTCAGATTTAAGCTCACCAATACGCCCTTGCAGATGATATATAAGCCCCTCTTCAAGACTTGCACCGACAGGATAATTTTCCTCGGCTGGTATAAGCCCGCAAGTTTTTTCGCATTCGGGCCAACAGCATTCTTCATGAATACACTTAATCATCTCGTTTCTCCTTGAGAATACAGTCTCGTTCGACATGAGAAGCGTGAAGATAATCACGCTTCTTGACATCATCCCACAATTCCCAATTATACTGATTCGTTACGATGCCTGTAATGTCATATACTTCATCGTCAATCTTGCAACCAAAATGGTTCTCGATATCGTCATAGACTACAGCCACATAGTGGCCGAGTCCGACGAATCGACCATGGAGAATATACGCAAACCAGAAGCAGTTGCCGCAAGTAAAACATTCGATAACCTGCTTCCACTTGCCCTTTCCATTAAACTCCTCGATGAAATCGAGGACACGATTCTTATCTATCATATATTTTCACACTTCCCGCAAGTATTAAATTGCTTTAAACATTCATTTTCTGGGTCGTAACAAGGACAGTTCTTTTTGCAAGTAATTTCGATTCTTTCGGGGTTCCTTATTTGCGTAACGGTAGTCATTGGTCCCTGACGGAAAACCTTTTCTATTACTTTAGGCAATGGTGACGGATCCGTTTCAAAAGAACACTGAGATCCATGTTTGCACATTTGACAAGTACCCATTGCCTTTGAACAACGCTCGCATAGAATTCTTATCGATTCTCCATTGCGCACCTCAATTATTGCATTTGCTCTTGGCATGCCTCCACCGCAAACTTCACAAGTCATCAGTTCGGTCGTATGTTTTGAACAAAAGTCTGTGTTTGGATTCACTTGGTGCCCAAAAAGCTGGCATTTAAGCAGCTTGGGGTTAAGGATGCCGCAAGTTTTACAAATTTTATCCATTTAACACACCTGCCCTACCATATACATTCGAGGTTGATGGCGAGGATGCCGGTCATTGTTAACCCATTCTTCACAACCCATATGGCGCAATCTTGCATAAGACTCTTCCATAAAGTCGTCAGGAATGTTTTCGCTCAGATTAAAAACATTTACCTCTATGCAGAATCCGTCACAATCCCCACGGCTCAGCCAAATTCCATAGACATATTCACTATTATCTCGATAACAGTCGAGGCAGATAAATTCATCTTCATATTCATAATCGCACTGTTCGACCATTCTATCTCTTTCCTCTTGGCTTACGCGCCAACCGAGAACAATGCCGCACTTATAATCAACACTCATCGAGTAAAATCCTCCTTGATTAAATTAAAAGAAGTGTCGTCCGCCATAAGGAACGGGCCTTCATATAAGGTCAACTCTACAATTGCGGCAAGATCATCGGAATAATAGGCTTCAATACGAGCAACAGCATCAGCGAAATTTTCTACTTCCGTAATGATAATATTGTCTGTGTGAAGATCTTCTTCTTCGTCATAGAATTCAATTTTCGCAAGTGCAATAAATTCTTTAAGCATATCTGTAATTACCTCTCTTTTTATCTTTTCTATAAATATTATATCATATTTTTTATAAAAAGTCAATTAACTACAATAAACTACAACTTTGTCATATCTTGTAGGACAAAGTATGACAATGTATTACAAATAATTTTCACTTCTATTGAAAGGTTGGTGAATGACTTGACTACAATTTCAATCAGATTAAGTGACGAAGAAAAAGAAGCTCTTCAAAAGTTTGCGAAAGAGCATGACTTAACGATCTCTTAGGTCGTACGTCGCGCAATTAAAGAGTTGCTGCTAATGGATAAAGTGGCAGAAGTAATTAATAAAATTCCAAACTAAAGGAGCTTTTTTAAAATGTCAAATCAAAATATTAAAATTGTGTACTCTTTAAGAGTTCACATAGAATTGCAAAGACGCGGATTTACGTTCCTGACGGAAATGAAAAATCCAAATAACCCCCGTTTTAATTGTTGGGTTTATGCGGCTACACCCGAACTTTTGGCTGCCTTTGATGAAGCATTGAGGGGAGGCGACCGTAAGTGATTGAGAAGTTTAATGATGTTGAGGCTCGAAATAGTGGAATTATTTATAAGAGTACACTAGAACAGATTAAGAAATTATACGCGGTTGATCCTGAACAAGCGGGCGAATTAGCCATTGCCGCAATTGAATTAGTATTAACGGGTCAGATTAGTACAGATGATGTCATGATTGATATGATGCTTACTACTACGAAGGCTATTAATGCGAATAATACACAGAAATATGAAAATCGTCTTGAAGGCGTTCGGCAGAAGAAGATCAGAGAGATGAAATTGGCTGAGATTGCGGAATTCATGATGCAAGGTCGTCGGCAAAAAGAGATTGGAGAACGTCTCGGATTGTCTCAACAGAATGTAAGCTATAGGGTTAATCTGATTAGAACTTAGTATCCAGAGTTATTGGCGCAAGACGATGAGGATGACCGATCTACAAACGAAAATACAAACAATTTGGATGATACAAACAAAATTACAAACGAAAATCCAGTTTTTTGTAAAAATGAAGATGGGGTAGAGGAGGAAGAAGAGCCTGTAGTCTATCAGAAGGGGTTCAAGTTTTAAATTTTACAAACAAAACCTTATTTTTACAAAAAATTTTACAAACAAAAATAGATTTTTACAAAAAAACAAAAATACAAAAAAGTGCGTTTGTTTGTATTTTTTGTAAGTTTGTAAAGTATTAGTGTGCCACAAAGATGCCATGATGTGAAATGTGATGAAATATTTAAGCATTTTACAAACAACTTACAAACACTTTTATCTACTTTTTTGTAATACAAACAAAATTTTAGATTTTTACAAAAAATTTTACAAACACTTACAAACAAAAGTGGATTTTTACAAAAATACAAACGCGCACAAAAACAATGTAAATGTTAATGATAATGTAAATGTTAATGTGTTCGTTGGTTTTTCCACTTCGTGGAAATACCAACTCTAGAGGGGCTTCGCCCCATGATTGGAGTAAAAGGAGAAGACTATGGGAGCCGTTAAGTTTTGTAGGGTGCCGAAGTATAGGGAGCATGAGATCTTTGAGAGGGAAAAAGTGACAAGAATCCAGGGTATGTATCTTGGAGAGTCGGGGACTATATACTTCGTGCAGGAAGATTTTGAAAATTCGATTGAAAATGATAAAAAAATATGTTATAATAATAATATAAATAAGAAAGTATCTTTTATAGAATCGATTTCAAAAAATGAAATGAAAAAGGAACGGGAGGAAAAT
>JAEIGA010010730.1_pt1 | contig 13901 bp, 33 predicted proteins | sample 9270691 | NCBI WGS metagenome assembly JAEIGA01 (sample SAMN17057246, study PRJNA624740) | gut metagenome | biome: biome; isolation source: fecal sample | host: Bos grunniens | place: China: Xizang | collected 2019 | reverse complement strand
TCAATAGAAGATGAAGTTTTAGACATGGAGGTCGAGCAGTGAGAGATATAAACAATATATTGTCTGACAGTATAGATATTTTAAATATAGCTGTAGAAAATCAAATTAACTATATCAGAAACCTTAATAAACTATATAGAATTACATCTATAATATTCATAGCATATACTTTCGTTTTAGGAATGATGTTGGGGTTTTTACTAAATGGAAATGGAACTAAGCTAGAAGTTATGCTCTTTTATCTGATTAGCATTTTTATTGAGACGTATATATTATTGACAATAACTCTTTTAAAGTTTGAAGCAAGAAAAGATGCTTTGAAATTAATAAAAGCATTGGAAAATAAGAAAGCATTTAACGAATAAATATAGGGGGGGTAGAGATATGAAAAAGAAAATTTTATGTTTAGGGTTAGGGTTAACATTGATGTTAAGTAGCTTAACTGGTTGCTCCTGGGAAGATGAAGCAGACGTAGCTAGCTATAATATCTCAAAAGAAGCAGATAACTTCAACATTTACAGAAAAATAACAGTGATAAACAATCAATCTGACGTAGTAATGCTAGAGTTTGAAGGTTGGTGTTCAATCACGAAAGATAATGATGATAACCAACTTGAAATTACATACAGAGTAGGCGAAGGACAGTATTATAAAGATTTTGTCGGCTTAAACGACCGAACAACTTATCTGGTTACACAGCTAGATGGCGCAAACGTGGATAAATACCACTACGAATGGTTATATCATTCAGAGGGTGACTTAATTCCAATAGAACTAAAAGATGCAGATAAATAGGGGGTGCAGAAAATGACTAGAAACGAATTAAAGGAACATTGCGAAAGACAAATAAAAGAGTGTGAAAGATATGCGCAGGCTAGAGGCGAGAAGCCTAGTGGGAAAATCTATGAAGAGCATATGCTAATATTAGAATTGTTAAAGCCAGTACCTTGCGAATATTGTGTAGGCAGAAAAGAGTTTATTAAAGAAGTATTAGAAATTTTAAAAAATATGGATGATGCAGTTGATGTAATAGACAATTTAGATGTTGAGGCTGTTGCAGAAAGAATTGTGTTTGAAGAATGAAAAAAGCTGATTTAATGCAATTAGTTGGGAAAAGAGTAAAGGTAACATTTATTCAAGACTGTGGCGGTGATGAAATTGAAGGAGTATTAGGCTATACGGAGAAATTTAGTGCAGCCTACGGTTGGAGAAAGCCACATCGTTTTACAATAAATAACATTGACTTCAAAGCTAGTCATGTCAGAAAGGTGGAGGTATTATGATTTATTACGGAAGTGATATGGAAATTAGAGTGCGTTCAAGATGTGATTATGAAGATGATATGCAGGTCTTAAACGATTTTCGAGAATTATCGAAAAAAATATGTGAAAAGTATGATGTTAAAATTAAAATTAAGCATGAGCATTATGCTAGAAGTAGTCCAGAAAAAGAAACACGAGATTGTTGTGTTTTTGAAATATATGAGGGGAAAGAATGAATAGACGTATATTTGAATTAATTAGCAATTTTGCAAAAGATCATAGTGTAGAAATTGAATTTGATTTTGATTGTATTGGCAGATTAACTATAACAATGATTCGTGATGAATATAGTATACATAAACAACTACCGAGGTCTGAGTTACATTGGCTTGAAGATTGTGACATTACAATACTTACTCAATTATACAGCATGTTAGCAGAAATAAACGAAACTACGATAAGCCGATATAAGGAGAGTAGATATAAATGATAGCAATTAAAGGAATGGAAGTGCCAAAGAACTGTAGCGAGTGTAAGTTGTGCATTGAGGATAAATACGCAGATATGACTTGCGCTTTGCTTTGCGAAGATTGGGAAGAAAATGACTATAACGAAAATCACAGAGATGAAAATTGCCCTCTAGTAGAAATCGTAACTTGTAAGGATTGTAAGCATTGGAGAGATAGTGACGGAGAATATCGCAGAGGATGTGGTGCTGAAAGCAAGTGTCCTATAAATAGCAAAAGAGTATATGAAGGAAATTGCTACTGTGCATATGCAGAAAGGAAAGATTAAATGATAGTATATGTAATAACAAAGGGCGAGTATAGTGACTATATGATTTGTGACGTAACATTAGACAAAGAGCAAGCAGAACTATTAAAAGTAAACTATAGTGACGAATGGGAAGAAGCTTGCATAGAAGAATATGACACAGACAGATATAAAATTGAAGTGAGCAATGATTATAAGCCAATGTGGAGAGTAGAATTTCGCAGAAACGAAATGTGTGGGTGCTATGCTTTTACAGGCGAAAACGTAAAGCATGGTACAGTTTACAATGCAGGGTGGGGAAGTGTGATATTTGTGTATATAAACGCAAAAGATGAAGAACACGCGAAGAAAATCGCAAAAGATATATACATGAAATGGCTGGCAGAACAAAATGATTTATAAGTGAGGAATAAGGAATGATAGTACAAGAGAAAGCTATAGAACAGTTGGAAAGGATAAGTAGCCATCTAGCTTCAATTGGAGAGAAAGAAAATTATACAGATGTAGCAATTCAAGCATTAGAACAGACAATATGGATACCCGTTAGTGAGAGATTGCCAAGACAAAATGAATTTATAGGTAATGTATGTAAATATTATCTTGTTCAGAATGAATTTGGAGATATGCTTGTTGCTACATATACAAATAGAGGGTGGATTCCAATAAATACTATGCAGGCTTTAGAATATGAGGTTGTAGCATGGAAGCCTTTGCCTATTCCATATAAGAAAGAGGAAGAAGAATGAGTAAATATATAGATTTAGATCAGGTTGAGTTTCTAAAAGTAGATGGAAATAAAGAATTTAATCATGGTGTAGACTGTTGTATTAACACATTGTTGAAACAAGAACGTGTAACAGCAATTCCATTAGACAAGGTTAAGCAGACTAGAGAAGAACTACAAAAATGTGTTGATATGCTTAGCAATGATACATTGGCAGACTTAAATACAAAAACCGGTTTAGGATTAGCTTTAGAAAAGATAGATAAGCTGATTGAAGAAAGTGAGGGATAAATGCAGAAAGAACCAATATATAAGAGTGTTCCAACATTTCGCAATTATGAAGATTATTGTGATGCAGTAGAGTATACACGAGGTTGGAATGACGCTATGCACTTTATTTTTGATAGTGATGAGGAAAAGCGTAAAAAGATTAAGGATGATTTGAAATGGATAGAGAAGATTTAATTTGTTTAGCCGAAGATTTTAATAAGTGGCTCGAAAATATGTCTGAAAAGTATGGAGCAAATAAAGACGACATACAGGCATTGATTAAACAGTTTTTAACATAGGGGGAAATAATGACTAAGGAAGAACGAGAAAAAGCAATATCGCACGGTAAAGAACAGTTAAAAGTGTTTGGCGGTGAGCACGCAGAATTTATTAAATTAGCAATAGAAGCATTGAAACAAGCACCTTGTGAGGATGAAGATATGGGAGAAGTATCAGACGGTTATCATACATTTAACCAGTTATATCATCAAAGAGCAATTCTTTTCGCAAATATTGTTAATCAGAATAAGGATATAGCTTGGAAATCCTATAAACATTCAGACGGAAAATATTGTTTCGATAAAAATGGAGAATGGTTTATTGTTGGGATTGATACACCCGAAGGAAGCTATACATACCACTATTCAAAAGAATATTGGGATTATTTTGATTGCAAAGAGTTGAAATGCGGAAAAGAATGGGATGGCCATACAGAAGAAGATGTTACAAGGCTTTTATCATTAAAGCCAACACCTTATATTGACAAAGTATTAGCCACAATAGACTTTGAAGAAAAATGGTTATTGGAGGCAGGATATAATTGTAGTAACGTAAATACAGCATTTAGAAGTATAAAACATGATTTGAAAAAGTGGAGGGCAAATTGACTAAGGAAGAAATAACTATTTGCAAGATGTATCTCAATGATTTAGATAGAACACACGATTGCAACGAATATAAATTACTAATGCAGTTACTAGAGCAGCAATCTAGTGAGGATTGCATAAGCAGAGAAGCAGTATTCGAAACTATAGACGATTGTAATAGTGATGGACTAAAAGGAATCTTTTGTTCATATGTTGATGGAGAAAAATTTAAAAAATACATCAAGGAGTTACCATCAGTAATATCAAAAGGTGTAACCGTTACAGATTTTGCCGACAAATGCAGAGAATGTGGAAAGATGAAAAATGGGAAATGGATTCCAGTTAGTGAAAAACTACCCGAAGATTTTCAACGAGTTTTAGTTACTGTTGTAAATTATGACGGAGATAAGGTGGTAAGGGTTGCAGTATACTACGACTTGAAAAATAAATTTAAAATCCAAGAAAATAATGAATCTTGGATAGTTGGCGAAGAAGGGCTTTTAGCATGGCGACCACTACCAGAACCTTACCAGGAAGAAAAGGAGTAAATTAATTATGGAACAAATTGAGATTTTAAAGAAATGGCTTTTATCAGAAAATATTCATTTTGAATATAATTATGAGCCGCTTCCTTCTGATATTTTAGAAGAAATGGAAAAATACGAATTAATTTCAAATGAAGAAATGAAATTGTTAAGAAATCAAATAGTTATACGGTTTGAAAATGAATATGTAATTTCAATCATATGCCAACATGGAAGCATGGGAGTAAGACAAGGCTTGCTAGAGTATTGGCGAATGGGAAAAGACGAAGAGCCAGTGGGTTATTGCACTGCGGAAGAAGTAATAGAAGTAATTAAGGAATGGGTTAAAAATGGAAAATAAAGAGATTATTTTAAAATTTGATAGTTTAGAATTTACTGGTGATATATCACCAGTAGATATAATTGTGATGTTTTCGGCTGCGTTACAACAAGTTTGCGATATGTTGGAAAATGAATTAGGCAATAATGACGAAGATTTTAATTATGCTTTAGGTATGCTTATTCATTCGATTATCGCAGGAAAAACAGATAAAGAAATAGCAGAAATATTTACACAAACAGAATTAATAAGAAGAGAATATAAAAAATTCATGGAAAATAATAAGGAGAATTAATTAACATGATAAATAGGTTTATTAGAGGGCAAATATGGGCTATTAGAACCCATATTAATAATGATGATAGAGTTTTCAGCGGTGAGCATATAGCATTGATATTAGGAGTTAATAAAGAAAATACAATAACGGTTATTCCATCTACATCTAAATTAAATCCTGAAAACAAGATATTAACTACAGTTGAACTAGAATTAACGAATTTAGACGGTGTAACAACAATAGGACATTTTATTCCGAATATGATTCAAACTATTGATTGTAGAAAAGCTTTAAGGTATATCGGAATGTTAGATAAGAGATCAGTAGAAGAAGTCCAAAGAGCAGTTGGGGAATATTTGGGTTTTAAATTTGAAAATAATTTTGATAGACCTAAGAAAAATGAAAATATAGTTAAAGAAGAAAAAAAGAAACCGATTAAAATTGCAAGTAATAGTAATATAGGGAAAACAGTTAAAGCACAAGCTAAAGTAGGAGATATTAAGATTATTAGAGGCAAAGAAGTTAAAAAGATAATGGATTGTAAAAAAGAATATGGGATAATTTCTAAGTGGCCTAAAGATATTTTAGATAGCATTGTTGAAGATTATAAAAATGGTAATTCAGAATCAGTCTTAGCTTTTAAATATGGAACATCAGCCAGTACAATAAGTAGAATTTTGATTAAAAGAAAATTGAAATAATTAAAGGGGGTATAGAAATGATAATTACTTGTAAAAACTGTGGATGTGACGAATTTTACCTTAAAAAAGATGGTATTCATACTGGTTTGTATTGTAAGAACTGTAATTCATGGATTAAATGGGCCAATAAAGACGAATTAAGAGAACTTACAGAAAATACTAATATTGGTACAAATTGGATAGTTACATTCCAAACAAGCAATTTAACACCTGTAGAAACTAAGATTTTTAATTTTAAACATGAAGAGCCAACAAAAGAAGAAATTGAAAGTATTATAGGCAAAACTGGAATAATCCATTTTATGCAGAAATTACATAAAAATTCTTATGAATGGTAGGGGGTATTCATGGATCATAGATTAGTTGATATTGCAGATGTATATGATTGTTTATATGGCTTGCTTTACGAAACAGCGTTTAATAATATAAACTTAAAAGTAAATGCAGATGAAATTTACACAGATATTGCAGAAAATAGATTAGAAACATGGCTTAATTTAGTTAATGCACCAGGAGAAAGAAAAACATGAAAAAAATAATTCATTACAGACATTACGAAGTTGACCGCAAGAAGTATCAAACAGGGGTTAAGATATTAGACAATTATACTTTGACTACTGATAATATGGATGAACCCGTTAATTGTATTTGTTGTGAGAAAGAACTATCTTTTGGAGAGTGTTATACCTCTAGAAGATGGTTTAGTAGTAACGGATTGTGGGGCCTTTGGGCTTGCCCTGAATGTTATGAGCAAGAATGGGAAGAACAGCTCGAATATGATAAGAAAATGAAGGAAGAGGAAGAAAACGAAAATGATTAGAGCAGATATATTAAAAGGTATAGGTATGATTGCAGGTGATACTGAAAACATAATTAAAGAATTAATGGGTATTCTTGATAGTTTAAATAAAAATGACACTTTAAATGAGCGTGATAGAATTGCCCTTATGATTATGTTGCTGCCAGATAACCAAAAAAGAGCAAGAAACCTATTAGATACAGTAAATCGTATAATTAGCGAAAGTGATATAAAAAAATATTCTCCCGCTAAAATAGATCAATTGATTGATTTATCGGCACTAGACGAAAAAGAAGCGAATAAAATTCTCGAAGAATTAGTAAAAGAACATGAAAAGAGGTTTTAATAATTATGAGAGTTATTGTAGATAATATTGCAGATATTCCTTATGAAGATTTTATTTTTCAATCAGTTACTAGGAATACTGAAACAGGCAAACATACTTATTTCGTTGCTGTTTGCACAACAAATCCTCAAATCGTATTTGAAATAAAAGAAATTTATAGCGAAGATGAATTGAAAGATTTAATTACAACAATTAGTGCAGCGTATTGTAATGGGGCTAAGAGAGTGAATATATGATTATTAAACATTGGAGAAAAGTAGCAGGAATTGGTTTAATAAACTATTTCTTATCTATCATGTTTTTCATTTTTAATTATGTGATTGCAGGCTATATATGTTTAAGTGTATATGTCTTAGCAAATATAGTTGTAATCGTGTATTTTAAGCGTTTGATGGATAAAGAATTAAAGTAATTTTTGTATAAAAAGTTATATAAAAAGTTATATAATAATTTATATAAAAGGAGGAATAGAAATGGCAACACAATTTATATGGCGTAAATCCATAGTTGACAATGATTTTAAGTGTACTCAATGCGGCCATTTGTTAGTTGGTTATGATGGGATGCCAATAGGAGCATCAATTAATAGTATTGATAATCCCACAGAACTTTATTGCGGGAGATGTAACTATCAAGTAGGCAAGATTAAACATATTAGTGACAAAGTCATGGAATATATGGGTGTGCAGCCAAACATAAGAGGAAATAATCTAGGCAATCTTGATGATTTTTGTGATGAAATGGAAAAGAAAATTGATAAACTTAAAACTAAAGAGATTAGTTTAGATAAGAAACTTGAAGAGTGTAGACACATTGCAAAGGAAAATGATGAACTTAAGCAGAAAGTTAAGGCTTTACAGGAAAGAAATAAGGTCTTAGAAGAAAGAATTACAAAAGAAAATAATAAGCACTATAAAGAACTAAGGAAACAAGATGCAGAAATTAATAGGCTTTATAAGATTATTGAAAATATTAACAGGGGGGTATAGCTATGGAGAAACCTAGAGTAACACTTAAGGAAATTTATCCTTTTATTATCACAAAGAATGTTAGGGTAATTTACTATTCTACAAACAGACTTGTATATAAAGGCAGAGATAATGCTAAGTTTAAAAAGTTTAAGGACTACTTAGTAGAGGGTGTATGGTCTGAAATATCAGTAGATAAGTCAAAACTTATCAGACAGACTTTTACACAAGCAGAAAGCTGTTTATATATAGGTATTATTGAACCAGATAAGAAATTTTAGTTGATATAGGCAGCTATAGAAGATATAATATACTATATATATTTTTGGTATCATTTTTCCCATCCAGGCCTCTAATTAAAGAGGCCCTTTTTTATTGCTTTAATGTAGATAAAATTGTAGTAAAAGTACTTGCCTTTTATTATTTAATATGCTATCATTAAAATACAAAATGTTATATAACTTCTTATATAATTTATTGTATAACTTTTTATATAACTTTTTGTACTAAATTTTATATAAAGGAATGGTATCAAATATGGCGTATAAGTATGCAGAAAGCAGAAAAGCAGCGGTTAAACGTTACTTAGCTGACAAAAAGAGTTTTAATGTGTACTTTCAAGAAGATGTTTATCACGAACTAAAAGAACATGGGATTGATACACAGACAATTCGAGAACTTGTATTAGCAGAACTAGAAAAGAGAAAAACAGGAAAAGGAACAACCGTTAAAATTGAAAAGGTCATATATCAGAAAAATGACATAATGGATGCAATTAATAAGTTGAATGGCTTATGTATGAGCATTGCAGACAAAGTAGGGGTAGAAACTACTAGTGAACCTGAAAAGGCTGTTATAGAAGAAAATAACGAGCCTATAGAAGAGGTTATAGAAGAGCCTGAAATTATGGCAAGCCCTATAATCGAAGAACAAAAAGAAGAGCCAAAAGAAGAAAAAATTCCATCATGGCTTGATAACATTTAATTAAATATGGTATAATCTGGGTGAACGTAAAATACACTTTTTTCGTTTTTTGTTTTTGGTAAAAGGCTAGTGTTCTTCACTAGCCAAAAGGAAATTATTATCTAACATAAAGAAAGCATCCAGATTTACTGGGTGCTTTTTTCATTTTAGGAGGAAAATATATGAAAATTTATTCTGTTGTTAATCAAAAGGGTGGTGTAGCAAAGACTACCACAACTTACAATCTAGCTTATGTTAAGGCAAGTTTAGGATTTAGAGTATTGATGATTGACCTCGATCCACAGGGCGACTTAACATTTATAAGTCATATGCGCTATGAGTATAACGGAAATGATGTAGCTGGTGCATTAGAAGGCCTTGCGCCTGATAAGTGCATCTATAAACTAGATCATATGGCAGACGACTTACAATTATTCTTAATGCCTAGTGATATTACACTTGCAGATACAGAACTTAAGCTAATTATGAAGTCGGCTAGAGAACGTAAGCTAAAGAAAGTCTTAAAAAAGCTAGATGGTATGTTTGATTATGTTTTTATTGATTGTCCGCCTAGTCTATCTATTTTGACTATGAACGCGCTTATTGCAGCAGATTCAGTAATTATACCTTGTCAGACAGAAGGACTAAGCTATAAGGGATATAGAGGCCTTATAAGCACAATTAAGACTATCCAGGATGATGAAGATTTAAACCCTAACTTAAAGGTTGAAGGTATCATAGCAACTAAATTTAGAATGTTAAGTAACGAACATAAAGAAGTTAGAAATTATCTTATCAATTCAGATTATCCTTTTTTAGGCACTGTTAAAGAGGCTACAATTACCGCAAAGGGTATCGAAGAGGGTGTTCCAGTTACTTATTGCAATCCAAAGTCAGAAGTTGCACAAAGCTACTTTGACATAGCTAATCTTATATAAGATTTTATATAAGGTTTTATACAAAAAGTTGTATAAAGTGAAAGAGAGGTAGAACTTATGGCAAAACATAAAAATCATTACTTCCCACTAGCTTTGATTGATAGCTTTGACGAAGCAAGTTATATGTGGCATTGGGAAAATGTTAGAACGACAATGGCTTTAACATCTATTCAAAAAATACCTTTAGATAGGGATAATTATGTATTAGATTTTTTAAAGTTAGGCTATGAAGAACCTAAAGAGTATATGACAGAAATAGTTACAAAAATCTTTTCTGAAATGCTTAAAACACATAATAATATCAATCTTGCAGATGTTAGGGATATTTTCTGTTATCCATTAATAATAGAAAAGTGGTCTGAAAATAAACAGGTTTACAAACCAGATAATACTTTTTTAGATGCACTTGTAAAAACTGAAAATTTTAAAATTACAAAAAGAGATATTCAACATTTACCTTGCTATAACTTTTATTTAGACTTAGAAGATTATAACAAGACTTATAATGGGGCTTTTGTGCAAATCAATAGTCTTGAAAATGAATTGTATGTTACTGTGTATTGCATGGCTAAACAGGATGCTTGGTTTTCACACTATTTCCACATAATATATGATGAAAACGGAGAGTTATCCTCACAAAATATTCCTGATTTATTCGCTAATGAAGATGAAAGCGAAAAAACAATTATGAATTTTGATCCTGATACTGGTCGTGTTTCAAAAAATGTTATACAATTAGAAAACGACTTAACCACTATAGAGATTAGCAGAATGGTATTCCAATTAATGCTTTATATTACGTCAAAAGAGCCTGATTTAAAAGAATCGGAAAAGACTAAGTATAGCTACAGAAAACCTTCTGGTGCGCCTAAAAACGTGTTTAAAGAGGTACAAATCTATGATGTGGGTGTTAGGTATGGCAGAACAATAAGAACAAAGCTAAAAGAAGAACAGAAAAAAGCAAAAATCAAACAGTACAAACCACAAAACGAAACACAAGAAATAGTCGAAAAAAAGCGCAAAAGTCCTAGATTGCATTTTAGATGCGCTCATTGGCAGCGAGTATGGACTGGTAAAGGTAGAACTACCCCTGAAAACAGATGGATTGAACCTACTTTCGTAGGGGTAGGAAAACAAACAGATGTTATTATTCATGAGGTAAAATAAAATGAAAGAATTTGTAAAAGAAAGAGATATGGCCTTTATCGAATATATTAAAACAGGCACTAAAAAGAAATTATTGGCTTATTTTGAAAAATACCATATTCCATATCCAAACAATGAGAAAGTATTAGAAATTGCAGTTTATAAGGCAGCTTTGCAATGTACTAACATTCCAGAAGATATTAAAAACATAGCTAGAACAAGACTAACATCTATGGGATGTTCACTTTTCTTTTAGGAGGATTTATTATGTTTATTAAATTGAATCACACAGAGTTAGAAAAACAGGGTGAGTATTATCTTAATGCTACACAAGAGTATGAAATCAATTCAGACGCGGAACTTAAAAGAGTTCCTTTAGCATTTAGGTCTGTAATGTCAACAGGATTTAAAGCTATAGACGATTATCATAGATGGCTTATAGATAATGGTTTTGATCCTTATGTTCCTAATCCAACTAATGAGTTTGTATCAAAGTTTTATGGCAAAAAACCATTATGGAAAACAGAATTGTCGCAAGGAATTGTAGTAAAAGACCCTCTTTATGATGATTATTACATTGTTTTAGAGTGTTCCAGAAACAATCCAGGATATAAATATTTACAGGTTTTAGTTACACCAGGAGGATGTTTATAAATGTTAAAAGATATGTTAGATACTGAAACGCAGCAGCTACCTAAGACAGTAGCGGGTAGTTTCAAATCTCCAAAACGTAAAAAGAAAATGAAATTTATATCGGCTTATGTCAATATAGAGGACTACGAAAAGTTTAAAGAGATTAATTATGAATTAGGCGAAAGTAATAACTCGGTTTTAAATAGCTTGATAAAAACTTATATTAATAAAAATAAAAACTTGTTATAAATCGAAACTTAGGTTATACTTAACTTGTCTAATCTTAACGAAATAAGTTAAGCAACTGGAATTAGGGGCGTAGAGATACGCCTCTTTTTTCTTGCAAAATATTCTATTCTTGTGATATAATCATCTTAAGGTATAATTAATTTATCAAATGTTTTTAAGTTGTGAATGTAACAACAGTATTTTCTTCCTCGTGGCAGTCATTTTATGGCTGCCTTTTCATTATATTTCTATTGTATATTTTGTTGTTTTATGGTAATATAATTATAAATTTGTTATTTCTTTTTTTTCATAATTCCTATGAAGGCAGGCTTTAGGGCTTGCCTTTTTAATTTTTAAAAAATTTTGGTACGGATTTTTAATCCCCCCCTATCTATAGGGTAGTAGAATCTGAAATTTTGGGATTTACTAGATTTAAGCATATTTTCTGACAACTCTAGGGTATGCTTTTTAATTGTCTGACTTTTCCACAATGAATTGTTGATAATGTGTATAAAATATATTCTATTAGAAATAAGCACACTTTTTCCTATGAACTTCTGATCTATTTTTACAGAAAATGCAGCTTATTTTTTTGAAAAAATTTCCAGAAAAAACTTTGGTACGGATTTTGATACCCCCCTACCTTCTGGCAGGTTAAAAATCCAGAATTTCCGTTTTCGCAGTTTGGGGCCTAGAAATTTTACTTCTGAGGGTATCTGGGAAATGTAGCAAAACTTCATTTCACTTCTTTAACTATTCGTTAATTTTAATTAAATTTTTTATATAATTATCCCAATAAAAGCTAAATAATTTTAACTATTAACTTTCTGGTGCTATAAAGCTAAATTTAAAAGATTTTTAAAATAAATATAGCCTTTAAAATCGTTTTTAAGACGGTTTTATTTTGTTTTTGATAATTTATACTAATAACTACAAAAACCCCTTAAAATGGCTATAAAGTGCATTAAATAGGTTTTAGGTTTTTTGGGCGCGTTTATCCTGGCAGCTTTAAACCTTTAAAAGCCTTTTAAACGTGCTAAATTGCCTTATAGGGGCTTTCATTCCCTATAAAGCTATTATATCTAATATTTTTCAATTTGCCAACGTTGGCCGCTGCTGCGGTTTAATTCTCTTTTTAATTGCTTTATGTCGTTTATATCCTGATGGCTTAACGGGATCAAGTCGCCGCTTTTATAGTCTTTTAAAAATACAGATAATTGTATATTTACGCCTTGTCTAAGTGATCTAGTTAATATATATACTAGTCCTTTTTGGGTTTCCTTGTTGGGTTTTTCTTCGCGCCAGGCGGCCACGTTCGGCGCGCTGTAGATAGAATTATATAATAGTTTTATCGCGTTTAATTGCTGCGCTTCCTGATATTCGCGCCTTTTTTCGATTTCTGGATTATCGCATCTAAATATATCTAATAGTTTTATTGATATTCCTGGAATATTAATAAATTTTTGCATACTAAAATAAAACGCCTGCGGGCGTTTATCCTCCTTTTTTCGTTTTTGAATTGGTAAAAAAGGCCCCGTTTTTTTCTGGGGCCTTAAAAATTAATAATATATAACTTCTGTTCCATTTGATCCGATTTTCTTTTTTAAAATTTCTTTGTTGTTTTCGTCAAAAACATAATAAAAACAGCCTTTTTCTATAATATAAACATTATCTATTATTTTTTCGGTTGCTTTTGGATGCTTTCTTGTTCCGCTCCATTCTAGATAATAAATTTTGCCTTTTTTCTTTTCTGGCTCTTGAATTTCTTTTTTTGTGGCTTCCTGATTTTTAAGTGCTTTTATTTCTTCAATAGTTATTTTTTCGATTTTATCAAAATTAATTTTATAAAAATTAGTATTGTTAAAATAGTTGCTGGTGTGATGCCAGCTAGAATTTTTTAAAAAATTTTCTTTTAAAACTGCTACTTTTAACGTTTTTAAAACGTTGATTTTTTCGGCGTTGATATTATAATCTTCTTTATTTTCTTCTAGATCAACAAAAAACGCTTGTTTAGTCCATTTTGAAATAGGTTTTTCACCATTTTCGTAAGCTTCTACGGCTCTATTGCTCATTGAAAAACCGTTATACCCTGAATTATAATTAAACATAAATTACACCTTTTCGGCCTCTGGCCGCCTTTCT
>JAEIGA010010729.1_pt1 | contig 13903 bp, 10 predicted proteins | sample 9270691 | NCBI WGS metagenome assembly JAEIGA01 (sample SAMN17057246, study PRJNA624740) | gut metagenome | biome: biome; isolation source: fecal sample | host: Bos grunniens | place: China: Xizang | collected 2019 | reverse complement strand
CTTTTGTTTACTTTTGCCTATAATGACAATAATAACCTTAAAATAATACTCCAATGAACACAATTGTTTCTCAATTCAACATTCAAGGCAATGTTGTTGAAGTAGCCCCATTGGGCAATGGTCTTATCAATACAACTTACCGTGTAAAGACCGAAGGCGATGCTCCCGACTATGTTCTCCAGCACGTGAATAATGCAATCTTCCCCGATGTGGATATGCTTATGAACAATATTGTTGCTGTAACAGAGCATATTCATGGCAAGCTTGTTGCTGCAGGTGCCGAGGATGTATCACGTAAGGTGTTGAAGTTTGTTCCTGCAAAGGATGGCAAATACTATCATTTCGATGGCGAGAAGTATTGGCGTGTGATGGAGTTCATCCCCGAGACAGAGGGTATGACTGCCGTTACTCCCGAGACATCATACATCGTCGGTGAAACTTTCGGTAATTTCCAGGCTATGCTTGCCGATATCCCTGCAGAACTTGGTGAGACAATCAAGGATTTCCACAATATGGAGTTCCGTCTCCGTCAGTTGCGTGAGGCTGTTGCCGAGAACAAGGCCGGTCGCCTTGCTGAGGTACAGTGGCTCGTTGACGAGCTCGAGGCTCGTGCCGAAGAGATGTGCAAAGGCGAGCGCATGCACCGCGAAGGTATATTGCCAAAGCGTATCTGCCACTGCGATACAAAGGTGGACAACATCCTTTTCGACAAGCAGGGTAACGTACTTTGCGTAATCGACCTCGATACAGTGATGCCAAACTTCATCTTCTCGGACTTCGGTGATTACCTACGTTCAGCTGCGAACACCGGTAAAGAGGATGACAAGGACCTCGACAACGTTAACTTCAATATGGAAATCTTCAAGTCTTTTGCAAAGGGCTATTTGAAATCAGCGGCTTCGTTCATTACTCCTGTAGAGGTTGAGAACCTGCCATATGCTGCGGCTTTGTTCCCATATATGCAGACAGTACGTTTCTTGGCAGACTACATCAATGGCGATACATACTACAAGATTCAGTATCCCGAGCACAACCTTGTACGTTCAAAGGCTCAGTTCAAGCTGTTGCAGAGCGTTGAGGCTCATCAGGCAGAGATGCAGGCATTTATCGCTGAGATTATGAAGTAATTGAAGCATACATATAAAAAATAAGGTTCACTTCTGAAGTGAACCTTATTTTTTGTGTCGTTTTTGTTACTTGCCGTTTACTTCGAGCAACTCAACATCGAAACGGAGTGCCGCGTTAGGACCGATGTCCTGACCTGTACCTCTCTCGCCGTATGCAAGTTCCGAAGGAATCCACAAGATAATCTTACCGCCCTTGCCGATGAGCTTCATACCCTCGGTCCAACCTTTGATAACCTGGTTCAAACCGAATTCTATTGGGCTGTCCTTGCCTGCCTCATCGGGACGATACTGCTTGAACATCTCCTGACGCTGCTTTGGCATGTCGTTCCAACGGTTAGAATCGAATACCTTGCCGTTGCATGTTCTACCGGTGTAGAGAACCTTTACCTTGTCCTCGTCGTTTACAGGCTTTGTAGCCTCGTCGCCCGATTCAACGATAATGTATACGATTCCCGATTCTGTAACCTTTGCACCTCTTTTCTTTGCCATGTCAGCAAGCCACTGCTCCGACTCTTTCTTGTTCTGCTCGGGGATTACTACAGTGTAGTAGTGCTGCATGAATGCAGATGCATCTGCCTGGTTGATTTTAGGTTCGTTGTTACGTATATCCTCGATAGCGGCAAGAATCCATTCTGTCTGCAAAGGAAGTTCTGCTTCAGAAAGGCTGAAACCGAAGTTTGCACCAAGAATAGCCGATGCGATGGCTTTCTCTTTTGCATCTGCGAATACTTCTGTCATGCCTGTAGAGTCCTTCATAGCCTCTCTGACTTTGTTGCCGATCTCCGGACCAAGGTATTTCTGACCAAGTTCGTTGATGTTCTCCTTGCTGATTGCAACACCTTCAACCTTAATCTGCTCCTTGCCGCAAGCAGTCTTTTCGAGAGTCTCCAGAATCACGTTGTAATCAGCTTTCAACTGTGGCATGATGCCGTTTACGATGTTGTTACCTATGTTCTGACCTATAACATAAGAGAGAGTATCCATCTTGCTCTTATTACCCTTGGTTGTTCGGGGTGCTTTAACATAGTCGTTGCATGACATTGCCATAACAGCAATTGCGCATGCGAAAATAGAAGTCAATACTTTTTTCATAATATAAAATTTAGTTTGTTTTGTGATATTCTATAAGTCCTGCCATGGGGCTTTCCACAATGTTGCCTATTGAGAGTCCCAGGCTTTCCGCTGTATCCTTTATCTCTGTAGCAAAGTGTACTCCCACACCGCCCACTATATGTATAGGCAACCACGAACGTCGGTATACCATGGTGTTGCGCTGGAAGAATTGCGTAAAACATTGCTTCAGCAGGCTTTTTATTTCAGGATTTTCCTTGTGCTCGCAAAGGAATGGGGTGAGGCTTGCCAACCAACGGTTGGGTAGAGGGGTATGGTATACTCTCTCCAGGATTGTTGCAACATCGAGTTTATATTCCTCAAGGAACTTCTGACGCAAGTCGCTTGGAAGTTGTTTCTTTATGCAGTCGCTCACAAGCTGTCTGCCCAAGTGTGCGCCGCTGCCTTCGTCGCCGAGTATATATCCAAGCGATGGAGTGTTGTCGGTAATCTTCTCGCCGTCGAAAAGGCAGGAGTTCGAACCTGTGCCTAGTATGCAGGCTATGCCTTCCTCGTGTCCGCACAGGGCACGTGCCGCGGCAAGCAGGTCGCTGTGTATATTAATCTTTCTTGTAACAAAATATTGTTCAAGAGCTTCTTTCATGCGGTTGTTCGCGTTGTCGTATGCGCATCCTGCACCGTAGAAATATATAGTGGCGGGAGCGTCGGGCGCAATCTTGCCGTCAAGCTCCGCGCTTATTACCTTATATATATCTTCTGCGCTCTGCTGTGTCGGGTTGAGTCCTTGAGTGTTTACTCTGGTCACAATGGAATTGCCATCGTGTAGAACCCAATCTGTCTTTGTGGAACCGCTGTCTGCTATCAGTATCATTTCTCTAAAATCAAATATTCGGTAAAGATAGTCTAAAAAATCTATTTCTTGCCAAATTGAGTGTCAATTTTTATTAACGCAGACACTGCAAAGGTAACAATGGTGCATATCATCACCCAAATGAAGAAGTTTTCATATCCCATCCACTCCTGTATCTTGCCCGAAATCATTCCCGGCAACATCATGCCAAGCGACATGAATGCAGTTGAAATTGCAAAGTGCGCTGTGGGGTATTTGCCTTGGGCAAAATATATCATATATAAGGTATAGGCGGTGAATCCGAATCCATAGCCCAACTGCTCAATGAATATGCAACTGCTGATTATTGTCATGCTGTCGGGCAGATACATGCTCATGTATACATATACAATGTCGGGTACAGATATCGCAATAACCATGGGCCACAGCCAGTATTTAAGTCCGTTGCGCGATATGCATATACCACCAAGAATACCTCCTGTAATCAATCCGAATATTCCTAATACACCGTTTACGTAGCCAATTTCGTCGAGTGTCAATGCCAAGCCGCCTGCTTGGGCTGAGTCCATAAGGAACAGTTTGCCAATCTTGCCAAGTTGTGCCTCGGGGAAACGGAACAGCAACAGAAAGAGTATTGTTTGCCAAATGCCAGGCTTTTGAAAATAGGAAATTATTATGTCGCCGAAATTTGCGAAAACTTCGGATATGCTCTTTGTCTCGCGCGGGATATCCTGTTTGGGGTGTGGCATTGTGCTCCTGTGGTAAATGAACAGTATTGCCATTATTATTGCGGTAGTGATGAACGTCGCGCTCCAAGCAATGCTTTTATTGCCAGTGTGGCTTGCAAGTCTGCCGGCAAGCAACACAAGTGCGCCCGAACTGAAAACTGTTGCAATGCGGTAGAACGTGTTGCGTATTCCCGAAAAGAACGATTGCTTTTCCTGTGGCAGACTCAGAATGTAGAATCCGTCAAGGGCAATGTCGTGGGTGGACGATACGAACGCTCCAGCTATGAACGCGCACAGAGTCAATGGCAGGAACGATGCCGACGGAACTGCAAGGGCTACAATGGCAAAGCATACCGCCAGTATAATCTGTGAATAAAGTGTCCACTTGCGACGGGTGCTTATCATCTCCACAAAGGGGCTCCACAACGGTTTTATTGTCCATGGAATAAGGAGCATGCTTGTGTAGATGGCAATGTCGGTGTTGCTTATTCCCATATCCTTGTACATGATGTCGGATATGGATGTTATGGCATGATATGGCAGTCCCGATGCAAAATAGAGTGTGGGAATCCACAACCAGGGACTGACGTTTTTGTGAGTGGTGTTCTTTTTCATGGCGCGAAGGTAAGTATAAAAAAGGAAAAACCCCGCGGTTGCGAGGCTTTTCCTTTTTATATTATAGTGTATTTTATACCACACCCTGCGCCATCATGGCTTTTGCAACCTTAAGGAAGCCTGCTACGTTTGCACCCTTTACATAGTCGATGTATCCGTCCTCGCATGTACCGTATTTTACGCATGCGCTGTGAATGTTATGCATTATTTCGTGCAACATCTCATCAACTTTCTCGCTGCTCCAGTTGATTTTGCCTGAGTTCTGGCTCATTTCAAGACCCGATACCGATACACCACCTGCGTTTGAAGCCTTGCCCGGTGCGTAAAGAATCTTTGCGGCCTGGAATGTGTGGATTGCTTCGGGAGTAGAAGGCATGTTCGCACCCTCTGAGACTGCAATCACGCCGTTTGCAACAAGCGTTCTTGCATCGTCGCCGTTGAGCTCGTTCTGTGTTGCCGATGGGAGAGCAATATCGCCCTTTTCGCACCATGGACGTGCGTTTTCAACATATTTGCAACCATATTTGTCGGCATACTCCTTGATGCGTCCGCGACGAACGTTCTTCAACTCCATTATGAAGTCGAGTTTTTCACGGTCGATGCCCTCGGGGTCGTAGATGTAACCGTTGGAGTCGCTCATGGTTACAGGCTTGCCACCAAGCTGGATTATCTTCTCAACAGTGTACTGTGCCACGTTACCTGAACCTGATACAAGGCATGTCTTGCCTGCAATGTCCATACCGCGTGTCTTCAGCATCTCCTGCAGGAAGTAGATGTTACCGTAACCTGTTGCCTCGGGGCGGATAAGTGAACCGCCGAACTCCAATCCTTTGCCTGTGAATACTCCGTTGAACTCGCGTGTAAGTTTCTTGTACATACCGAACATGTAACCCACTTCGCGTGCGCCAACACCAATATCACCTGCAGGGACGTCCATTTCAGGACCTATGTGGCGCCACAACTCTGTGATGAAAGCCTGGCAGAAACGCATAACCTCGCGGTCGCTCTTGCCTTTGGGGTCGAAGTCTGAACCACCCTTGCCACCACCCATGGGGAGTGTAGTGAGTGAGTTCTTGAATGTCTGCTCAAAAGCAAGATATTTGAGAATACCCACATTTACCGAAGGATGGAAACGGATACCGCCTTTGTAAGGTCCAATGGCGTTGTTGTGCTGTACACGGTAACCTGTGTTCACCTGCACGTTGCCGTTGTCGTCGACCCATGTAACACGGAATGTGAAAATTCTGTCGGGGATACACAATCTTTCAATAAGGTTGTTTGCCTCGAATTCGGGGTGCTTGTTGTACTCCTCTTCGATTGAGTGAAGAACCTCTTCCACTGCCTGAAAATATTCAGGTTCGTTAGGGAATCTTTTTTTGAGATTCTCAAGTGTTGTCTCTACTTTCATTGTCTTATATTGGTTTTAATCCTATTCTCGTAGTCTATTATGCGACAAAGATACTGCCTTTGTTTGAAAAATTAAAGAAATGTAAGTGTTTTTTTAAATATTAAAGAAAAATGTTTGTTTTTTTGTTGCAAATGTTGACAAAAAGATTATTAAGAATGTTGCTTCTGTGCTTTTTGTATCATGTTTGTCCTTTTTTGTGTTTTAAAGTTCGTAAAATGTTACAAAAATGTAAAAATAATATATATTATTTTAAGTTTTCATTTGCTTGAATTATTTTTGCACCCGAAATTGCAGATTCTGTGTTGGGGAATTGCAATTTGTTATTGGAGAATTAATTGTAAATCATATTATTTATGAGGAAAATCTTTACTTTATTATTTTTGGCGTCGTTCGTTTTTGTACAGGCGCAGTATTACATTCCAAACTCAGGTTTTGAGAATTGGAAGGGAAGTGCCGGAAGTACCTATCAATCGTCAGACGGTACTTTGGGTGGTGGAAGCAGTGCTTTGGGCTTGCGTCAGCGTCCCGGTGATGAACCTTCAGATTGGGAGGGTTCAAGTATTAACCAGAAGGTTAGTATGCCCAAACAGGAAACTCTAATTGAAAAATCTTCTTATAATGGTGTTGCTGTGAAAATGACCAACAAGGATGTAAAGGTTATGGGTATCGGTTCAACAGCTCCCGGTTTTATAAGCTTTGCAACACCTTGGGTATATGCTATCAGCAAGGTTGCGAATTGCGATGGTGGCGTATATGGCAGTACACAATTGAAGGGACGTCCCGATGCTATCAAGGGATGGTTCAACCGTAGCGGTGGTACTGGTGAGAGTGCTCATATTATAGTATATACCTGGAAAGGTACATTCAAAAGTAATATTAAATCTTCTGTTGCAAACGATACCAAAGAGGATACCGATAAGGCTATCATGGGTAAGGGTGGTGAAACCATCCTTCAAAGTGGAACTCTTGTTGCAACCTGTGACTATTCGTTTGCTTCAACAAACGGTTGGGAAGAGATTGTTGTACCTCTTGACTACAAGAACAATGAGGTGCCCGAGAAGATGAATGTGATTCTTTCGAGCGGTGATTACTGGACACGTGGTAATATCAAGAATGGTAGCGTTCTTGAGGCTGATGATGTACAGTTTGTATATTATTCAGAACTTGCTTCGTTGAAGTTTGATGGCGTTAACCATTTTTCTGCCGGCAAAACTTCTTATACAATCAAAGCCGATTACGATGAGAGCAAGCTCGAGGTTTCGTCAAATGGTAGAGCTGCTGTGGTTGAAAAAAGCTACGATGCTTCATCAAAGACACTAACTATCACTATCAAGGGCGATGACTATTCTGTAAACAACAGCAATGTACACGTTTATACAGTAAAATTTGAAAAGGATGCAGAGGTTGTAGAACCTGAAGTTCCAACAAACCCTGATGGCGTTAAGGAACTCGGTGAAAGATTGTATAATCTTGCCGATGCCGATGCAAACAAGACTTACGTCCTCTATAACGAACACTTTACAACATATGCAGTATATGATTCTGCTCAGGGTGATAAAGTTTGGGTTGCCGGCATGAAGGGTGATAGCGGACATCCTTTGAGTAATCAGGCATATGCAACTGCAGTTGATTTAACATCAGAGAATGCTTGCTGGCAGGTAATAAAGAACGGCAATAAATATTATTTGTATAATGTGGGTGCAGAGAGGTATCTGACAACACCCCGCGAGGAAATTTCTGAGGCTTATAACTACTGCTCATTCTCGTCAGTTGAAATTTCTTTGACTGTTGAAGAGTTAGGAAACGGTGCATTTGCATTTACTGCACATCCCGATTACACAGACGGTCTCGGTTTTATGTGTGCCGCTCCTCAGTTGACTGCTCCAGTTGCTGTATGGAGCAGCGATGATGCCGGCTCTGCTTGGATGTTGATAGAGAATCCTAATGTAACAATCGGTGAGGTTGTAGAGCCGGAAATTCCTGAACAGCCAGAACAACCGGAGGTTGGTGATGTTGATTACACACCTGCATTTACAGGAGAAAAGACAGTTGTTGCTGGCACTGCGCAAGACGAGCGTTGGATACAGCGCATTACATTGACAAGTGCAACATTTGCTGATGAATCGGCAAATTCATTCTCTGTAGATAACAGAAGAAAGTTCTGCTACAACGATTATACAGCTTCTGTAACAATGAAGGCTGCTATTGGTGAAGAGGTAACACTTGATGTAAATATCGGTGATGGCCGTTGGATACACTCTTATGCTTATATCGATGTAGATAGCGACGGATTCACAGCTTCTATCGCTTCTGACGGATACTCTCCATTGGGCGACCTGGTAAGCTATTCGTTCTACAACAACGGTGGTTCAAGCGATAGCAGCGGTAAGAACAGTGCCGGTAGATCAATTTCCGGTGATGCTTGTAGTACATGGAGCTTGCCTTCGTTCACAGTTCCTTCGGAGCCGGGTGTTTATCGTATGCGTGTAAAAATTGACTGGTGTAATATCGACCCGAATGGTGACAACGACGGTAAGTTCGGTGACTTTATGGATAATGGCGGTCAGATTGTTGACTTTATGCTTAAGGTTGTTGATCCAAATGCTCCTGAAACCGGTATCGAAGAGGTAGAGGTTGCTCCTGTATTCGAAGGAATCTACGATTTGCAGGGACGCAAACTCAACGAGATTGTGAAGAGCGGCATCTATATTGTTAATGGCAAAAAGATGTTCATCAAGAAATAAATAATCTCTTATAATGCTAAAAAGCGTGTGCATTGTTGGATGCACACGCTTTTTTATGCTATCTTCGCACATACAGATAGATAACTTCATGTTATGGTAGAGAAAATAAAGGAACTATATATTTGCAAGTTCGGAACAGGACCTGTGTCTGTTACAGAATTGAGTGGCGCAGGCTCGAACCGTGTGTACTATCGCCTGCAGGGTGATGTGGATTCTGTGATTGGCGTTGCAGGAACGTCGGTTCAGGAAAACAGGGCATTTGTGGCGCTGGCAGAGGCATTTGCATGCAGTGGAGTTGATGCTCCCCGTGTGCTTGCCGTGTCGGACGATGGATTGTACTATCTGCAGACCGATTTAGGAAACGTCTCATTGTATGATGCAATGAAGGAGTCGCGCGAGAATAGTGTGTTTTCGGAACACGATGTAGAACTACTTTGCGATGTTATGTCGTCATTGCCGCATATCCAATACAAAGTACCACGTTTCTTTGATTTTTCGCTCTGCTATCCTGTGAGCGATTTCAATGAGCGCACCATAATGTGGGATTTGAACTATTTCAAATATTGTTTTCTTAAAGGAACGGGTGTGGAATTCAATGAAAGCCTGTTGGAAGACGAATTTGAGAGGTTGACCAGCCTTTTGCTCTCGGACAACGATGATGCCTTCCTTTACAGGGATTTCCAGTCGCGTAATGTGATGGTAAAGGATGGCAAACCGTTCTTTATAGATTTTCAGGGCGGACGTAAAGGTCCCGTATATTACGATGTGGCATCGTTTGTTGGGCAGGCAAGAGCATGTTACACTCCCTGTGTGGTTGACAAGATGATTGACGCATATCTGGCATCGCTTGCCGAATATAAAAAGGTGGACCGCTCGGATTTTATCAAGAAGGTATCGCTCTTTAGAGTGTTCCGTCTATTGCAGAACCTTGGTGCATACGGGTATCGCGGACTGTTTGAGCGCAAGAGAGCTTTTGTTGAGGTTATTCCCAGGGCGTTGGCGCAACTTGCCGAACTGTTGCAGAATTTTACCGACGAATTCCCCTATATATCATCGTTGATTGATGAGATTTCGCAACTCCCGATGTTCGTGATTGACGAGATAAAGGAACTCACTGTGGATGTCATGAGTTTCTCATACAAACGCGGCATCCCACAGGATACATCGGGCAATGGCGGAGGCTTTGTCTTTGACTGTCGTGCAATACACAATCCCGGCAGGTACGAACCTTATAAGAATCTAACGGGAATGGATGCACCAGTGATAGAATTTCTCGAAAAGGAGAGCAATATCGCAGAATTCTTGGAGAGTGCCTACGCGCTTGTAGATAATATGGTAGACACCTACAAGAGACGTGGCTTTACTCATATTCAGGTTTGTTGTGGTTGCACCGGTGGCAGACACCGTTCGGTCTATAGTGCAGAGCATATTGCGCATCACATCGCCGAAAAGTTCGGTGTCAAGGTGGTGGTTACCCACAAGATGCAGGGAGTGAAGTATGTGATTGAGTCAAAGGTGTAAATGTGAGGCTTATATGGATTTTTTTGCGTTCTTCCGGATACCGGAGGAACGCATTTTTTTCAGTGGATACTCTTTGTATGGGATTTTTATGCTTGTGCGTGGTTTTATCGCGGATTTATAAAGCAAACTTTGTTTATCTCGCTCGTTTTTGCTATATTCGCCAAATTAAATTATCTTTGCAAGATTAAACGGAAAATAAAGAAAAAACAGATATATGAAGAAGAAATTTCCTGTATATAACCAGTTGAACCTTTCGGAGGTCAACAAGGATGTGCTGAATGCGTGGGAGGAGAAGAATCTCTTTTCGAGAAGTATGACTGAGCGCGAGGGTGCGCCTTCGTTCGTGTTCTTTGAGGGTCCTCCTTCGGCTAACGGTATGCCGGGTATTCACCACGTTATGGCGCGCAGTATCAAGGATACATTCTGCCGTTTCAAGACAATGAAGGGTTTCCAGGTTAAGCGTAAGGCTGGTTGGGATACTCACGGTTTGCCAGTGGAACTTGGTGTTGAGAAGAAACTGAACATTACCAAAGAGGATATCGGTAAGAAGATCTCTGTTGACGATTACAACCGTAACTGTCGCGAGGAGGTTATGAAGTATACAAAGGAGTGGACCGAACTTACCCGTAAGATGGGTTATTGGGTTGACCTTGAGAATCCTTACATCACATACGAGAATAGCTATATCGAAAGTTTGTGGTGGTTGTTGAAGCAGCTTTATAACAAGGGCTTGCTTTACAAGGGTTACACAATCCAACCTTATTCGCCTGCGGCAGGTACAGGTCTCAGTTCTCATGAGCTTAACCAGCCCGGTTGCTATCGCGATGTAAAGGATACTACTGCTGTTGCGCAGTTCCGTATGCTTGACCCTAAACCTGAAATGACAGAGTGGGGTAAGCCATATTTCATTGCATGGACAACAACTCCTTGGACTTTGCCTTCGAATACAGCACTTTGCGTCGGTCCAAAGATAGACTATGTTGCGGTGCAGACATACAATGCCTATACAGGCGAGCCTGTAACTGTTGTGTTGGCAAAGGCTCTTGTTGGTGCGCACTTCAATCCTGCAGGTGCTGAACTTGCTCTTGATAGCTACAAACCTGGTGATAAGGTTGTTCCTTACAAGGTGATTGCTGAATATAAGGGCTCCGACCTTGTTGGCATGCATTATGCGCAGTTGTTCCCATGGGTGAAGCCTATCGTAAAGGATGGCGAAAGAATGGTTGATGCTTCTGCCGATGCATTCCGTGTAATTCCCGGTGATTATGTAACAACAGAGGATGGTACAGGTATCGTGCATATTGCTCCAACATTCGGTGCAGACGATGCTTTTGTGGCGAAGGCTGCAGGTATTCCTTCTTTGTTTATGGTTAACAAGAAGGGCGAGACTCGTCCTATGGTTGACTTTACAGGTAAGTTCTGGGCAATAGATGAACTCGATGAGGAGTTCGTTGCCAACTTTGTAAACGAGGAGTATGAGAAATTTGCAGGTGCGTATGTAAAGAATGCATACGACCCACAATATACTGTAGACGGAAAATACGATGATGTTGCGGCTGCAAAGGCTGAGACTCTCGATGTTGCGCTCTGTATGGTTATGAAGCAGGGTGGTGTGGCATTCAAGATTGAGAAACATATCCATAACTATCCTCACTGCTGGCGTACCGACAAGCCTGTGCTTTATTATCCGCTCGACAGCTGGTTCGTGCGTGCTTCGCAGATGAAGGAACGCATGAGCGAACTCAACAAGACTATCACTTGGAAACCGGAATCTACAGGTACAGGACGTTTCGGTAAGTGGCTCGAGAATCTCAACGATTGGAACCTGAGCCGTAGCCGTTATTGGGGTACTCCGCTTCCTATCTGGACAAGCGAGGATGGCGAGGCAAAATGTATAGGCTCAATTGCAGAACTGTACGATGAGATAGAGAAGGCTGTTGCTGCAGGTATCATGCAGAGCAATCCTTATAAAGATAAAGGTTTTGTTCCCGGTGATTACAGCAAGGAGAATTATGACAAGATAGACTTGCACCGTCCTTACGTGGATGATATCAAGTTGGTGTCTTCGACAGGTGCGCCAATGACACGTGAACTCGACCTTATAGACGTTTGGTTCGATTCAGGTGCTATGCCTTATGCGCAGATTCACTATCCGTTCGAAAACAAGGAAATCCTTGATAACCGTGTGGTTTATCCTGCCGATTTCATTGCTGAGGGTGTTGACCAGACACGTGGTTGGTTCTATACTCTCCATGCAATCGCAACAATGGTATTCGATACTGTTGCGTTCAAGACTGTGATTTCAAACGGTCTTGTGCTCGACAAGAACGGCGACAAGATGTCGAAGCGTCTTGGCAATGCCGTAGACCCATTCGATACAATAGAGAATTATGGTAGCGATGCTTTGCGTTGGTATATGATTACCAACTCTGCTCCATGGGATAACCTGCGTTTCAACGAGGATGGTGTTAAGGAGGTTGTACGTTCTTTCTTCGGTAAGTTGTACCAGACATACAGCTTCTTTACAATGTATGCGAATGTTGACGGCTTTACATATTCTGAGCCTGATGTTCCACTCTGCGAGCGTCCTGAACTCGACCGTTGGATTCTCTCGGAGCTCAATACTCTTATAAAGAATGTGAACGCTTGTTTCAATGAGTATGAGCCGACAAAGGCAGGACGTCTAATTCAGGAGTTCGTTATAAACAATGTCAGCAACTGGTTCGTGCGCTTGAGCCGTAAGCGTTTCTGGGGTTCTGAAATGAGCGCGGACAAATTGTCGGCATATCAGACACTGTATACCTGTCTTGAAACGGTTGCACGCCTGATGGCTCCTATAGCTCCATTCTATGCCGACCGCTTGTATCAGGATTTGACTTCGGTTACAGGCCGTGCCGACAGCGATTCTGTTCACTTGGCTAAATTCCCCGAATGTGATGAGGCTTGCGTGGATTCAGAACTCGAATACCGTATGGAGCTTGCACAGCAGATTTCCTCTATGGTACTTGCATTGCGTAAGAAAGAGGCGCTTATCGTTCGTCAGCCATTGCAGAAGATTGCGATACCTACCACAGATGAGGTGATGAAATCAAGAATCGAGGCTGTTAAACAGCTTATCCTTAGTGAGGTGAATGTAAAGGAACTTGTGTTTGTTGAGGGCGACGGTATCCTTGTAAAGAAAATCAAGTGTAACTTCCGTACATTGGGCAAGAAGTTCGGCAAGCTTATGAAGAGCGTGAACGAAACTGTTACCAATATGTCGCAGGAGCAGATTTCACAGTTGGAGAAGAACGGCAACATTACATTGCAGGTTGAGGGTGTTGATGCACTCATCGAGCTTGCCGATGTTGAGATTTTCAGCGAGGATGTTCCAGGCTGGACTGTTGCCAACGAAGGTGCGCTTACCGTTGCACTTGATGTTGAGGTAACCGATGCTTTGCGTCGCGAAGGTGTTGCACGTGAGATTGTGAAGAAGATTCAGGCTGTTCGTAAAGAAAGTGGCTTTGATATTACAGACCGTATATCTGTTGTAATCTCAAGCAACGAGACGAGTGATAAAGCTGTCGAGGAGTTCAAAGAGTATATTTGCAATCAGGTTCTTGCCGACAAACTTGTTATCGGCGAGGTTGAGAATGGTGAGGATGTTGAACTTGATGCCTATACCATAAAAGTATCAGTTGAGAGAATTTGAAATAACTATATTAACTAACCATAATTAAATAGATATGTCTGAAAAAGTTCGTTATTCCGACGCTGAGTTGGAGGAGTTCCGCCAGGTTATTTTGCAGAAGCTGGAACTCGCAAAGAGAGATTATGATGAAATAATGAGAGCCTTGCGT
>JAEIGA010010728.1_pt1 | contig 13904 bp, 21 predicted proteins | sample 9270691 | NCBI WGS metagenome assembly JAEIGA01 (sample SAMN17057246, study PRJNA624740) | gut metagenome | biome: biome; isolation source: fecal sample | host: Bos grunniens | place: China: Xizang | collected 2019 | reverse complement strand
TGCCAGTAAGAAGTGAAGATGGCGAGGTTATTACTTTATTTGATTCTAGTTCATGCCCAATGGAAAGAATCGAAATAGAGTGTAACGAAACGATAGAGGATAGTTTGACATTATATATATCTACTATCAATATGCTACCAAACGAAGTAGTAAGTGGAAATAAAAACGGTATAAGGTACACAGTAAATGAAGATAAAAGCATTGATTTACAAGGAAGTGTAACAGATAGCTTTGCGTTAACTGTTAGTGGTAGTGAAGCGAATACAGAGCCTTTATTTATATTAAAAGCTGATGAAGAGTATTATATCAAGGACTTGCCAAGTAACGTCAATTTAAATCTATATTCGTATAATGGAACTGACAAGACACTTGTATATACAGGCACAGGCGATTCTAGTATTACATTAAATGCAGACACGCCCATAACACACGCAGAGATAACATGCACAGGGACGATTAACGAGACAATAGAATTAATGTTGTCTGCTGGTGGTATATCAAGAGCATACGAGCCATGCTTTTATAACAAGGTATTAATCGACTTAAACAGTAAAACGGCTAAAAAAGGTAGCTTAATTGAAATTGAAGATATGCTAATAATGTTAGATGGCGATGCAACAAATGTAATGGATATGCCAAGCACATACTATGAGAAAACTACGATATATGCCGATAAAGACGTTTATTTGAATATAGATTATAAAAAGTCTAGCTTTGAATATGTTTCAATATACGGAAAAGGGACATTAAAACTTAGAAATACCGCTGATGGGTATGGTTCAATTCGACTTCTTAGGGTTGAAAGGCTGACAGGTGGAATGATATATACCTTAGAAACATCGGACGGTAACGAGCAAAAAGAAGCATATGTAATGGATTTAACGCTTTATGCAGGGCTTGTAGACGTGGCAATAGAAAATGGCAAACCATATGTATATCTAGACAATGAAATTATAGGAGAACTAGATAACATTCATATAAAAACATATTCGCCAACAACGTACATAACAGTACTTGAAGGCAATTATAACCTCGTAGGTGAATACATGTTAGGAAGTGATTTCTCTATATATTGCACAAGAGTAGAGAAAGACGCTTCTATTAATCTGCTACAAGATCAGATTACTTTGGAAGTATCAAGAGCCTCGGCAGTAGAAGGCGAACTATTAGGACAACTCACAATAGAAGCAGGCAGAATAGAGCAGATAGTTGAAAGCGTAGGAGCAGATGGCGAAGTAACGGCAGCGAGTATAGTTGCAGCGATAAATGAGGGCGAGAGTTCTATTAAAATTAAAGCTGACAAAGTAGACATGGAAGGTACAACATTCCCAACAATTCAAAACGCAACAGGCGAGTGTATGATAACAACGCTATTTGAGAATATTTGGGGAGATGGAATAGAGTACAACGCTAACGCAATGCATGTCTTTAACGGAAGTGTTGTAGTAAACCCAAACCTAAATTTATACGGTTTTCAAGTCAGAGATACTAACGGAGATGAAGTTTTACGTACAGCAGATACATTCGTGAATATAGGTAAAGCAAATGCAGAAGTAAGACTCTATGGTAAAGTGCTTGTTAATGGTAAAGAGATTACTAGCGGTGGTAGTAGTGGAGGCAGCACAGTAGATTTGAGCAACTACTACACAAAAACTGAAATTGACGCAATGATAGGCGACGTAGAGCGTGTATTAGCTGAGTTAACAGAGGGGGTAGGCGTATGAGCATAGCGGATCAACAAGATAAAATAAGGGTGTATTTAGCAAACGCATATGATAAATGCGAGAAAAAGAAAGCGACTATCCCTGAAAAGAGAAACTTACAGAATCTAGCTTCTTGTATTGAGAGTATTACGAGTGGTAGTGGGAGTTCATCATACAATGTATATTCTCAAATTGACGAGCCAGTTGAAAAAGATGGAGTATGGTATAGAAGTAGTGGTGCGTCGGCAGGAGTTAAATTTTACGATTATTCAACAGCAACAGGAGATTTTTTAGAGCCTGAGAAATTTGATTTTTTAAAAAGTTCAGTTGGTACAATAGCACAAGAAATAGTTGATGGCTATTTATATGTGATATCGAGTACACCTGCTAATTCGTTTAAAATGAATTTAGAAACAAAAACTACTACAAGTATAAACACAAAATATTTCGGAGGTTGCATAGGTTCATGTGTGTATGGGAACAGAATTTACATGTTTTATTACAGTAATTACAAATTTTATTATAATTACTACGATATAGCTACTGACACTTGCACAAATCAGATGGGGGAGTATTCAATATCAGGTAGTAATAGTTGGTATGGAAATAATCTTGGTTGTCAAAGAGGAGGAAATATAGCTTGTTGTTTTGCTGCCTATACAAGTTCAGGGTGGAATTTAGAATGTTTGCAATTTAATCTTGATACTGAAAAATTTATAAGTTTTGGATATTGGAGTAGAGCATACACAACTGCAAATGCAACTGTATACGGGAACTATGTTTATTACGTTAATGATGATAATACGCCGAATTATCGTTTATATAGACGTGATTTAACCACAGGTGCTCAAACAACACTAATAACTAATACGTATCCTGAAGACTATTTAAAGGGAAAAAGATTGTATGCTACTGCTGATAAAATATATATGTTTACACCTAGTGCTGCTTCTACATCTTACTATGTTTTTGATTTGGTATCAAAAACTGTTGAAACAGTTAAAACAAATAATTCATATTATGCACTTGGGAGAACGTCAGTAAGCAACCTTTTGTTAGACGATAAAAGTGGCATATTATATTTTAGAAATCCAAGTGCAACAACTATGCAGGCAGGTATGCAATTCTTACCATCTCCTGAATTAGATACGTTAGAAACAGGCACTTTAGCAATAATACAATCACCAAATAACAACTCAGTAAAGATACAAAACAGCTCTAATTTGCATATTGGAGTAGATAACGTATACAAAAAGACAATCAATGGGCTACAAACAGGGGTAATACTTTTAGGTGATGGTGAGAAGTGGATCGTATTAAAAAATCCAAATGGCGAAACAGCAATAGTAACATTTGATACAGATAGTGAAAGTACAATAGAAAGCCAAGAAGTAGTATTAGGACAAAAACTAACATCAGTTGAAACACCTACGAAGTCAGGGTATGAGTTTGGGGATTGGTATTTAGAAGATGAAGCGTTTGATTTTAACACGCCTATAATAAAAGATATTACATTAGTAGCACATTGGCTAGCTTATTTAACAGTAACATTTAATACTGACGGTGGAACTTTAATAGAAAGTCAACAAGTATTAGAAGGGCAAAAACTAACATCAGTTGGAACACCTACAAAGAGCGGATATGTATTTAAATGTTGGCAATTAAACGGAGAAGACTTTGATATTAATACACCTATAACAGAAGATATAACATTAACAGCAGTTTATGAGGAAGTAAACTTTATAGCATACATTGAATCAAGCGGAACTCAATATATCGATACTGGTTATTGCGCTTATAAAACTAAAACAGAAATCACTTTCCAATCAACTTCAAAAGGTACAGTTAATCAATTCGTTATGGCTGGTTGGAATACTGATAATAACAGATATTACCCAGTAGCGTACCAATATAGCGAAAATAGATTTGCTACCGCTAACAAAGAAAACACGTATACAAAGCTTGGAGATTACGATACTGTTCAACATACAATTATTTATAATGACGAGAACAATAAAGTTTATTTTGATGGAGTTGAAAAAGCAACCGTATCAGATTTGAGTACACAAACAACTAATTCTATATATTTGTTCGCACTACACAATTCATCTAATGCTGCTCAAGAATATTTTATTGGTAGAATTATGTCGGTAAAAATAACGGATAAAACAAGTGGTACTTTAGTTCGAGATTTCAACCCTGCTCTTGATAACAATGGGGTAGCTTGTATGTATGATATGGTAACAGGTAAATACTTCTACAATAAAGGTACAGGTACATTTGACATACCTGACAGTTTAGATAACTACACTCAATTAAGCTATATTGAGAGTACAGGTACTCAATATATTGATACAGGATATGTACCTACTAAGAATATGAAATGGATAATGGACGTTCAATTTACAGCATTTGAAAGCAATATGTTTAATGGTGCATGGCAAAATAACTCGGCAGTTCAAATAAGATATTTAACTACTGCTGGTGTGCAAACAAGATTTGCTGCTCCATCTTCAAATAACTCATACAGTTTTGATGCTACACCATCAGTAAGACATACTATTGTTTTAGATTTGTTAAACCTTAAAACAAGTGTTGACGGCATAGAACAAAGCATAAAAAGTTTAAGCGATTATAGTATTACGCATTCGATGTATTTGTTTGCAAACTACAGCTCAAACACATCAGTTGAGGGTTATTGTCACCAAAAATTATATTCATGTAAACTTTATGACAATAACACTTTAATAAGAGATTTCGTACCAGTTAAACGTAACTCAGACAACGTAATAGGTTTATTTGATATTGCAAATAATAAGTTTTACACCAACAAAGGTACAGGCACATTTATAGCAGGAACGGGGGTGTAGAAGTGTTAGAGTTTATCCTGAATTATTGGCTAGAAGCATTAATGGGAATCGTTTTCACAGCAATATCAGTAATAGTTAAGAAGCTATATAAAAAACAAAAAGCAATTGAAAATGGAGTGCAAGCTTTATTAAGAAATGAGCTTATAAGAAGATACAGAGAATTTGAGATTAAAGGCGAAATGACTATACTTGATAAAGAGAATATGGAGTACATGTTTACGGAATATCAAAATTTAGGTGGGAATGGAATGGTAAAACAAATGTATGACGAGATGTTAGCAATGCCTACCAAAATAATAAAATAGTGGAGGTGGTATACATGAAACAAGCATGGGGAGACTTAAAGAGTTTTTTGACAATTATAATGACACTAGCAATGGTATATGTATTACTCTTTGATGTTGAAGTAAATCAAGCCGTTTTTGCGCTGTTTAGCACAACATATGGTTCAATGATTACATTTTTCTTTACGAAGAAAAGCAAAGAGACAAATCAAGAGAATACAACTATGTTGGGAGCTGATAAAAATGAGTAATGTTAAGACATATCAAAAAAGCGATCTAAAAATCACACCTAATTTTAAAGTTAGCGAGTTTGCTTGTCAGGACGGAACGGCAAAAGTATTAATTGATTATGAGCTTGCTTGCTTACTTCAATTCATGCGAGATATTGTAGGGAAGCCATTAACAATAAATAGCGCATACAGAACGGAAAGCCATAATAAAAAAGTTGGTGGAGCTGCAAACTCATATCATAAATACGGACGAGCTTTTGATGTGAGCGGTGCTGATGTTGATTTAATGTGCAAGATTTTAAAAAGCATTGGAGTAAAAGGAATAATCAAATACCCTACTTTTGTACATATGGATAGCAGAGACAACAAGTATCATGCAAACAATTTAGGCAAGTTACTAACCTTTGAAACTATGAAGCTAGATTGTAAATTTGACGTGCTAAAAAAAGGCACAAAATCTTATCAAGTAGGAGTCTTACAATTCAAATTAAATCAACTTGGCTATAAATGTGGCAAAGTAGACGGTAATTTTGGTGCGAATACAGAGAAAGCAGTACGCAAATTTCAGAAAGATAAAGGGCTAGTAGTAGACGGTTTGGCAGGGCGTTTAACTATGGCTGAATTGTTTAAGTAAAGTATTGACAGCTTTATATTTTGGAATATAATGTAATTGTATTTCAAAATATAATATTCGTTTTTCTATTAATTAGTAGCCCCGTCAAATGCGATGGGGCTTATTTTTTTAAAGGGGGGAAAGAATATGACAGTTAGAGAATTTAAAGAGAAAGTGTACGAAGAGTACAAAGAGGAGATCAACTTAATTTCAAAAGCTTCAAAAACTGAAGATTGGCAAGCAGATATTAGCGTGGCTACAGAGATGTTTATTACATACGTTGAAAATGCAGAAACAAGTATATTTGTAAACATGAAAAAAGCTAAAAAACGCCTTGCAGAATTACGCTCTATGATAGAGGAGTAATAAAACATATATTCCTTTTGTAATTTTGAAAGGAGGTTGTCTACATGCACGAAACTAAAGCTTTGCTTATAGTTAGAAATGGGTTGCGGTGTATGGGTTGCGGAAGAGAAGTTGAGTATCAAGACATTCATTGGCATCATATTAAACCACGTTACGTTTCTAAAGCTAATCACGAGCCGATTGATAACAGCTATGAGAATGGAGCGCTTTTGTGCAAGAGATGTCATGTTACTATCCATAAATATCTTTGGTGGGATATGGAGTATCAATTGCTGACGGATCTGATTGTAGACAACAAAAATTAAACCCTGCTTAATTGCAGGGTTCTTTTTTATTTGTAAATTATGTATTTTGCTAATATAATAAAAACATTAAATTATAGGAGTTGTTAAAATGTTTAAATGGTATGCAGAACTTAGCAAAGCAACAGATTTTTACAATGAAAATGTAATGGAGGAAATCAATTATTATGAAGTATTAGAAATGCTAAACGATCGCCATAACGAGAATGAAGTAAAGGAATTAATTATAAAGCTTTACAGCATGGCATATTAAAAGCCCTCAAAATGTAGGCATTTCAAGGGCTGAGTGTGTTTCTGTATCTCACCGAATCCACTCGGCTAGAGTGAGTTAGGGAAACGAATTACAAAAAAATAACTTCCATCGAATAATCCTCTTTAAATCTTATCTCCTTTATTAAGTTCCTCCATAAAGCACGTTGATTTTCCTTAGTTAACGAATGGTATATGTCTTTCCAATCGCTACTTAAAAACTCTTCTAGTATAGTAACATCTTTATTTATTGGTTGCTCATGTTGTAAGTTAGCAAGCTCTTGTTCAAGTGCTTCATATTCTCTATCGTACTTCTTTTTATCCATTCGTTTCTTTTGAAACATGTAATTGATGCTATCCATTTCCTCTAAAATTTCTTTAATCTTTTGTTCATTAGATACAACTTCTTTTGTTGGTTTAACTTCCAACACTTCAGCAATATGCTTTTTAGCAAGTTCTTCTACATTAGTCAAAAGGTATTCTAAAATGTTGTTCTCATTAATACATTTATCAAAGGTACATTTCTTTTCTTTCTGATATAGCCCACAAACATAATTATAGTACTCAGCAACAGTACCGTTTTTATTCTTTCTCTTAACATACTTCCCTGTCATTTTAAGACCACATTTAGGGCAAAAAACAAGTGAGGTGAATAAATATGTGTGCTTGTGTCTTCCGTGCTTAACTTGGGCTTTTATACGGCTCTGATTACGTAAGTATTCTTCTTTAGTGATGTACGGATCATAATAGTTTGGGTTCTCTTCATATTCTCCGTAATATTCAGGAATAGAAAGAATGCGAGCAATAGAATTATAACTCTTATTCAGATTGTGCTTTTCATTTATATATAACATTGTTTTACGGATTGTATGATGCTGCGCAAAATAGCTAAAAATATCCTCTACAATGTGCTTAGTGTTTGGATCTTTAATAATGCTTTTCTTTTCGTCTTTTGTTTCAATGATGTAGCCGTAGGGTTGATTGCCAGTAATAGGTTGACCTGCTTTAATTTTAAACTCAAAAACCGATACAATACGTTCTGATGTTTTCTCTGCTTCCCTTTGTGCCAATGAAACTCTTAAATTGAAGTTAAAACGCCCATCAGCAGTTGATGTGTCGATATCTTCTTCTTCAATAGATTTAATTGCTACATTGTATTCGTCCAATATTTCAACCATCTTATTAGCTTGCAGCACGTTACGAGAGAATCTGTCTAACCGAGTAAATACTACAATATCGAATAAGCGTAAGTCATCTAACATTCTAAGCAATGCAGGGCGCTTCATTTTAGTTGCTGTGTAGCCTTCATCAATATAAAAATCTACTATTTGGTAGCCTTCTTTTTCGGCATACTCTTTAATTTTATCTATCTGTGTATCTATTGAAAAACCAAATTTCCATTGCTCGTCATGTGAAACCCTAACATATGCGCCAAGTCTTTTCGTTTTCTTTTTTACTACCATTTTCCAACATCCCCTTTAATTTCTAGTTGTATTTAATTTCACGATATATTACTTTTTTAATATAATAGTTTCTCTGAGAAACATCATAGGAAGGATTGATAACATGAATATTACTAAATTCTATGAGTTACTATACGATTTGTACGGACAACAGAACAATTTAAATATAAAAATTAAAGTAAAAGATAACCCTGACGCAAAATAAAACTCACCTCCTTAACAGTACACAAAGTACTGTTTTTTTATGTTGTGCTATTTAAGTACATTTTCATGATATCTCGATATAACTCATCTTTAGTTTCTTTATCGATATCAGGATTTTCAAATATAAGTTTTAATCTAGCTGTTAAGTCTACCGCTTCATCGTAGCTTTTTACTTCAATTCCGAAATAAGAAATATCTAAATTAAATACCTCACATACTTTTTGCAGAGATTCTAGCGAAAGCCCACGAGTACCATTCTCAACATTCGATATACTTGATCGTGATAAAGATAAAAGCTCTGCTAAATCTTGCTGTTTTAAATCCCTTGCTAATCTTAATTCCTTTATTCTTCTTCCAATTTCCTTTTTGTCTATCATGTTATAACCTCCTGTATATACATAGTAACATAACATGTTTCTTAAAGTAAAATAATTTAGCCTTTTTACACAAAAACTATTTCTTTCAGAATATTATTGTGATATAATAATTTCAGATTTGAGAAAACATTTCGAGGTAAATGTTTCTTAAAGTAAATTAAAATTAAGAAAATTTACTAAAAGGAGGGTAAGAATGAGAAAGAATTTAAAGCTTTGGGAAGTGCAAAACAATTTAAAAGGGACACAAGTAGCAAAGAAATTAGGGATTTCATATGCACATTACTCAGCTATCAAATGTGGGACAAAAAACCCATCGTTAAAGTTGTTAGAAAAATTTAGCGAAGTATTCAAAGATGCAGAAGGGCTAGATAACATGTTTGAATTATTTAAGAATGAATAGTGTCATTTTTGTGAAGTGCTTCACAAAAGCGAATACGTGTTCTATTATTGTAAACAGTTTAATCTTGAGGAGGCTACAACATGGAAAAAGGTTATCAAATTGCAATTGAAAAGCTAGGGGAAATCATTTTGCAACAGGAAAATAGTTTATCTATCAAGGAGTACGAATTGAAGTACAAGCAGAAGGAGATTGATAGCCTTAAAGAAGAGTTGGAGGAGTTTAAGAGGAAAGTAGAACGTATTGAAGGCTATGTGAAATCACAGAAGAAAAGATGAGGTGAGGTATGGGAAAATTAATTTACAAATTTGCCGATTGGCTATACGAGAAGCTATATGATGAGCCTACATACAGAGAGTTAGAAGATAAGGTATTCACATTAGAAAGTGAAAATGACGAGCTTAAAGAAGATGTGAGGTATTGGCGTGAAGCTTATTATAACAAGAGAACATTTTATTAGAAGGAGTGTAAGGAATGGAATACAAACAATTACAAGAAGTAAATAATGCGCTTAAAACAACTGATATAAAAGGGAAAGCGTATACAGAAGTAAATCAAAGAATTTTAGGGTTTAGACAATTATATCCAAATGGAACTATTGAAACAGAAATGCTAAGCAATGAAAATGGCGTTTGTGTAATGAAAGCAACAGTAAAAGACGATGCAGGAAAGATTTTGTCAATCGGACATGCTTTTGAGAGCCAAAATTCAAGTTACATCAATAAGACCAGCTTTGTTGAAAACTGCGAAACGTCAGCAATAGGAAGAGCATTAGGCGTTTTAGGTATTGGAGCAGAAACAAGCATAGCAAGTAAAGAAGAGATGGAAAAAGTAGAAGATGCAGACATGTATAAGCATAATATATTTAAAGTAAAAGAAAGAGTGCAAATTCTATATACTCAGAAAATGAAAGAAGGACTAACAACAAAGGAGATTGCTGATAAACTTCATAAAACAGAAGATGAGGTAAAAGCAATATTCACTTACTTTGATACTTTAAATAATTTTGAAAAGGACTTAGCAAACATTGATACAAAGTCAAGATAGAAGCGGATATATAGGTGCAAGTGATAGCAGCATGGTAGTAGGTAATTGGGATACCAAAACATTTGAGAAATGGTGGCTTGAGAAACTAGGACTACACAAAAACACTCTTAATACAGAATCAATTAAAGCTGGGAACAATTATGAGCATAAAATACTAGAAGCATTAGAACTAGACGGCTTAGAGATGGATAAACAGATCATAATTGATAGATTAAGAGTAAACCTAGACGGGAATACTGACACTTGTATTTATGAGGTAAAAACACATAAAGCAGATAAAGAATTTAAAGTATCAAAACAGTATTGGAGACAAGCACAAGTAGAGATGTATGCGAGCGGTATACACCAGCTATACATTGTATCTTATGCACTAAATGGAAATGATTACATTAACTATTTCAATGAAATTGATAAAAACAGATTATCTATGCACAAAATAGATTATGACGAGAATTTTATTGAAAACGATTATAAACCAAAATTAGCAGTATTAACAAAATGTTTAAAAGAGGGAGTTATCCCTAAAATGGAAGAGGATTAAAAATGAATCTACGATATGATATTTGTTTTTGCAACAACTTTATGTGCGAGCATAAAGATTGTGCAAGACATGAGATAAACACGCCAAGAGATGAGCTAAGCAGTTATTTGACAAGATCAGAATTTAAATGCAACGAGGACGGAAGTTGCAACTATTATTTTAAATGGGGGAATGAAAATGAATAAGGTACTAATTTCAGGAAATTTGTGTAAAGATATTGAACTTAAATATACTCAAAACAATATAGCAATTATGCAAAATACATTAGCAGTAAGAAATGATTTTAAAAATTCAAAAGGCGAATATGAGACACAATTTATTAATATAGTTTCATGGAATAAGCAAGCTGAATATTTGTCAAAATATTGTGAAAAAGGAAGCAAAATACTTGTTGAGGGGAAAATCACAACAAGACAATATGATGACCCTGATGGAAAGCGAATTTACGTAACAGAAGTAATTACAGAAAAAGTTGAAATATTAAATGGCAAGAAAGAAAATTCAAATCAATCGAATGTGACCAATTTAGAAACTGAGGATTTAAGCGAACTTCCATTTTAGTAGGTGATTAGATGATTGGAAAGAGTCAAGAGATTATACAATGGCTTTTTAATCAAGACAGGGAGCAACTTTTTGAAATAAAAAAACATCGTGTAAAACGAAGCTTAGATGCTAATGCGTATTTTTGGCTTTTATGCCAAAAGCTTGCTGATGCGTTTCATACAGACAAAGAGAGCATATATTTAGAAATGCTATCAAGATACGGAGTCTTTACGCATATCATTGTAAAGCCTGAGGTTGTCGAAAAAACGAAAGAAGTTTGGCGATACGTAAAAGAACTAGGCGAAGTAAAAGTAAACGGAAAAACAGGCGTACAGCTTCAATGTTACTTTGGCTCGTCGACTTATAATACTAAAGAAATGTCGACGTTGATAGATGGAATAGTAAACGAGTGCAAAGACGCAGGAATTGAAACGCTACCACAAGAAGAATTAGACTCTATGCTGCAAGAGTGGGATAGATAATTTTTTTATAATTGATGTTTCTTAAAGAAGCAGAAGGAGTAACTAAGTGAGAAGTATAATTCAGGAAGATAAAGAAGAATGTTATTTATGCGGTGGAAGAGCAACAGAAGAGCATCACGTAATGAAAGGCACAGCAAACAGAAAGCTATCAGAAAAGTACGGTTTGAAGGTATATTTGTGTCATGTATGCCATCGAACAGGGAAACATGCAGTACATAATGACAGAGAGACGGATCTGAGAGTTATTAGAACAGCGCAAAAGATATTCGAGCTTCAAGTAGGTAGCAGAGAGGACTTTATGCGAATATTCGGTAAGAATTACTTGTAAGGAGGCAAAATGAGAACGATGTGGTTTATAGCAGGGGTAATAGTAGGGATATTAACAGGAGTATTTATAAATCCTAGCGAAGAATAGGAGGACAAATGAAGATTGAAATACCAATGAAATTACCTTCTTTAAATGATTACATTAATGAGTGTAGAAAAAATAGATACGCAGGGGCTTCTATGAAGGCTAAAATCGAAAAAGATTTAGCGTGGTATATAAACACCTTACCCAAGTATAAAAAACCTGTTAAAATCCATTTTCATTGGATTGAGGGCAACAAGAGAAGAGATTTAGACAACGTTTGCTTTGCGAAAAAGTTTATACTAGATTGCATGGTTAAGTGCGGGAAGCTAAAAGACGATAACAGAAACTGTGTAACAGGCTTTTGGGACAGTTTTGCATATGGCGAAGAAACTAAAGTTGTTTTAGAAATCGAAGAAGTATCCTAAATGTTTCTTAAAGAATAATTTCCATTAAAAATGTATTGACTTTTGGAATAAAAAGGTATATAAAACTAAATACGAAGTGTGTTAAATATAATCTGATATGATATATAGCTAGTCAAAGTGTTTTGCACACACTTCACATTTTGGCTAGTTTAATATATAGAAAGAGAGCTAGCTGTCACCTAGTTCTCTTTTTTTATTTTTAAGGTACAAAGGAGGATATTTTATGGCAGGTAATAAAAAGTTTTATTGGTTGAAGCTGAAAGAAGATTTTTTTGATGAAAAATATGTCAAAGCGTTAAGAAAATTACCTGATGGGGACGCTTTGGTGATTGTTTATTTGAAAATGCAACTAAAAAGTTTGAAAACAGAAGGGATAATAAAATACGAAAATATATTACCAAGTGCCGAAGAAGAGCTTGCACTTTATTTAGACGAAGATATTAATATTGTTAGACTAACATTAAGTGCATTGATCAATATGGGGGTGGTTGAACAATGGGAAAATGATACTTTGTACATGGTTGCAATGCAAGAGCTTATAGGGAGCGAAACAGCAGTAGCAGAAAGGGTAAGGAGACATAGGACGATACAAGCGGAGCATCAAAAAGCGTTACAATGTAACACCGATGTAACAAACTGTAACACAGAGAAAAGAGAGAAGAGAAAAGAGAAAAAAGAAAAGAGAGAAGAGAATAGAGATAAAACATCAGAGATGTTTGAAAGCGTTTGGGCTTTATACCCTAAAAAGCAAGGGAAAAGTAATGCTTATAAATCTTTTGAAAAAGCTATTAAAGATGGAGTCTCTGTCGAAAAGATTAAGCAAGGTGTAGAGGACTATATACAATACATAGAGAAAACAAACACACAGCAAAAGTATATAAAACAAGGTAGTACTTGGTTTAATCAAAAGTGCTGGGACGATGACTATACAGTTGTTGAAAATCGAAATAATTTTAGTAATAACGTCAGAGGATCAGCAACAGAATCAAAAAGCGCAAAGTTTTCAGAGTTCCTTGAAGATAACAAAAACACAAAAGACAATACAATAGATGCAGAATATCAAGTAATTTAGGAGGATAATTTTATGAAAAAAGAAGAAGTGATACAAATATTAACAGTTATGCAAACAGCATACCCACGTTTTTATACTAACCAAACAAGAGAAGAAATTAAAAGTGCAATAGACTTATGGAGCGAGATGTTTGCAGAAGACGATACAAGATATGTTGTTGCAGCCGTGAAACAACTAATTACTACAAGCCCATTCCCACCAACAATAGCAGACGTTAAGGAAAAGATGTATAGCTTAACAAACAACGAGACAGACAATATGGAATTATGGAACGAGTTAGACAAAGCGGTAAGGAATTGCTTATATAACACTCAACAAGTATTCGATGGCTTATCACCACTAGTTAAAAAGTTTGTAGGAAGCCCAGCACAATTAAGAGAATTA